>Ga0255772_10000251_pt1 | contig 53000 bp, 44 predicted proteins | sample 071ome_34_FD_179970 | JGI IMG/M metagenome (GOLD analysis project Ga0255772, IMG submission 179970) | Coastal salt marsh microbial communities from the Groves Creek Marsh, Skidaway Island, Georgia - 071411BT metaG (version 2) | ecosystem: Environmental > Aquatic > Marine > Intertidal zone >...
CTTATGAAACTTTTAGATGGGAAGGAGGTTAATGAAGAAAATGTTAATGCCGCCCTCAAAGAAGATAGAGGCCGCACAATGTCCCATGCTCTTGTTGATTATTTTGACAGGCTAATCGATACCAAACCAAGTGCTATCTACGATGTGTTTAGAAGAACAACTGAGATGGTTGATCATAAAAACTCTGATATTTCCATTTCCACCCTTATTACCACAACCGTTGGAGAACTCAGAGAAACACTAGAGGATGCTGCCAAAAATAGCATTGGAAGAACTTGGTTTGAGAAACGTGATGTTGTAATCAGACTAAACTCTGGAGATGAAGAGTATTTTGAACTAGAATGCTTAGATGACTAAAAGAGTATATATATTTGATGTTGATGGAACTCTAACTCCGGCAAGGCAGCCGGCAACACAAGAATTCCTAACTTTCTTTGAGGACTGGGCAAAAGAACATACATTTTATTTATGCTCAGGTTCAGATTTAGAAAAAATAGAAGAGCAGTTACCCTCGGAAATTCTTAGCTTGTCCGAGGGTATTTTTGCTTGTATGGGAAATGCCTTTTACAAGGACAGTAAAAAAGTTTATCAAAGAGATTTCAACCCACCAATTGGTTTTGAAGAGTTTCTTAAATTCCAACTTAGATTTTCTCATTATCCTTTTAAGACTGGAAACCACATAGAGAAAAGGATTGGAATGTGGAATTTTTCTATTGTTGGACGAAATGCAACGCTGCAGGAGCGAAAAGAATACTATACTTGGGATATAATGTCCCGTGAGAGACTAGACTTGGTAAAAAAGATAGAACAAACATTCCCAGAAGTATCTGCTGTTGCCGGCGGGGAGATTTCACTAGACCTAAATAATCCAGGACGAGACAAATCACAAGTCGCTGAGGAGGTCTTAAAACTCCACCCAGATGCAGAATTGGCTTTTATTGGAGATAGAACGCACCCTGGAGGGAATGATTATGCTCTTTCAAAAAAGATTGTTGATGATGGGCTAGGAGTTTCTGTTCAAACAAGAGGATGGAAAGAAACAATAAAAATTTTAAATTTTATGGTACAGCTCAATAATTTAGAGCTGGTAGCAAAAAAACAAAAGGAAAAATTATGTATGATGAAAAATTAGATCCTAGCTTTGCTAGAAATATCAATATTGAATTCGACAAGGCAAACTCCTCAGAAAGATGCCTAAACTTTATGCTTACAACAAAAACTAACTTTGGAACAACAAAAAGAAAGGTTGTTTTTACTAGTTATTCGGTTCTCCCGAAATCTTATAGAAAAGCCATGGAAAAGATCTAAATACTATTTAAAGGAAGGAGATAAACCACGTGGCAAAAAAAACTTATGTTCTAGATACGAATGTACCTTTGACACATCCGGATTCGCTTTATGCGTTTGAAAATAACGATATTTTATTACCTTTTAGGGTCTTAGAAGAGCTAGATAAGCACAAGAAAAGGCAAGATGGAGTGGGCAGAAATGCCAGGGAAACAATCCGCATTTTAGACAGCTTGCGAGAAAAGGGATCTCTCTATAAGGGAGTTCGCCTAGGAAAAGGTTTAGGAATTTTAAAAGCAGTTCAATTAGATCCTGAAAAGTCAGCAGACTGTCCGGAAATCCAACTAAAGGATCCAGACAATGAGATTATTTGTTGTGTTTTCCAAGAGCAAGCCTCCAACCCACGAAGAAAGCATGTTATGGTTTCCAGGGACATCAACATGCGAGTCAAATGCGACTCCCTTGGTCTTCTATGCGAAGATTACATTCGTTCAAAGGTTGTAAAAGACACAAGTGAGCTTTATACAGGCTTCTCATCAGTTTTGGTTGATGATGAAGTTATTGATCAGTTTTATGGCGGTGAAGAAGTTTTTGTAGAAGAAACATACCACCCAAACCAGTTCTTAATGTTGGTTTCCAATGCTAACGATAAGAAAACTGCACTTGCAAGATTTATTAGAGGGTCAGCGCCCCTGCAAAAAGTTCGCTCAGGAGAACGTGTAAAGATCTTCAATGCTTTGTCTCCAAGAAACAAAGAACAAGCGTTTGCTATTGACTTACTTTTAGATAATACTATTAGTTTGGTAAGCCTTATTGGAAAGGCAGGAACTGGTAAAACTTTGACCGCAATTGCTGCTGGCTTGGAGTTAGTGCTGGAAAAGGGAGAGTACGATAAGCTTATTGTATCACGCCCTGTAACTCCAATGGGCAAAGACATTGGGTTCCTTCCAGGCACGTTAGAAGAAAAAATGCTTCCTTGGCTAGCGCCCGTTCAGGACAACTTAGAAACCCTGCTCTCTGGCAAAGAAAACTTTAAGATATTCCAAGAGCGAGGAATTATTGAAATTGAAGCACTTACTTACATTCGTGGTCGTTCAATAAACAACGCTTACATTATTATTGATGAAGCGCAAAACTTGACAATGCACGAAATAAAAACTATTATTACACGTGTTGGAAATAATACAAAGATTGTTCTCACCGGAGACATTGAGCAAATCGATAATGACTATACTGACGAGACATCAAACGGACTTGCTTACGCAGTTGAGAAGTTCAAGGAGTATGAAATCTCCGGTCACGTCACACTAGTTAGAGGCGAGCGTTCTAAGATTGCTACTCTAGCATCCAAGATCTTATAAGAGGTAAAAATGTTTTTTGAAAACGATACACCAGGATATAAAACTTTGCCAAGAATGGTGATTAATCATAGAGATAAAAATGGCAGAGTTGTTGAAGATAAGTGGGTGATTGTAAAGCCTGTTTTAAAGCTTAATAATACAACAAATAAATGGGAAAAGTTTTCTGTTAAACCAGAAATTAATAAAATTTTAAAAAAAGTTTATCCAAAATCTAACGACCCGGATCAGTTAACTGAAGGGATTGATTATGATCATAAGATAGTGACTTATCAAGCAGAGGATTTTAGCTTTAATTATCATTTTTATAAAGAGACAAATGAAAAAGCAAGCGAAGATTATTTAGAGTTGGAGATTTAAAATAATGGAAAATATTAAAACAATGGAAGAAGCAATGCGCAACCCTGACCTTGATGAGGTTGTGCAAGTCGACAACGAGCTAAAAACTTTTGTTGTTGATTATGTTGGAAAAGAACTTCAACCGGAAAACGGCAATGTTACGGTTGAGATGGTTATTGATGTATTAGCTTCACACTTCCCGGAGCTTGTTTTTGCTCTTGCTGAGGAAAACTTTATTCGTGGCTATGAGCAAGCCGCCGACGATCTAAGTCCGCAAGTAGAAGAGTTCGAACGCTGGAAAATGTCGACTCGTGAAAATGCTCCCCTCAATCATGTCGAAGGCGCCCTGAGATACACTAGAGCTGATGGTACAGAAGGAATAGCTCTTCCGGCACCGCCGGCACCATACGAATCGATTCAAAGCAAGGCTAGTAAGAAATGAGTAGTAACTTTTTTACTTTATACGCCGGTCAAATTGAGGTTTTCATACAAGGAAAGACCAGGTTTGACTTTAGACAAGCCTTGGAAAGACTAGAAAAAACCTTGCCGGGTTATTTTCTAATGCAAGGCATCGATGTTATTTATGTTGGTGAGTTTGAGGATCTTAGAGAAAGAGAGCTAAATGCTGCCTATGCTGACGGCGCTATCTATGTCTTACCTGAACAGTCTTCCGAGCAGGACTTTCTTGACGACATTGTTCACGAGGTTGCCCACTCTCTTGAAGAGCGCTTCACTGACTTTATCTATGGCGACGGCAAGATCCAACAAGAGTATGAAGAAAAATATTTAAAACTAATCGCTCTAATGAAAAAGCAAGCTCAAATAGCAATTCCAGAAAAGTTTCTTAAAACTGTTCCATTTGAGTATGATCCAGAGTGGGATAAGTTTCTTTATCAAACTGTTGGCTATGATATCTTACACATTTTAACTCCAGGCTTGTTCGCCTCCCCGTATGGGGCGACATCTCTAAGAGAATACTGGGCTAACGTTTTTGAGCACTTTTACTTGACAAGCGCCTCCGCAGCTGCTAGGATCTCACCAGAGGCATTTGAAAAGATAAAGGAGCTAAATGACCGAGCCGAAACTACATAAACCACACATTTCTTTTTCTGAACTTTCCAATTGGCACAAATGTTCTTGGTATCACAAGCTAGTTTATGTTGATGACATTGCTGGCTTCAAGGGCTCTGCCCATACCGCTTTTGGTTCCGCTGTTCACAACACAGCGGAACAGTTGCTTTTGGAGAACATAGAAGATCCTACTTCTTATTTTCAAAAAGATTTTACAAAGCAAATCAACCAACTCCAAGAGGACGGTGTAGAATACGATGAAAAACTCGTAGAGCAGATGAAAACACAAGGTGAAGATCTTGTTGAGCTTATTTTGCCTGCTCTTCGCATTGAGTTCGGAAAGTTTGAGTTAGTTGCTGTAGAGTATCCTCTTTATGAAGACTGCAAAGAAGATCTAGACATTGATTATAACTTTTCTTTTAAAGGCTTTATCGATCTTATTATCAAAACTTCAGATGGCAAGATTCACATTCTAGATTATAAAACTTGTTCTTGGGGATGGGATGCACAAAAGAAAAGCAGCAAAATGACAAACTATCAGTTAGTGCTTTACAAGTATTTTTATGCAAAGAAATACAACATTCCACTAAAAGACATTGAGTGTCATTTTGCTCTTCTTAAAAGAACAGCAAAGAAAGATAAAGTAGAAATATTTAAAATTACTTCAGGGCAAAAAAAAGTTAAAAATGCTCTTGACTTTACAAAACAAGCAGTTTACAATATTCACAAACAGTTATATTTTAAGAATAGAATGAATTGCACTTATTGTGAATTCAAGAATACAAAACATTGCCCGAGGTAAAATGACAGACAAGATTAAGATTCTAACAATATCAGACATGCCTCTTTCCCCGTCTGGTGTTGGCACGCAAACAAAATACGTAATAGAATCGCTTTTAAAAACAGGAAAGTTCCAAGTTGTTTCACTTGGTGGTGCTATAAAACACCCAAAATACGACCCCATTAGAACAGAAGATTGGGGAGATGATTGGGTTATTTACCCGGTTGACGGGTTTGGAACGCCTGATATGGTCCGGTCGATTATGAGAAATCATCGACCGGACCTTTTGTGGTTTATGACAGATCCACGTTTCTTTGGATGGCTCTGGGAAATAGAAGACGAGATTCGCTCTCAAATGCCGATGGTTTATTACCACGTATGGGACAACTTCCCAGCTCCCCATTACAATGAAAAGTTTTATAACTCAAATGATGTTATTTGTTCAATCTCAAAGGTTACAGATGCTATTGTGCGAGAAGTTGCGCCAGATGTTGAGTGTCATTACATTCCACATGCAGTTGATGGTGACGTTTTCAAGCCAATGCCAGAAGAAGCCACATTAAATCTTAGAAAAGACCAACTAGGAGAGTCCCACGAAAAGTTTGTATTCTTTTGGAACAACCGAAACGCACGACGAAAGCAGTCAGGAACCCTACTATTCTGGTTTAAAGAGTTCTTGGAAAGAGTTGGAAAGGACAAGGCAACTCTTATTATGCACACAGACCCAAAAGATTCAAATGGTCAAGATCTAGAAGCGATTGCAAAGGAACTTGATATGCATGAAGATGGTCAAGTGTTCTTTTCAAAGCAAAAGTATCCACCGCAGATTCTTGCGAACATTTATAACATGGTCGACTGCACTATCAACATTTCAGATGCTGAAGGTTTCGGCTTAGCAACCCTTGAGTCTCTTTCTTGTGGAACTCCAATCATTGTAAATATGACCGGTGGGCTCCAAGAACAAGTAACTGATGGAGAGAACTGGTTTGGAATAGGCCTAGAACCGTCCTCAAAGGCCATCATAGGCTCTCAAGACATTCCTTACATCTATGAGGACCGCCTCAATAAGGAAGCCTTTATAGAAGCTCTCACGAAGATGTTAGAAATGTCCGAGGAAGACAGAAAAGCACTTGGTGAAGCTGGCCGAGATCACGTACAAAAGAACTATAACTTTAATAACTTCTGTGAAAAGTGGCCAACGTTGTTAGAAGACATTCACAACCGTCATGGCTCTTGGGAAAACAGAAAAAATTACACAACTTGGACATTTGAGGAGATAGCATGAAAAAAGTATTAGTAAGAGGACCAGCCTTATCACAATCAGGATATGGCGAACATACACGACTTGTTCTTCGCTCCCTTCGTTCAAGGGAAGAAGAATTAGATCTTTATCTTATCTCAACAAGCTGGGGAGCGACAAACTGGATCTTTGAAGACGATGAGGAGCGTGCGTGGCTTGATTCGCTCATTAAAAAGACGGCTATGTTAATGCAGCAAAGGCAAATGCCGCAGCCGGATGTTTCAGTTCAGGTCACAATACCTCTTGAATGGGAGCGCATCGCACCGATCAACATTGGCGTCACCGCAGGTATCGAAACCACAAAGATTGCGGGAGAGTGGATTGAAAAAGCAAACATGATGGATAAAATCATTGTTCCATCTAATTTTGCTCGCTATGCTTTTGATGAAACTTCCTACGATGCACAAAATAGCCAAACTGGAGAGATTGTTAAAGATTTCAGGAACAAGACACCTATTGAAGTTATTCCTTATCCAAGAAAAGAATGGGACTTTAAAGACAGCCCAGAGTCAATTGAGAACCAAATCTCTTTTGAAACAGACTTTAATTTTCTAGCAGTTGCCCAGTGGGGGCCACGAAAGAACCTAGAAAACCTTATCAAGTGGTTTATTGAAGAAAACTTTGATCGTGAAAACGTTGGTTTAGTTCTTAAGACGAACCTAGCCAAGAACTGCGAAATAGATCGTGCTGCTTGCATTGAGAGGCTCAAGGTGCTTCTAGACCACGAAGATTACAAAGATAAGAAATGCAAGATCTACCTTCTTCATGGATATATGTCAGAAGAAGAAATGGCACGTCTTTATCGCCATAAGGACATTCACGCTTTCATCACAACAACCCATGGTGAAGGTTACGGACTTCCTTTGTTTGAAGCAGCACAAGCAGGACTTCCTATTATCGCACCAGCTTGGTCAGGGCACGTTGACTTCTTGACAATGCCCGTGAAGGGAAAAAATAAGTTTATTCCAATGAAGATTGATTATGACCTTCGCCACGTTCAAAAAGAAGCAGTTTGGCCAAAGGTTATTCAAGAAGACTCAATGTGGTGTTTCCCAAAGGAAGGCTCATTTAAAATGAAACTTCGCTCAATGATGGAAAATCATGGCGCAATGCAAAAGAAAGCAACCCAGCTAGCAGAACATCTAAGAGAGAACTGGCCAGATGAAGAAGCAGTGTGGGAGAGCATTGTAGAAACTTTCTATTCAAAAAAAGAAAGAGAAGAACTAGAACAAGAAATTAATAGTCTTTTAGAAGATTTATTATGATAAAAACAGTATTTGTATCTGATCTTTTTGCTGAACAATATAAAGGTGGCGCCGAACTAACAACAGAGGCGCTAATGAATTGTTCTCCTTATGAAGTCATTAAATTAAACAGCAAAAACGTTACTGAAAAATTAATTCAAGATTATGATAAATATTTGTGGATTATTTGTAATTTTTCTCAACTAGAAGATAAAATTAAAATTAAAATATCTAAAAATTTAAATTATTCTATTATTGAATATGATTATAAATTTTGTAATTTTAGATCAATTGAAAAACATAAACAAATAAAAAATACTAATTGTGACTGTATAGAAAAAGGACTTTCCGGAAAAATTAATAAAATATTTTATGGACACGCTCAATGTATATGGTTTATGAGTGAAAAACAAAAAAATATATTTATTAATTATGTTCCAACAATAAAAAATAAAAAATGCAAAGTTCTAAGCTCTGTTTTTGACGATGGGGATTTAAGATTTATTGATTCAATTAAGGATAATGAAAAAAATTCAAAATTTATTATTTTAAACTCAAGCTCTTGGATCAAAGGCACACAAGAATCAGTTGAGTATGCGAAAAACAACAACTTGGACTTTGAAGTTGTTCAAAACTTGCCTTACCACGAGCTTCTTATAAAACTCTCCACAAGTAAAGGGCTAATATTTTTGCCGCTTGGTGGAGACACATGCCCTAGGTTAGTAATTGAGGCTAAGTTACTAGGCTGTAAATTAATATTAAACGAAAATGTTCAACATAAAGATGAAGAATGGTTTTTAGGTAATGTTGAAAATTGTTTTTCTTATTTATTAGAAAATAAAAAACAATTTTGGAATTTTTATGAGTAAAAAAACACTTATAGTTATGGGGAATGGTCCCTCTTTAAAAGATGTAGATTTTTCATTATTAAATGGCTACGACACATTTGGTCTTAACGCTGCCTACAGAGCATATGAAAGAATGGATTGGTGGCCGACTTATCATGGTTGCTTTGACTATAGAGTTACAGAAAATCATAAAGAAAAATTTATAAATTTAATAAATTCTAAAAAAATAAAAAAACATTTTTATATAAAAAACATAAGCTCTGAAAAAAACTTTCAATTTATCAACTTGTTAAAATATGGTTCAACAAATAAAACAAATAACAGCATAGAAGATTTTAATAACTTTCATGACAATGGGAACAGTGGAGCTAACGCATGTTCTGTTGGAATTTGTTTAGGTTATGAAAGAATCATTCTCTTGGGAGTAGATTGCAATTATGTTGAGTTTGTAGAAGGTAGCAAAAGAGATGGGCCTGGGGGTTTAGTGATGGAGAAGACACCAGAAAAAAATCCAAATTACTGGTTTGACGACTATCAGCAAAAAGGAGATGAGTACAATGTACCAGATGGTCTTTCTTTTCACATGCCAACATGGAACATGCTAGCTTATAGAGCTGCCCATGCAGGAGTTGAAATTATAAATTGTAGCCCAATTACAAATTTAAGATGTTTTAAAAAAATAGGCTTAGAGGAGGTTTTAGAAAATGAAAAGAAATAATTGTATAATATGTGGTTCTAAAAAATTAACAAAAATTCTAGATCTTGGGTCACACCCATATGCTGATACCTTCCTCAGCGAAGAGGACCACAACAACATGTTGCCTGTTTACAACTTGTCCTGTGTTATGTGTAAAGAATGTAAACACATACAAACCGAATCCATAACTAATCCATCAGAACGGTATAATTTGTTTGATTACTCTTACACATCGTCAAACTCCAGTACATCTAGAAACCACTGGGATAATTTTTGTAAATCTATAGTGGATAAATTGAGTTTAGACAAAGAATCTAAAATCTGTGAAATAGGATCTAATGATGGTTATCTACTCAGTCAATTTAGAAAACGCCTAGGAAATAAAATTTTTGGTATTGATGCATCTAAATCCATGTGTGATATTGCTAATAAAAACGGTATTTTAACAAAATGTTGTATTTTTAATAAAACAGAAGCCTCTAATTTTGTTGATAATTATGGTGAATTTAATTTAGTAATTGCAAACAACGTGTATAACCATTCAGACGATCCAGTTTCATTTACTGAAGGTGCTAACCAATTGTTAAAAGAAGGTGGTTTTTTTGTATTTGAAGTTCCTTATTGGAAGAGTACAATTGATTCAAAAAAAATAGATCAAGTATACCATGAGCACGTTAGTTACTTCACTGTAAGATCTTTATCTAATTTATTAGCAATGTGCGGGTTTAGAATGGAGCATGTAACAGTAGTAGACTACCATGGTGGCTCATTACGTGTAATAGCTAGAAAAAGTCATCAAACTAATAATTCCGTAGAAATAGAGGATATGATTAAAAAAGAAGAGTATTTGTTTGTAGAAGATCTATACGAAAACCTCTCTAAAGAACTTAAGCGAAAGAAAACTGCTTTTTTATCTAAAATATTAAATTATAAAACTAGTGGATATAAAATTGTTGCTATTGGAGCTGCAGCAAAAGGTAACACTCTTTTAAATTATTTAAACTTGAATAATACTATTGTTGATTATATTACAGATGCATCAGAGTTTAAACAAGGCAAAAGATCGCCTTTATCAAATATTGAAATTTTTAGTGATGATAAAATAAGTGCATCTGATAAGGTTTGTGCAATAATATTGTCTTGGAATTTATCAGAATCTATAAAGAAAAAAATAAAAAAATTAAATTCAAAAATTGAATATATAAATTTTTATGAACAGGAAATAATATGAATAAAAAAAATGTTTGGGATGATCCTGAATTACCACTTGAGAGACATGAAGACCATAGAGGGGCTATTGTTGATGTTTTCTATAAACACAGTATAGACCACGTTGCAGTTATAAAATCAGTAAAGGGGGCGACGAGAGGAGACCATTATCACAAGCAAACAACCCAGCACATGCTAATAACAAAAGGGTCTCTAGAATACTGGCATAAACCTCTGGGTTCCGAACAGCCAGCGGCGTGCATTCTTCTTGAGGAGGGTGATTTTGTGACAACCCCTCCTAATGAAATACATGCGTTAAGAATTGTGGAAGACAATGAATTTATAGTTTTCACCGAAGGCATAAGAGGTGGAAAAGATTACGAGCAAGATACTTTTAGATTGCAAAGGAGCATTATAGATGAACGAAATTAAATTACATTTAGGATCTGGAAAAAGAAACTTATTAGGTTATGTCCATGTTGACATAGACAATTTACCTCATATAGACTATTGTAGTGAGATACACGACTTACATATGTTTAAAGATAACAGCGTGTCCGAAATATACAGCTGTGGTGCAATAGGTTATTATGATGCAGAAGGGATAAAAGTTCTTTTAAAAGAATGGCGCAGAGTCTTAAAGCCAAATGGTATTTTAAGAGTATCTGTTGTCGACTTTGAAAAGCAAGTCCAACTATATGTTAAGAGTAAAAAAATTGATTCTCTAGGAGTCTTGGGTCCAATATACGGAAGGTGGGAGTACACTGACCCTGCAGGGAACACTGGTGTAGCTTATAAGAAAAATTCTTATGATTATGATTATCTTGTTAAAACACTACAAGAAAACGGGTTTAAAGATTGTAAAAGATACAATTATGAAAACTTTCTCCCTGATGGCTATGATGATTATTCTGCTGCTTACGTACCTCATAAAGATAAAAATGGAACACACATAATGTTAAATGTAGAGTGTAGAAAGTGATAAACTATTATTCCAAAACAAGCCCAGAAAAAGTAATATTTACTATGATTAAAAAAGAAAATATTACCAGACAAAGACAGAATCTTACACCAGACAGCGAGTTTCTGCAGGTGGGCGCCAAGAGAACGTTTGTTGGCGATTTTTTTAAACCACACAAACATTTGCCTTGCGAAAAAAACGCCACCACAACACAAGAAGCTTGGGTAATTCTAGAAGGGAGGGCCGAGGGGTGTTTTTATGATTTAGATGATAGTTTTTTATGCTCTGTGATACTATGTGATGGTGATTGTATAGTGATCTATAACGGTGGCCATTCATTGAGGATCCTAGAAGATAATACTCTATTATATGAGTTCAAAAATGGTCCTTATTTTGGATCGAAAAAAGATAAGGTTTTTATTAAAAATGACTATAAATAAAAAAGATTTTACAACAATAAAACAATTTGAAGAGCAAATAGCTGACTTTTTTGGTTCCAAGTATGCTGTTGCTGTTGATTGTTGCACACACGCAGTAGAGCTTTGTTTAAGACTTAAGAAAATAAAACATTATACTGTACCAAAAAGAACATATATCTCTATTCCTTTTTTAGCACAAAAGCTTAGTATTTCATTTGATTGGAGAGAGGAAAATTGGAAAGATTATTATTATCTTGGAGGTACAAACATAATTGATGCCGCTGTGCTTTGGGAAAGAAATTCTTATATTAAAAATACATTTATGTGTGTTAGTTTTCAGTATAGAAAGCATTTATCTTTAGGCAGAGGTGGAATTATATTGACAGACAACAAAAAAGATGCTCTAATGTTAAAGAAAATGTCATATGATGGAAGAGTACCAGATCTACCTTGGATGGAGCAAAATATCGACACTGTCGGGTACCACTATTATATGACACCAGAAACAGCAGCCTTGGGTTTGGAAAAAATTCAACAAGCTATTCTAACTAAACCAAGAGAATGGACAATAGAAGATTGGCCAGACTTAACAAAAATGGAGATTTTTAATTAAAATGAAAAAAGCACTTATAACTGGTATTGCTGGACAAGATGGAAGTTATTTATCAGAGTATCTTCTTGAGTTAGGATATGAAGTTCACGGAATTGTTCGAAGACATTCTGTAGCAGAGAACCAAAACCACAGGCTTGATAAGATTGGGTTAAATGACAGGGTACATACTCATTATGGAGATCTGCTAGATTATCCTTCTCTGGTAAGAATCGTTAGTGAGGTGAAACCTGATGAGATCTACAACCTAGGTGCTATGAGTCATGTTCGAATTAGTTTTGATATGCCATCATTTACTATTCAAACAAATGCTCTTGGTGTTTTAAACATGCTTGAAATTTACAGGACAATTTGCCCAGAAGCAAAGTTCTATCAGGCATCTTCTTCTGAAATGTTTGGCAACTCTGTTGATGAAGATGGAGTTCAAAGACTTACAACACCAATGAACCCTGTTAGTCCATATGGGTGTGCAAAGGTGATGGGATATAACCTTGTAAGACATTATAGACACGCATACGGCCTTCACGCTTGTAATGGAATTCTTTTCAACCATGAATCTTCTAGAAGAGGTTCAAATTTCGTAACCAACAAAGTTGTCAAGGGCGCCGTTGAGATTAAGAAAGGATTACGAGATAAATTGGAACTAGGAAACATGGATTCTTATAGAGACTGGGGGCACTCAAAAGATTATGTGAGAGCCATGCACATGATCCTTAATCATGATACCCCTGAAGAGTTTATCGTTGCAACTGGTAAAACACACTCTGTAAGAGACTTGTGCGAAGTTGTGTTTTCTAAGCTAGGATTGAATTACAAAGACTATGTTATACAAAATCCAAAGTTTATGCGCCCCGAAGAACTTAGATATCTTAAAGGCGATCCTTCAAAAGCTAACAGTGTTCTAGGTTGGAAGCCGGAACACACATTTGAAACTATGCTTGATGAAATGATCGATCGCTGGCAGAAGGAATTATGAAAAAAAGACTTTGTATATTACAAGTTACTCCAAGAAATCCAAATAAACAACACAAAAAATGGTTCTCTAACGACAGCTGTGATTTTTATTTTGTCACACATGATTATGAAAATAGTAAAGCTTTAAAGTTTTGTCCAAATACAGTATGGTCAGAAACTAGAAACACACTTGTTGAGTTAGTGCCAAAAAAATACGATTATTATGGTTTTGTTGATCATGATTATATACTGACAAGCAGAACAAACCTGGATCCATGCGAACAAATCATAGAAGATTTAGAGTGGAATCCAGCGATTCTTACGTATTACCCAGGAAGCGGATTAATTACGCCCTTTGCAACTGATTTAGACTACCTAAATAGCAAGGAGAGATCTTGCATGCCCTTTGCACACGCAGGTTTTAAAATAGTACACCATAGCCTTTTAGATTGGTTTTTTCCTTTATATACAAAACATCGGGTCGATATAGATGCTTGTCATATGTTTAATATTCAAGAGATTCCTTTTTTAAAAAATGTTATTTGTAGTCACAAGATGGTTTATAGTAATGGCGTTTCTGGAGATGGTATATATAACAAAAATGAAGCTTTTGCAAAACATAAAATGGATGAAATGTGGAGAGAAGTTTCATTATATTACAAAAAAATAAACACACTAAAACTAAGTAACTATGATTTAAATGATTCTTTAAGTATTAAAAAGTTTTATGTTGATCTTTTTAAAAAAAATAATATTTTAATTCAAAAAAGCAAAAATAACGTAAATTATTTAGATATTAATAAAATTTCTAAATTTTTTGATTTGAATAGTGAATGGTTTGCTTCCCACATAAAAGAAGTGAAATGATAATTTTTGTTCCTATAAAAGAAATATCACAAAGAGTACCAAACAAGAACTTTAGAATGTTTGGTAATGAACCTCTTTACAAGCACACATTGTTGAAGTTAAAAAACCACAATGTTTTTGTTGATACAGATAGTAAAAGACTCATAGAGCAGATAAATAATGACGCTAGATTGAAGCATGTACATGCTTACCAAAGAGACCAATTGTTGAAAGGACACCATGTCTCTGTTTGTGATTTAATAAAAAACTTTATTATTAAGAAAGAAATCAAGGAAGCCATAGCGCAAATCCATGTTACTAGTCCGTTCTTAAAAGTAGAAACATTAGAGAATGCTTTTTTGAATATAGCTCAATATGATTCTGTGGTTTCTTGTAATACTTACAACTCTAGATTTTGGAGAAAAGAGCAGTATGGTTTTTGCCCAGTCAACCATAACCCACTAAAAATGGAACAAACACAAGATTTGCCCAAGCTTTACGAAGAGAACTCTTCTTTTTACATATTTCAACCAGAAGTAATAATCTCAACTGGCAATAGAATAGGTGCAAATCCTTTATTTTACCCGCTGACAACACCAGAGAATCTAGATATTGATACTGAGGAAGATTGGAAAATAGTTTTGAAGGAGTTAAAATGAAAAACATAAAGGTTTTTATCGTAACCTATAAAAGGTCTGAAGTTTTTAATCAAACGTTGGATAAACTATTCAATGGTACTGACTTTAATTTAATAAAAAACACAGAAGTCATTGTTATTAACAACCATTCAGAGTTTTCTCTGGATGATGAATTTAAAGATAGAGTCAAAGTTTTACACAATATGACTAGACCCGATTGGGATGTAGGAAACTTAGCTAGAAATTGGAATGAGTGTTTGATACACGGATTTAAAGATTTAAATAACCCTGATTCTAAAATTGTTGTAACAATGCAAAATGATATAGTTTTGGATAAAAATTGGGCAACAAACTTATTAAAACTGCACCAAAAATATACATTCGTCACAGGTATTTTAGGAGACAATATAGTCAGTTACAGACCAGAGGCTGTTAAAAAAATAGGAATGTGGGATGAAAGGTTTCCTTGTCCTTCTCATAAAGAAGCTGATTATTTTTTAAGAGCTTTAATATACAATAAAGAACACTCTATAATCTGTGATAGAATACACAACAGGCTTTTAAACTCTCATGATTATCTCCCTCTTGATACTTCAACTTACAGAGGTGGAGATACAGAATGGTGTAATGAATCAAAGACAGCAGACGATCCATTGGAAGCTTGGTACCAAGCAACGCAAATTTTTTATTGGAAATGGAAAGATACCTGGAAAGAACAGCCAAACTATTTTGGTTGGATTAATGGATGGACAAAAGAATTTGTCGACAACCCGCCAAAACCATCCAGTGCTGTTAACTTTTCTTTATATCCATATTTTGAAAAAAACATTAATTTAAAAGGAAAAAATGTTGTTGGATGGAGAGACGAAGATTTATGGTTTGATTGTGAAGACTTTGATAAAAGAATCAACAAGACAGGAACCATAAATGAACATCCTTTTAAAAAAGGAGAAAGGTTTAGAAAGTGATAAAATTAATAGTTTTTGATTTAGATGGTGTCCTTGTCGACGCCCGAGAAATACATTATGAAGCACTTAATGCTGCTTTAAGAGAAATTGGTGAAGAGTACGTCATCAAAAGACAGGAACATCTATCTTTATATGATGGACTTTCAACAACAAAGAAGCTAAACATGCTTACGGAAAATAAAGGCTTGCCTGTGAGCTTACATGAAAAAGTTTGGAAGCTGAAACAAGAAAAAACTTTGGACATTATTAATCAGTTCACACCAGATGAAAGAATCTGTGGTATTTTAAAAAGGCTTAAGTCTGAGGGCTATACGATTGCGTGCGCCACAAACTCCATTCGCACTACAGCAAAATTACAATTAATAAGAAAAGGTTTTTTTGAACACATTGATTTTCTTTATTCAAATCAAGATGTACAAAGACCAAAACCAAGTTCTGAAATATATATGCGCTGTATGTTAAAAGCCGGTGTTGATCCTCATGAAACAGTTATTGTAGAAGATTCTCACCATGGTAGAAAAGCAGCTATAAATAGCGGAGGGCATTTATGCGCTGTAAGAAATAACTCAGAAGTAACATACAAGAAGATTAAAGAAATAATTGATTCAAAAACAGCCTTAGAAGATATAAGACCGAAATGGCAAGGAGGAAAAATGAATGTATTAATTCCAATGGCTGGTGCAGGCTCCAGATTCCAGCAAGCCGGCTATACTTTTCCAAAACCTTTAATCGAAGTAAACGGAAAGCCGATGATTCAACTAGTTGTTGAAAATTTAAATATCGATGCTACTCATATATTTATTGTACAGAAAGAGCACTATGAAAAATATAATTTAAATTATTTATTAAATTTAGTTTCACCAGGTTGTAAAATTATTCAAGTTGATGGCATGACAGAAGGAGCTGCTTGTACAACTCTTCTAGCAAAAGAATTAATTAATAATGATGATCCACTAGTGTTTGCAAATTCAGATCAATTTTTAGATTGGGACAGTAATGAATTCATGTATTCTATGGAGGCAGAAGAAGTCGATGGCGGCATGTTAACTTTTACCGCAACACACCCAAAGTGGAGTTTTGCGAAGACAAATGAAGATGGTTTTGTTACAGAAGTTGCTGAAAAGAAGCCAATAAGCAACGTTGCCACTGCAGGGATTTATTATTGGAAGCATGGCAAAGATTACGTCAAATATGCTGAACAGATGATTGAAAAAAATATTAGATTTAATAATGAGTTTTATGTCTGTCCAGTTTTTAACCAAGCGATTGAAGATGGAAAAAAAATCAAAACATTTCATTTTGATGGAATGTGGGGCATTGGAACACCAGAAGATTTAAAGACTTTCCTTGAGAACCATAAATGATTTTTATTTCACACAGAGGAAATCTAAATGGATCAAATCCAATATTAGAAAATAAGCCGGAATATGTTGACAAAGCATTATATAGAGGTTATGATGTTGAGATAGATGTCTGGAAAAAGAATGGTGCTTGGTACTTAGGTCATGATGCTCCACAATATAGAATAAACCAGGATTTTTTTTTGAAAAATAAACTTTGGTGTCATGCCAAAAATCTTGAAGCCTTGGAGGGCTTGTTGATATTGGGGGTGCACTGTTTTTGGCATCAAGAAGATGATTACACAATTACTAGTCGTGGAGTAATCTGGGCTTATCCAGGAAAAGAGCTGAATAAAAACGCTATCTGTGTCTTACCAGAGTCTCTTGGGGTGACAAAAAGTGTTTCCGACTGTAGAGGCATATGTTCGGACTATATAGAAAATTATAGAGAAAAAAATGAATTTTAATTTTAAATGTAACGTGCTAAACCAAGAAAAATATTATGGAAATTACGTTATACCGGATCAAATTGATAGAAAGGTGTGCATTGACCTTGGGTGTAATGTGGGTTTTTTTGTAATGGATAATTTTAAAAATTTTGAAAATCTATATGCCATAGATGCAAGCTATCAGAATTTTGTTACAACTTTAAGAAAAGTTTTGTATGAAAATCTTAAAAACAATACAGCGACCAATGTTGCTTGTTTTAATTTAGCTTGTTCAAAAAACAATGGACAGATAATAAAAATTTACAAACACGATAATAATGGAAACTCAGTTAGCCCAATGACTATTACTGATATGTTCAAAAAACAATATCCACAATGGCAAGAAGAACAAGAAACATACCACAATGTTTTTACAATCTCACTGGAAGGGCTATATGAATTCTTTAATATTAAATATATTGATTATTTAAAAATAGATATAGAGGGTGCTGAATATGATTTTCTTTTAGAAAAAGATTTGTCCAAAATTGGATGTCTCGCTTTGGAGATTCATGGTACTTTAGGACAAAAAATGAAAAACAAAATAAAAAAACATATAGAAAAATATTTTGATATATTTCATATTGAATATGACCTCCCTGCACCTGGACATTCCGTAATTACATATCTAAATAAAAGTTTTAAATCATGATCTTATCTTGGCAACAAATACCATCACCCTTGATTTCTGAGATTCTATGTCATCAGTTTGATGGAGTTGTGCTTGATACAGAGCATGGTTGTTATAATAATGAAACTTTGTATTCTTGTATTCAAGTTATCAAATGTTCAGGAAAAAAATGTTTTGTTCGCTTGACTGAAGTATCAAAGACAATGATTCGCTATTGTCTAGATGCCGGGGTAGATGGTCTTATTTTTTCAACAATAGAGACAGAAGAGCAGTGTAGGCAAATTTTAGAATTTAGTTGTTATTCTCCTAGAGGAGGGCGTGGCTTAGGCTTGGTTAGGCAAAACTTATGGGGGGAGAAACCTTTGATTTCAAAAGATCCCATTTTGATACCTCAAATAGAAACAAAAAAAAGTGTTGAAAATTTAGAGCAAATAATAAAATTTAATTTTGACTATTATCTTATTGGACCATATGATTTATCACTTAGTTTAGAAGCACCAGGACAATTTAATAATCCTAATTTTTTACTTTACATTGATAAAATTAATGCTATAATACCTGAAGATAAAAGAGCAGTTCACATACCAAAAGACGTTAATCAACAAATTAAAAAATATAAAAATTATGGATTAAAATGCTTAGGTATGGATACAGTTGCAATTATCGAATACAATAAAGGTATAATAAATGCTTAATTTTGAAAACATTGGAGAAAAATTTGTACAAGTTATCCACACCAAAGAGTGGGATGCATTACAAGAAAAATTCAATAACTGCAATGATATCTATGTCTTAGGACATGGAGGCAATCTTGCGGTTGCTGATCACGCTGCGGTCGACATGACTAGGTTATCAAACGGTACCAAGAACGCAATGTGCCCTGGTTCTGGTGTTGTTGCAACATCCCTTATCAACGATACGTCTTTTGAAGAATGGATGGTTCACTGGCTTTCTAGTAGAACTTCAACAAGAACTAAAACACAAATGAAGAAAAGTTTAGTACTTGGAATCTCTTCGTCCGGAAAGTCTATTGATATTTTAAAAGCATTGCAATGGGCTCAAGAACATGGGATGCAAATTGCTATGATATCTTCGAAAGATATTGACATTGAAATAAAAAATCTAACAAAAGTAATTCTTGGCGCTGAGTATTATCACACAGCTGAGGTGTTAACACTTCTTCTTACTTACCAGTTAACTCATGGGGCCGGCAGTGTTTGTCCCCCGATCGGGAAAAACACACCAGAAGAATTAGAAAAGCTTAATTGGCGTGGCGATAAAATTAGAGAGCATTCTTATCCAGATGAAAAAATCAATGTAGGTATCGATTTTGACGGCGTTATTCACAAATGTTCAAAAGGATATTATGACGGAACAATTTATGATGACCCAGTTGATGGTGTCCATGAAGCTTTAGAAAAACTCTCATCGCAGTATACTATCATTGTGCACACCTGTAAAGCCAGAGCAGACCGAGGCTTGGTAAATGGAAAAACCGGCGTTGAATTAGTCTGGGAATGGCTGAAGAATCATGATTTAGCAAAATTTATCAATAAAGTAACTGCAGAAAAACCAAGAGCTGCATTTTATATTGATGATAAAGCAATTAATTTTAAGAACTGGAATGAGTGTCTTGATACTCTTAGATCAAAAGAAAAAATTTAAAAAGGAGAAAACTAATGCAATTATCAAATCAAGCAGCCGGAGCCCTGTTATTGGCTCTACAGAAGTGCCTTTGGGAGCAAACAGACATTATGCCACTTCTTCAAGAAATGGTTTTTGAAATGTCCGATGATGGACTTGTGGTAACCAATCCACCTGTTGTATCCGGAGACCTTTCAGAGCTAGAAGAAGAAGCCGAGGCTGAGCGTGAAAGAGAGTAAAACAGTTGTGGCCAGTGGTTATTTTGATCCAATTCACGTTGGCCACATTGAGTATTTAGAGATGGCCGCCAAGCTTGGAGACAAGTTGGTTGTTATTGTTAATAATGATAACCAGGCGGCGCTTAAAAAGGGCGCCCCGTTTATGACAGAGGAAGATAGACTAAAGATCGTCTCCTCTCTCAAATGCGTTGACGAGGTATTCCTTTCTATCGATGAGGATTCTACTGTATGTAGGTCTTTGCAAGCCGTGAGTCCTAACATCTTTGCCAAGGGTGGAGATCGCTTCATCGATGAGATTCCAGAAGCTACAACTTGTAAAGAGATTGGAGCAGAAATAGTTGATGGGCTTGGAATGAAGATTCGCTCATCTTCTGATTACTACAACAAAGAAGAATAATGCCCATTTACACTTACGAATGCAAAAAATGTGGGTCAACTTTAAAGGCAATGGTTGGGGCGGATGACAACCCAACCACTTGCTCAGAAATTACCACTTGCGACAAAGATGGCGAAATAACAAAGTATTTATCTAAAGTTAACATTCGTCGGGCAGTTGAAGAAAGCGCCAAGAAAACCGGCGAACTAACAAAAGAATTTATTGAAGAAAACAGAAATATTCTTCAAAAAGAAAAAGATAATTTAGCAAACAGGATGTTGGACTGATGATTTATGGCATTATAACAGTTTCTGTACTACTTAATGTAATTTTAACTTGGTATAGCCGCCGCCTTGTAACAGACCTTTCAGACCTTTCACTAGAAGTCGAGGAAGTGATTACAGACCTTAAACTTTATCATCGCCACGTTGAACAAGTATACCAGCTTGAAACCTTTTATGGAGATGAAACCTTACGTGCCTTGCTAGAGCACTCAAAGGACGTCTCAGAGAGAGTTGGAGACTTTACAACCCTGTTTAGCAAGTTAGAGGAAGACGAGCTTATAGGTACCCTAGAGGAGCAAATAGATGACAGAGAAGGAGAGGAGGAAGAGCAAGTATCCAAAGAAAAAAAACATGTATTTTACGCAGGTACACGAAGACGCAATTCTTGAGTACTGTAAATCAAAATCAAAAGCTAGAAGAGAAGAGTTATACGTAACACTAATCCAACCTGCTTTTGACGAGCTGGTTGATAAGATTGTTTATACGTACAAGTTTAATTCACTTCCAAATTGCGACATTCTAAAAAAAGATTGTAAAGTTTTTTTGGTAACAATCTTAGAAAAGTTTGATGTTGAAAAAGGCCATAAAGCTTTTACTTATTTTTCAGTGATCACAAAAAATTGGTTTATTGCCGAGACCAAAAAAAGAAAAAAGAAACTTGAAAAAGAAGTTGCCTTAGATCTTCCGGATACAGTTCTAGATGAAAGGCTTATTGTGCGAAATACTTATTTTCAAGAACGCACAAAAGCAGAGTTTATTGAAGTACTCCACGAAGAAATAGAGTGGTGGAAAGAAGAAACAACCAGTTCTCAAGATAGAAAAATCTTAGAAGCAGTTGAAGTTTTATTTGAGTCAGTAGAACAAATTGAAATTTTCAACAAAAAAGCTGTATATGTTTATCTGCGGGAAATTACCGGCTTTAGCACAAAACAAATAACTTCTTCTCTAACAAAAGTAAGAAAAAAGTATCGGAACTTAAGAGCCGAGTGGGACAGCGGAGAAATTTAAGGCGGAACTATTTATCTTAGAGGTAGTTTTTGCATGGCAAATCGCACAATAAGACCGATACTATACGAAAGGTTTGGAACATATAACAACTTAAGATCAAATCCATACTCAGACTCTGAAAAAATCTTAGATGTGAGAAGCGGAGTATTGGATCCGTATACTCAAATAGTTCAGAGTGCTTTGCAAAACTCTTATACTGTTGACTCCTTATCTGTGCATGGAAACACATTCAGAGCTAGGGTGTTGGGAGTTATAAAAGGAAGGCCAGCTAGGCACCTTTATCCGGAGTTATACGCCAATTCAAGAGTAACCCCAGATCAGATTCCTGAATATTTTATATTTTCTTTAAGGGATGAAACAGACCAATTTGCGCCAGACCCTTTAAGATATGCAGGATCAGTGCAAAGCTACGTGAACATGATTGGTTTGCAAGGTAGAGCAATATCAGAAAAGCCCGCTAATGAAACAATAGATGCTTTTGGTCGTGGTGACATTGTTGAGGTATATAAACCAGAACAAAACTCATGGAACGGCGCTGTAGTTAGAAAAGTTGTTGTAAGAAATAACTTTGAAAATTTTCTTATTGGATCCAACGACATCGCTGCAGAGCTTTTTGGTGGCTCTGCAGGTCAACCGTTCAACAATGGCAGTGGCCAGCCCAATACAGACTCTTTCACCCCCAGGGTCGCTACCGCTGCGGACGTAGAAGCGCCCAACCGTCTAGGCACGCAAGCAGATTGGGAAGTGTTTAGCCCTGGAGTTGTCTACCCACCCGGATCCCAACAATTAGTGGATTTGTTCACCGAAGCGGCCATACAGGAAGGCTTGTCCACGGCTTGGGCTCGTCTTCCTGGACTAACAGGGGCCAGCAGGGATATCACCGGCGGTGGCTTAGTTTCACGTGAATCTGCTGGCGTCGTTGGCCGATTAAACTATGAATTTGAGAATGTAAATGATCCAAAATTTAACTTTCCTGAAGCATGGAATGACGGCAAGAACCCTGCCAATATAGAATACGCCATCCGACAGTGGATCCAGAGTGTACCGCCAGCAAGCTATATAGATGGCGATGAGACTCAGGGTGTACTCCCACCACAGGGAGTTAATTCGACAGCTATAGGATTAGGACAACTGCTTTCTAGCACTGGCTATAATCGCATGCCGAATAACTATGGCGGCTATGGCATACCAATAGCAGAAGCTCGTGGTATGTTAAGATATATCTATGACCGCTATGGACACCCTAATTCTGCCTACTCGTTTCACAATTTCCCCCCTCGCTACGGCGAACGTGTATATTATATTGGAAACCCTGGTTTTTCCCATACCCACCCCGACAACAAGATCGTTGTGCGGGATGACGACGGCAATTGGGTGATCCAAGATACTGGCGAAGTAGTCCCTGGCTACGACTTTATTCTCGACCAAGCCGATCCGCCCAACCGGGTCCGGACCGCCGACTTTTTCAGAGGCGCCCGTCTAGGCCAGATAACGTCAGCAGGGTACGACGAATACGGTCGGCCGGAAGTTAAAGCGCACGAAGGATACTAAATGAAAAACTTAGATGAAACCCTATCAAGCGCTCTCGACAACATTGAGGAAGACAGAGCAACAACAAAAGAGCTTCTCCAAGATTTAATGAAATACCTAGGAGCGGCCGAAGAACGACACAGAGAAGTTGGCCCTGTTGCTGCTAAGTATGTTGAGACCTTGCAAAGATCCAATGAACAGTTAGTAAAGATTGCTGCTTTAATGCAAAAACAAAAAACTTCATCTTTTGAGTTTTCATCATCAGATAAAGATCAGTTATACGACATTATAAACGATAAAGAAGAAGAATAATGCCATTAATAGAAAAACTAAATAAAAACAAATCTATTTCCAGAGAAGCCAACAAAGAGATTGAAAGAAAAACCTCTGGGGGTAACAGCACAGGTTCAGGCATTGGATGCTCAGAAAAATTTGAGCCTTTACCAGAGTTTATTTCTGCAAAGTGCGAAAAAGTAATCTCAAATGCAAACTCTTACATTGTTTTAGGAAGGGATCGCCCAGGAGACCGCCTAACCGGTTATGGCGGCATTGGAGCTACGAGTTCCCATTCTATTGATTTAGTTGTTGGTCGTAGAGCACCGGGTGCGCCAGAAGACGAAAAGGTTTTTGTCGATCCTAATTTTATTACAGACGCTGCCAGGATTTATATTGCTGAAAAAACAGACGTAGATCAAAACTTTAAAATTACCAGCAACAACTCTCCAGATGCTATTGGGCGCTCAGCCGTCGCTTTAAAAGCAGACGCCATCAGAATAATAGCAGACGACGCTGGAATAAAGCTTGTAACAAAAGTCAATAACAGAAACTCCAATGGAAAACTAATCAATAGGTCTCTTGGAGTAGATCTAATAGGTGGAAATGATGACTCGGATCTACAGCCAATGGTAAAGGGAGAAAACTTAGTTGAGTTCCTAAATAGGCTTATAAAACAAATCAGCAATACGAACGGCCTTGTGATGGAAATGTCCAAGGCGATGCTAATTTATGAAGCCGGCATCTTAGCAGCGCTAGGGGTGCCTTGGCCAGGAAATGGTACTGTTGCAACCGTCCCCACTGTGCTCAAGTCCCTAGAAGATACAAAAATTATCTTAAAAGGCATATCACAAAAAATAAGCTTGACGTCAGACACGGTCAACTATTTAACTAGCATTGGCTATAAAGACATACTTTCTAGTTATCATAGAGTAAACTAATGATTTTTGAAGAATTAATACTAAATGAAGTTAGCGAATTAGAAACGCCTAATCCTGGAGGTTTATCCTCAGTTGCAGCAATCTATGTAGAAACTAGATTCAGCATGCAGGACTCAGGAGGAATCAACTTACCTTCTTTAAGGACTAGTCTAAAAGCAGAAGCCGTTAACATTTTTTCTTTGTATTACGCAAGCCTCGGAAAGCCGCCGACCTTCTTTATAGATAACACAGTTAACGGAACTGCAATAACGTCAGAGGGGGAAACAATCACATTAGAAAGAGTTGAGTTCATAAATCTAGGCGAAGAAGAATGTGAAGATGTTGTATTTAAAAAAGTTTTCTTTATACCATTAAACTTACTAAGCCCCCCTGCTGGCGAAGACTTTACAATTCCTAGTATATTTCCTAGCCGTGATTTACCGACAACTGCCCTATTAAAGATCTGCAACTACAGAGATTTTAAAGACAAAGCTAAATTCATACAAACGTTTATGAAGATTAACTTTCTAGCGTTACAAAGGCCAACAAATCGTAGCATAGTAAAGGGAATCAATTTTAGAAAGTTCTCAACCAAAAAGAAGCAAATAACTAAGTTTATAGACTTTTTAGATGATGTTGTCCCAAATAAACCAAGCAAATTTGGTGAAAGTATAATCATACACTTTGCAGAAAACTTTCAGACCGTATCTAAGATCGAGTATCTAAACGAAAATGTAAGTAACGAAACACAACTAGTTTGGCAACAATCAAAAGAAGAATTTGAGGTCAGGAAATATAAAGCTTTTAATGATGCCCGAGTAAACTTTTATCTTTATAACTTTGAATCAATTTATCCAGATCTATTTGCGACAACTTTTAGAGGGATAAACATAAAGTTTGACAACCTTGTAAGAAGAAACTTTATAGCGCCAAATGTAGAAATCGTACAAAATGATTGTTTGGCCTCTGCCAACTCCCGCCAGAACGCATCCGCTGCTGATGTTACAAAAAGACTTAGACAAAGTTTATCAAACGTATACGCTAAAGAGGCAAGGTCTCTTCTAAGTAACAACCCCTTTAAGACCGCTGAAGATCTTATAGAAGAAAGTGGCTTTCTAGAAAGTAAAGATATTGCGGCCGATGTGAAGCGAACTTTGAGTAAAGAATTTATCCAGGCCGGTCACTCAATAGCGGACGAGGTGTCAGACTTTTTCGAACAACTTCAGAAGGCCGGTGACTTTCTTAGCACCGATCAAGATTCAAAAAAGCTCTCAAAGTTTGGCCAGTTTGCAAACTCTATAGAATGGCAGCAGATCCTAGCAATTGCGGCCGCTAGCGTCGCCTCAAGATACGGTATCGATGAGATCTTAGATGAAAGCTTTATCAAGAAACAGATGGCTGAGCGCATTTCTAAGTTTTTCAAAGATCCAAAAACTATAAACGCTTTAATGTCAGGGCTTCCAACTTCCGCTCTGCAGAGGGCTGCTTTATTTTTTGCAACTATCGACTTAGCCAACTCGGTAGGTAGCGGAGTTTCGATAGAAGAAAGAAGACTCCGAAGACTGAACAACTTGCTTAGTGAGCGTGCAGGACTACTAGATAAAATACAAAAAGGAGTAGCAGAAGAAGGAGCAACAATCCCGACTCTTCGGGGGGAGCAAGGAAGACTAGAAAGGCTAGAGGCTAGGATCGAAAGAGCAAAAGAAAGGCTAAACAGGCCAACTAGTTTAGCTGGACTTCTGGCAGAACTCACCGTTGAACTGGATGAAGAAGATAAAGACGAAGAATATATTGGTGATTTGCAGGCTACAATTGAAGCGGAGCAAGCTAGGTTCGGTTTGGATTTAGATAGCCAATCTGCAGAAGAGGAAGAACCTTTCCTTGCAAGACAATTCTTTGGTATTGATTTAGACGAATCCACCACCTCTGAAGACGAGCTTGACGAAGTAAAACCTGGAGCTGGTAATTCACGCAAACCCCCAGCTGTTTCTCTGAATTCTACCAAAAAAGAACAAAGGGAAAGACTAGTCAACATAGCAACGGGCGGAGTGTCTGGTGAGTTTACAGCCGAAACAAAAAACGAACTAATCGATTTGATTATTGGTTTGTCAAACTGCGACCGTCAAAATAACGCTGAGGTTTATACAGAGTTTATAATGTTCTTGGTCGATGAACTAGGTGCACCAATCTTAGAATACTTTGATGAGTGGTCTGAATGGTTAAATGCTTGGGATGTGAAAAATTTAGATTTTTGTAACTTACCAGATCTAAACTTGCCAAAATTTAAGTTATTCCCCCTAAACATTAGATTGCCAGATATATCAATGCCTGACATTTTTGGCTTCATTTTAGGATCGATTCTATCAATTCTGTATGCCCTCTTGCTAAGGTTGATCAGGGCATTGGTTCAGTTCTTGTTGTCACTGATACCTGACTTTATTTTTGATTTTGAGCCCTGCGAGTTTGCAAACGCCTTGCGTGATTTTGGCCAAGTTCTTGGCGGCGCTATCTGTGCTGGTATAAATGGCGTTAATCTGCCGGCCGTTGCTGCCTGTAGTGTTCTAACACCGAGAATAGGTAATCAAAGAAACAATCGTGACTTGCTCAACTTTTTTAAAGATGCTTGCGGAAAAGGTATTTTACCTGGACCCGATCTAGCACGCCTACTTGATGGTGATGCTAATGAAGAAACCTTCCAAAGAGCAGATGTGTATTTCAAAGCAATTAATCCCGACTTGGCATCTGAAATAAAGCAAAACCCAAGTATACTTTCAGATGCCGGCTCAGCAATGGGTAGTATTATTGGAATAGGTGACTTGCTTGACACGTTAGATGATTTCACACCCAGGTTGCCGGGCTTGAGTGCAAACGGCTTTGTTGACAATTTAGATTTATGTTCAGATCCTAATGTTTCTGACTTGATCGATCAGCTGTGCACAGAGCCAAACCCAGCACTAAGAGAGGAGTTAGAAAGAATCTTGCAGCAACAGAGAGAAGCAGATAAAGACGATGCTGCAAAGATCTTTAGATACCTCACAGACCCAGAAAGCCTTGCAAGAGAAATAGAAGACCAACTTCCAAACCAAGCTCACCCTTCATTGGTGATCCCGCAGATGGCAGCTGATGGGCTTTTTAACGAACTCCCGGTAATCAAGAACACGCCAAGATTCGCTCTAAACAGAGATCAGGAAACCCTAGGAGAATTTCATGAAGATAACATAAAAGCATCACTAGGAAACTTAGACGCATGTATTACAGCGTACGCTACGTCCCTTTTGGAAAGTGCGAGGAGATACGAGGATATAATATCAACCACTGACGCTGATGGGGATGTGGAAGAGGGCGGTGATGATGAAGTTAGCCTGATCAATATAATAGAAATAATAGATAAGGCATTTGCAAATAATTTATTTTATCTAGACGAAATGCCAGAAGAGGCAAAGGAGGAAGCATACAGAATTATAGAAGACCCAGACAACCCAGAGATCAACGAAAGTAGCAAAAAAAGCTTTGATATAGGCATAAAGTTTTATGAACAGCAAGTAAATACCCCTCTTCTTAATATAATAGGGTCAGATACGTTTGAAAGCTCTTCTCTTTTTGGACTAATTGGCAGCTACACCGTGGCCGATGGCGGCCCGTTAAGTGTGAGCATGTTCGAACAAGGGCTTTTGGTCAAACAAGTTTTGGATAAGGTTTCTTTCAATGAAGAGGTTGACTCCGATGAACTTGCCGGGCAAATGAAGGCGACGGGTAAAAGTATAGCTGCTGCCTCTCTAAAAAACAAATTGGAAAATTCCGGTATTGACTTAGACGAAGGTGAGAATATTGAACTTTTAGGCGTGGATACGACGCAAGAGACTGGCGTGGGAGACGCCTCAAGTCTTCTACCATCTTCGCAGCTAGAAGACGTAATGGAAGATTATCTGAATGGTGCTTTAAAACAAGAGAACACTTATAAAAGGTTCATCAGGGAACTTCCGGAATACTCTCAGCTTTTATTGGTAAAAACAGATAATGAGATTGTATCGATAAACGAGAACATAAAAACAATCTTTAAGTGCATTATTTTAGAAGACGCCCATCTAAGATTTGCGGTTTTGAACACATCAGGAAACATCTTTTCGACTAATAACTTCTCAACTGCAATTTACAATCGATCAAGTTTAGCACAGAAAATAAAAGCAAGAATCAGTGGACTATTTTCTGATTTTGAGGTTAATTATCTTAATAATAAAATCTATGGTTGGAATGCCATCTCTTATTATGTATACGAAATAGCAAAAATAACCGGCCAACTATCTTCTCTAAGTAACTCATTAGGACGCCGTGCCACGCCACAGGATCTAATGTTCGAGTTGATAGAGAATGCTGTTGAGGATGTTAATAACTCGTTTGTTACAGACTTATCCGCAGAGAACCAGCTTCTTTATTCGACCATTGAAGGAAGCAGCCGATCTTCAATTATTATTAATTTTGAAACGCCGAAACTTTTAGAAGGCCGAGATCGGTTTCTACAATTAAACAACTTCCTTGAAAGGTCTGCCACTCCTGATGGCGCTTCGCAGCCCTTCCTAACTTCAAATATGTGTTTTGCCGTCACCCTCAAAGCAGGTGCGTTGGCTGATTCCCTTGATACACTAACACTTGCTGACATTACTTCAGAAGAGCAGCGCAGCGGCACAAACTCGTCAGGCTTTGTCGTCTCCTCCAGCGCCGCAGGCAAGGGCGCTTTACAGACTGCGGTTCTTGAATCTCTTAAGGCCCGCCAAACCGTTCTTTTAAGCTATGATGATGTTTTTTTCGAGGACGACCGCTTAAATTTATCTTTGATGCGTAGGCTGCAGGAATATGTTGGATTCGATCAGTCCTTGAATGATTTTGTATTTGATAATTTTGATGTTAAAATAAAATATAGAGTGTTTGTCTCTTATGCAACAAGACGCCTAGAAGAGAGCCGAGGTACTGATCTCGCAAATTCTTATATTGGTCACGATTCAGAAGTTAAGTCTTTAGGCCTATACAAAGATCAAAAGATAAGTACTATGTTTGTGAGGAGCTCCGCTTCGAGGGATACATCGGGGGCTACTTTTATAATGACTGAGCTTTGTACGTTTGAGAAAGAAATTGAGGAGCTCCCAGACAATAACCTACAACTTAATCAAAATAACCGATTTATTTCTAAATTAATGCAAGCTAGCAACACCTCGCCACTAGCTAACGAGTTTAAAGCAAACGCTTCTATTAATATTTTCTTATCTTGTATGCTACCATTCCCAAACATTATAAATGAAGCAACTAGTTATTCTGTAGAACAGGCAAGTTCAGCTGCAGATGAAGAAGTTAAAGATATAATTTTTAAACCTGTAACGATGCAAAACAGGATCTGCACAAGAGTAAGCAAACACTTCTTAAAAAATGTCTAATATAAAACAAACAACAAATATTGATTTTGATATTTTTGAAAACGATCAGGTTTTTGATACAGCCACTGATGCTGACCGGTTAGTAGACAATTCGCTTATAATCCCATCGGACGATCAAATACTAACAGCAGCGCCATTTTTATCTGTTAGTTTGCCAATAGACAAAAACTCAACGAACGCATCTTCGGACGGCTATCAAATGATTCGTGGTTATAGAAATCTAGTTAAGCAGAACTTCAAAAACCTAATGCTAACATCACCAGGCGAAAAGATTATGGATCCTTTATTTGGAGTTGGCGTAAAAAGATATTTGTTTGAGCTGAAACAACGTGGGTTGGAATCAAGGCTAGAAGGCCGCATCTATTCACAAACTAAGAAATACTTATCTTATATAACAATCAGAAAAGTAAGCTTTAGGCAAGAACAAAACGATAACCGTTTGGGCGTGAGCGTATCTTATTTTATCAACCCGCTAAATATTAATGAGTTTTTTAATTATTCTACAAACACCGAGCAAAGTTTATAGGGACTAGAGGAGAAATCAAATGCCAAAGGTTACAAGACCAGCGATACGTTATACATCAAGAGAGTTTGAAACAATCAAGCAGGATTTGGTGTCTTTCATTAAAAGATATTATCCGGATACTTTCCAAGACTTCCAAGAGGCTGGCTTTGGCTCAATGATCCTTGACACCACTGCTTATGTTGGTGACATTCTTTCTTTTTACTTAGATTACTCTGTTAATGAGTCCTTTTTGGATACAGCCGGTGAGTTTGAGAATATAATAAAGATCGCTAGGCAGATGGGCTACCGCTACCAGCCAAACAAAACATCAACCGGCATTTGTTCGTTCTATGTTTTAGTGCCAGCAACAACCTCCAGCGACTTAGAAGGCGGCGCAGCACCAAACTATAGCTATGCTCCCGTGTTATCAAGAGGGACTTCACTCAAAACATCTTCAGGGATAGCGTTCACGTTAGCAGTAGACGTTGACTTTTCCAACCTTAATAACGAAGTCGTTGTGGCCGAAAGAGATGATGAAACAGGCCGACCCACACGATTCGCAATAAAAGCATTTGGCCGTGTTATTTCCGGAAAAACATCGGTCCTACAAAGAACCATTGGAGAGTTTAAACCATTCCAGAAAGTCAGGTTAAACAATAACAACATTATTGAGATACTTTCTGTCTCTGACTCAAATAATAACGAATACTTCCAAGTACCAAACTTAGCTCAGGACACAATTTATAGACAAGTGCCTAACAACGGCCCAGATAAAGCATTTGTAAAGTACCTCCTACAACCAAAAGCAACCCCGAGAAGGTTTGAGGTTCTTAGAGAACAGGGGGCGATTTATCTTAGATTTGGATACGGCTCAGAAGAAGAGGTCGAGAGTCAAGAAAAAACAATCATACCAAGCAAGAAAACACTAGATTTATTTGGTAAAGAATATATTTCAGATACTTCATTTGATCCAAACGTTCTTCTAAAGAGTGGTAAGTTTGGAGTATCTCCAGCAAACACGGTCTTAAACATAATCTACAGAGAGAACACCAATGCGAATGTCAACATTGCCGCCGGTGCCTTAAACGCAATTGCGAGACCTTTTTTTAAGTTTACTGATGCTGCAACCAACGACAGCTTAAAAACACAAGTAATAAACAGCTTAGAAGTTACCAATGAAGAACCTATTACTGGCGATCTGTCCCCGTTAACAACTAGTGACATAAAAGTTCTTGCTTCTAATTCTTTGTTTGCACAGAACAGAGCAGTAACGGCAGCCGACTATAAAGCCTTGATATCAGCAATGCCTTCTGGTCTCGGAGGAGTTAAGCAAGTTGCAGCTTATAAAGATTCTGCTAGTCTGAAAAATAACATAAACTTATTTATCTTGTCAGAGGATGATTCCGGAAAGCTTTCTGTACCTACCGACTCAATGTTTAATAATATCAAAGCATGGCTGACCAGATACAAACTAATAAACGATTCAGTTGACATCTTTTCTGCAAAAATCGTAAATGTTAAAATAGACTTTGTTGCTGTAGCCGAGGATGGCTATGACAGGGCATCCGTTTTAGCAAGAATCAAAAGAGATTTAGCAAGATACCTACGACAAAATCCAAATCAAATAGGTGACCCAATTCACGTAACAAAGCTTACAAATGTTATTAATGAAACAGAAGGTGTTGCTGATGTAATACGTATTTTCCTGGAAAGAAAAACAGGAGTAGATTATTCCTCAACTGTATACAACTTAAATGCAAACTATTCATCAGATGGCAGGAAGATCTTTATACCAAAAAATGTTATTTGGGAAGTTAAGTTTCCAAACCAAGACATCAATGGAGAGGTAAGATAGTGGCTTATAAAAAGTTTTTTGCAAATAAAGACAACACAATAACAAATGCCTCAAAGTTTGGTGACTCAACAAGAGCGACCGGTTCCAATATGGGTCTAGCAGACTCTGTTGAGATCTTTAAGCTCTATGGCAACATAACAACTTCGTCAGTGGAACAAAGCCGTGCCTTGTTTGAGTTTGACACCGCAGAAATAAACACAGCAAGAACTAACAGCCAGATTCCTGCCTCTGGTTCCGTTTCGTTTTATCTTAACTTGTTTAATGCTAAAACCCCATTCACAACACCAAGAAACGTCGATCTAATAGTCCAAGCTGTTTCTAGATCGTGGGACGAAGGCCGTGGAATGGACATGGACGAATACAAAGATCTAGGCGTATCAAACTGGGTCTCTGCTTCCACTACTGCCGGCTGGACAACTGCAGGCGGTGACTTTCTTGATTCAGCCATTTACAACAAAACTTATCGCCTAACAGAAGGAACAGAAGATTTGTCCATTGATATATCAGATCTTGTAGAAGATTGGATTGATGGCACCCAAGCGAACTATGGAGTTATTGTAAGGCTCTCAGGTTCTTTGGAGACCGACTCTGACTCTTATTACACAAAGAAGTTTTTTGCTCGTTCATCAGAGTTCTTTTTCAAGCGCCCAACAATAGAAGCTCGTTGGAACTCTTCTGTCAAGGACCAAAGAGGAGACTTTTATGTTTCTTCTTCAATGTTGTCATCAGAAAACCTCCACACTGTTTATCTTTACAACAACTTTCGTGGTGTTCCAACAAACATTCCTGCGATAGGCACTGGCGAGATTTATGTAAAGATCTTTGACGCAGCATCAGGCGGCACAGAACTAAGCTCAGCAGTATCTGTTAGTTACCCAATAACTGGCGGCTATGCTGATACCGGTCTTTATTCTTGCTCGTTTGATCTAAATACAACGTCATCAACAGTGTATGATCGATGGTTTAACGCAGATTACTCAACTTGTTTCCACACTGGCACAATAGAACTAAGCACTTATAATGCGCAAGAAGATAATAAAATAGAGCCCTTGATTCTTTCTATTACAAACTTAGAAGATTCTTATAGTCGGGCAGAAACAGACACAAGAATAAGGCTATTTACCAGAAAGCGCAACTGGTCCCCAACTGTCTATACGGTGGCGAGCACAGCAATAGAAAACTATTTTGTCGACAACATTTATTATAAAGTAATAAGAAAAGTTGATAATGTTGATGTTGTTCAGTATGGCACAGGCTCAGCACAACACACTCTTTTGTCTTATGATAAGCAAGGCTCTTATTTCGATTTTGACTTCTCTAGCTTAGAGGCTGGTTATATGTATGAGTTCAAGTTCATTATTAAAGAAGGAACTATTTATAATGAATACCCAACCGGCTTTAAGTTTAGAGTAGACGAATAATGACAATAAAAAAGTATTTTGAAAACAATTCTTTTTCAAATAACTCATTAACTGATCTAGAAAACAAGGAAGGAATAGACTTTGAGTCATTTGAGTATCTTGATGAGTTAGAAAAGCAAAGAACAAGATTTATCCCCAACGTTGACTTTTCTAAGCCGGAAAACTTTGCTTTTTACGGTCTTGCCGAACAGTATTACAAAGATGCAATTGCCCGAGTCATTAATAACTATCCTTATGATGGCTCTAAAAAAGAGTTGACCGAATGGTATAATGATTCAACTTACTTTGACTTATACGTTTTTGAGAATGAATACCCCAGGTCTAATGGTTATGGCATCTTTTCCGCAGATGGTTGGGGCACGCAAACATCAACAGTGGATGGTTATGGCCTTCCAGCAACCTTAGAATACATTTTTATCAAGGGCGGTCCAAACGCAGGCCCCAACAACACATACGTCGGCGGCAACATTTATGACCCGTCTAAACAAAGAAATTCAAACTTAGCGCTAAATCTAGACACAAAAGGCGCCACAGTTGAGTTCTGGCTTAAAAAAGACGAGTTCATCCCCAGTTCAACAGCCCGAGAGGTTGTTTTTGATCTTTGGAACAATGAACTAAGCAGTTCTGATGATTATGGTCGGTTTAGAATCGAACTAAACACCTCAAGCGCCGGCGCCGGTAATTTTGCTTCCTCTAAGGCTTTCAGAGCCATTATTCACTCTGGTTCCAACAGACAAGAAGTTCTACTGGGCGACTATACAACAACCGCCTCGTTTATCTCTCAAGGATGGACGCATTTTGCTTTTGCGACATCAAAAAGCACCATAAAACTTTATAAGAACGGCGAACTAGACTCTTCTGCGACTTACGGATCAGACTTTGGGAATGTCTCTGGCACGCTAAACGCTTTTGTGGGCGCACTTATAACAAACCCTTCCGGTTCTACCGCAACAACCGGCTCTGGTAAGCTTTCAGGATCTGTTGATGAGTTTAGATACTGGAAAACCACCAGAACTGAGCGAGACATAGAAAGAAATTGGTTTACAAACGTTTATGGCGGAACCAATACAGACGACGCAAACACAGACCTCGGCGTTTACTTCAAGTTCAACGAAGGAATAACAGGGGATACAACAATAGATGCAACTGTCCTAGACTATTCAGGACGTATTTCTAATGGCGCTTGGACCGGTTATACCTCCAACTCACGCAACATAGGCTCAGCGATTGTTTCAGCCTCTGCCGCCGAGAAAGAGTTTAAAGATCCAATCTTAAGAACCACAAACGCTCTTTATACCACTTATTATAACAACTCCCTGGAGAAAGGAAAGCGCCATGATCTAAATAACTCATCAAATATTTACTTTTCATTCCCTGATTGGATTATTGATGAAGACCTAGAAAGTGGAGAGAAACTGCTCCAATTAGCACAAGCAGCTGCAAGTTATTTTGATACGGCACAACTGCAAGTTCAGTCTCTTAGAGAACTAAAGGACATAGAGTATTCTTCGCAAACTGACGTACTAGACGATAAACCAAATCCTTTTGCAGAGCGTTTATTGACTGAAAGAGGAATGATAGCGCCCGACTTCTTTGTCGAGAGAACAGTATTAGAAGACCTTTCTCAAAAAACATCAGGAGAAACTCTAGAATCAGATTTATTTGATCTAAAGAATCTTATTTATCAAAACATCTATAACAACTTAGCGGATCTAGTAAAACAAAAAGGCACAAGAGAAGCAATACGAAACATCCTCCACACCATGGGAGTCGGTGAAGAGCTAGTTTCTGCCAAGACTTACATAGACAGTGAAAAACTAGTATTAGAAGACGAAAAATCTTACAACAATCAAAGCATAAGGTTCATTGATTTCTCTAAGATAAACTTTAGAGATGCTGTTGTTTATCAGACTGGCTCAACCTCAAACGAACTAGGATACATAAGTTCTTCATCAGATAAAAATGCATTATGTGTAGAATCTTTTGTTCGGTTCCCAAAAATAGATGAAAATACAAACATTGATCTTATACCAAACTTTTTAGTTTCTTCTCTTTTTGGCTTTCACGACATTGATGATACTTCAGCACCATACAACACTTGGCAATCACCGGCTGCTGCTAGTGCTTTCGTAAGAGCGGTCAAGAATAACTATCTTGCTGAGCAAGTATACTTTGAGCTTAGTTCTTCCGTAGTAGGTGTCACCGCTCTGACATCTTCTAACTTCTACAACGTATACAACAACAGCGACTGGTACTTCTCGGTTCAGCTGCAGCCGCAAGACATTTTATTTCCTTCTTCGTCAGCCCCTGATTACGATCTAATCTTTAGTGGGTACTCATACTCAGGAAACAATCTAAATGAGTCATTTGTTGTATCATCATCAGTAAGCCGAGCAACAGCACTTTCATTCCTGCAGACTAACCAGAAAGCCTACATCGGCGCAGAGCGAACAAACTTTACTGCCGGAACGGTATACAGTTCAGATGTTAGAAACGCCGGTTTGAGATTTTGGCTTAGAAATCTAACAGTTGACGAGCAGAAAGATCACGCTCAGGACTTCTTAAACTATGGATCTTCAACCAGGCTAGATAATGCATATTCTTTGACCAGTTCCGTAAGACAAGGAGATCTAGCACCAACTGACTATCTTGCTCTCAACTGGCAGTTTGACAAAATCACCACAACAGATGCATCCGGATTGATTGAGGTATTAGACTCAACTTCTGGCTCTTCCGAAAGAAGAACAAGAGGAACATACGTCAATGAAATAGCCGGGTATCACCATCCAGCCACATCATACGAGTTTCCAACATCTTCAACAGATGTTGTGCAGACTTTGTTTATTGACTCTTACTCACCTGTAGAGTTTGATGGCTACAACTCTGACAACTTGATTCAGATCAAGACAACAGAAAACGAAAAATACGGCCTAAACTCACGCTTTGTTTCATTTGTGAGCACGGTAGAGAAAAGTGCGCAAGCGGGCATCAACGAAGAAATGCTAAAAATGTTTGGCTCCGTCAAGGAACTAGCATCAAACTTTGCCCAGCCAGCAGATCGATACAAAAAAGAATATAAAAACCTAAGATTCCTAAGAGAGCGATTCTTTAAGAACGTTGCAAACGACGTTGATGTTGAAGACTTCCTGCATTTCTATAGGTGGATTGACAACGCAGTCCAGGCGCTCGTCGGGCAGTTCATACCTGCTGCAGCAAACTTTAATGAAGATGTATTTAACGTTATAGAATCGCATGTTCTTGAAAGAAACAAATACCAAACCAAGTTCCCAACTTTGGAACATCGTCAGCCAGGCCTAATAGGCTCAGCGCAAAGCCTTAGTTCTCTTTCTCCTATTTGGAGATTAGGCCACGCTCCAATTCCAGAGGCCCAAAATACAAACAGTGTGTGGTGGAAGCTTAGAGTTGAGCGCTCAAATCCCGTTATTACCTCTGGGGATTCTAACGTTGATGCTGACCGAGAACAGATAAGGCTAGTTAAACTTTCAACTGTAAATAGATCTTATACAACCCCACAAAGTTTTAAGGTTGATGATTTTTATACCGAAAAAGACACAAGAAAAGCAACTTATTGGGATTCAGCAATAAAAGAGTTTGGAACAATCGTAGGCAGTGAAACTGAAGATTATCTTGTTTCTTATGCCAATGATGTTGCTTCTCTTGAAGATAGCAATGATGTTGTGGAACCAAATAAAAAAGTTAGAATGGACTTTAAAGTTCAGAATAACAGAGAGTCCAGCGAGTCATACTCTTACGGTAAAGGTCATTTGCTTGCACCATACACAATGTGGAGTTCTTCTATTGACACAGGATACCAAGCAGACTTATCAAGCAACTTTAAAACAGACATTGGTATCAACAATCAACACGACGATACATACTCAAAGTTCCGCAATGCCCCTCTACAGTCTCCATTCACTGAAGGGTGGGTAGGTGGTAGGCAGTACCGTCACATTGCTTTAAACAACGGCTCAGACGCATTTGGAACACGTCCGGAAGGCTTTTATTTAACTCTTACTGGAAGCTCAAACAAGCAGATCAGAGTCACAAAAACATCTTATACCAACGATGGAACAGCCGATTCTGATACACCTCGTGCTTCTTTATTCCGTGATGAACTAGCAAAAAGACCTATAAACATAGCAAACAGGCAATACTCAACCGCCTCTTCACGCTTGGGCAACTTCCGGAATGAATACGAAGTTGTAATGACCAACGGAAGAACCAAAAACAATCTTTGGTTCCACGATAACTTTGCAAGTGTTTTGTCACAAACAGAGATCTGGAACTTAAACCTAGAGCCGGGTGTTGCCGCAGTTACTGCCGAGGCTGCTAGCGGCCAAATAGTAATCAACAACAACTCTCTCAATGGAGAAACACTAACAATACCTTATACTGATGTCGACTCTGTTACATTCACTTATAAACCTAGCCCAACTGGGCCGCTAGACATTCAAATAGGCGGTGGTGCCGGTGTTACTGCTACCAACACTAGAAACAAGATTGCGTCTGCCGCCGCTGCTCCTTTAAATACCCTGCTGAACGTTGGAGGATCTAGTGCTACTATAACACTAGAATTCAAAACTGCATATGTCGGCGCCGATCGGAACAACACGATAACATCAACAGCCGGCGGAAAGCTAAGCCTCAGTGGTTTTTCTGGCGGAGTAGACGGAGTTGATTATGTGCCAGCAACCCCATACGCAAACGGAACACTGCCTACAAGAGAAGTTGTAAAATCAGTTATAGTCAACCGCTTCTCTGCTCCTGGAGGTCCTGAGATCCAATCTCGTGGCTATTTAGAGCCTACTGGTGAAGAATTCTCACCTTATAATGCTTATCCTTTCCGAAACACAAGCGTTATTTACTCAAGCGGATCAGGAAACAATGATTTCACTGGCGCACTAGGTCCAAGAGTAAACACTTACACAAACATCCACACACAAAATGATGGATTGAGAGTGCTTCTTTCTAGGCGAAGAGGCAAGTATGGTGTCGACTCTGTTTTTGGTTCAGTAAGAGAACTTGACTACAACACAACTGGCTCTTATCAACAAGTCTATGATAACCCCATAAGCCAATCAACAGGAATCAACTACGACAACTTTTTTGTTTCACACCAAATCCCAAGAACCCCAGCCAACTATTCTTGGGTTGCGAATGCCCTAAATGGTTCTAGCGGATCTTTCTCATACTCTAGAAACGCAACAATCCCAAGCGGCTCAACTTCGCAAGCAGTTCCATTTGCCGAGTTGATTAGTTCCATAGAAAGAACTACAACAGACAACAGAGCATTCACTGGTTTGTTTAGTGGCTCATCAACGCCAACTAGTGCGGTATTGACCTCTTCCATTTACGCCTCAATGGTTGATCAGGGAACCACAGAAATCACAAACGAACTTACTGCCTCGAATGTTGGTATAAACAACTTCCACATTTATACACACGCAATAAACAACTCTATCTTTGGGCATAACTCATTTAGCCAAATAAGAGGCGGAGATACAAGACAAGCAAGATCACTAAGAGAAAATAATACTTTATCATTTAGTTACTTAGGATCCCGTCGAAAAGTTGACGGCGGCAGCATACCAATAGAACTGGTCAAAAACATCTCAATGGCGCCGATAGTGGAGCATTACCCTGTAAAACATCAGTTGTTGATTGGGGACAAGAAACCAAACTTCCAGTATTCATTTGGGAACGAACTTGAGTATCTTCCGTTATCAGACAAGCAAATAAATGCTATAGCCGGCACAACCGAGATACGAAGAAAGAAAAAAACAAACTTCAATTATATTTCTGATTCTTATGTTTTAGGTACCTCAACACAACTAAGAAACATTGTATACAAGCAAAACATTTGGCCAAAAGCTGAAAGAACATTTATAAAAGAAAGCCGACAAAGAACACAGTTTGCAATCAATTGGTGGAGTTCTGGAAGATCAACAAGAAGTAGAAATGATGTTGATAACTCCCTAGGGAATAACGTTCTAACACAGTCTATTTGGGCTTTAGACGGTGTATTGAATCCAACTGACCAACCCCAAAATTTATTTACGACTTTTGTTTCCAGCAGTACAGATCAATACAGCAATAAATATATCTTTGGCGCTGGTGAGTTAAATAACGACTGTAGTCTTTCCTATGCAGTGTTAGCTTTCGCCTCCAGTGGCAGTCTGCGGTTTGGAGGTATACCACCAAGTCCCTTCGAACAACTCACCGCTGATCAGGTATTGATGGAATCCAAGGTAAAGTCATCTACACTTTATTCTAGACCGTTTACAATAAACGTTCAAAATCTAATCTACTCCTACACTGGATCGGGATTTCCGGATGTTCAGGCATTCGTTCCACATCAAATAATAGGCGCCACGCCATGGACCGCAGCCGAGGAAGCAGGAAAAGAACCTTTCTACTATGAGGACTATGATGCTTATGTGCAAGAAGCAAGATCTGCCGGAAAAGAATATTCCGTCATTCCGGAATTTAGAATAAGCGAAACAATAGATCAGATCCTAACCGGAGAAGATGGCCTGTCGACTATCTTGTCTCCAATGCTTTCAATCACCGGAGGGTACTTGGTCGATGACACAAATAATGCTTTCTATACTGATTATGTAAACTCAGACTTTCTAAAATATTTCAATGTCATAAAGAACAAGCACGATTCGGCCGGAATAGAAAACGCCGGTGTTCTCAAGCTTTCCTGTAAAGCAATTAAAAAGTTCTTACCTTATGAAGGTTTTTATCCGGCGCAGCGTGTTCTGCAATTAGGTACTTTATTCAGCCAGTCCTTTAGTGACGTCATAACAACTAACGGCACCGGGCACCCATTAAGAACCAATGGAGTCAATGCTGGTGGTTCGTTTAGAACTGCCATGGCGCCATTCTTTAGTCCGGGTGTTCTTTGTAACAGTATCAAATCAGGAATCTCAGTCGGATATCCAATATTCACATCAAGTTTTGACGTTCTAACACAGTGTACCGGAACTTATTTAGGCAATGGCTCCACTGCAGTTTATGATGGGTTCTCCGCTAGAATCTCTGCCTCGTTCAATTATAGAATGCCATTTGAGTCGGTGACAGATCCACTAAGTTTCATCACTACAATTATTGATTCCGAGCCTGATGAATCAGCAGTATTATACAGCACTGCCTCGTATGACTCAAGTCGTGCTGGTTCTCCATTATACTCATACGCTGTAAACAACTTCCTAGCAGAAACAATGAATCTGTTTTTGGCTAACCGCTCTGTTTCTTCTTTGGTATCATCCGGAGAAAATGATTTCGGGCCTTTTATCCCTGGCAATGAATACAGGATGAAAGTTAGAGTCTTTGAGGAGGGTATCGATATGTACACCGGCGATCGTTCCTTCGGTCCGGCTGTTGATGATGCCAATAATACAAATGGGACACCGGTTTCTTACCTTCCTTTCTTACCTCCTTATGACATTGGAAGCACAACCCAGGAAGAAGGTGTAGAGCTAGTCTTCAAACCAACTGCCGAGATTCACTCAATTGACTACATACTAAGCAATCTTACTGAATCATTTACAATTTATGATGATCTTGGTATTGCCGAAGGCGATTCTTTTGGAGTCGATGGCCGAACTAAACTAACAGATTCTATACAACTCAAAAGGAAAGTAGAGGTTGGAAAATCCTCTCGTGCAGTTCCATCGGCGCCAGAATACGCAATCTCAATACAACCAAAGTGGGAAACGCCAGTATTAGACTTCAGCCATAGAACATCTTCTATGAACGTCACTAATACAAGTGCACAGCTGACATTTGAAGTTGACTATAGCCAATTAAGTTCAGGCGACACGGTAACTCTGCCAGATGGTAACATTGGCGTTACGTTTACAGCCAAAAATGCAAACAGTTTCTCAGACGGCGAGGTTAGAATAGGTGTGTCTGCCAACGAATTTTTGCAAAACCTTCATGCATGCATAACTTCTAGCGTCGGCGGCATCTACTCAAAGGCAACCACGCTGAACAACAATTTTACCTGCTCGGTTAACTCCAATGCATTTACCATGTCAGCCCGAGTGCCGGGTGCGCTAGAAAATGTTGTATACAGCACCAGTGATGCAAACGCATTCTTCAATTTTAACGAAACCATCGGCTCTGGCTTTTATGATAACTCCTCTGTGTCCGACAACTATTATGTTGGAATGTGGCATCAGTACGGCCGGATCCCAACCGGGTCTCAAGGCATCAAGATGCAGATCACAGAGCCAATAATAACAGACACAACCGGCTCACTAGCACAAGCACTTGGCTTTACGAACACGCCGGTAAAAATAGGTGAAATTGCTGACAAAAGAACCGTAAAAGAAGCTATCGTCGCCATTCCGTATACGATTGTCGAAGGAGAAAAAAGATTATTCCCCATAGACTACGCACAGTTCCAATCTGCAAAAACCTTTGTTAGAAACGGCGAGAGGAACGAAAGGCCACCAGTAAGAGATGAGTATATCAATTTAGCAAGAAAAGGACAGGAGTATGTTCTACCACCTAAGTATGACTTTTTCTATAACACCATGCGTCTGTCTCCTTCGCCATCAGCTGCAGGGCTGCGTGAAGGAATAGCGCCATTCGCAATGTTTATTTTTGAATTCAATATGACACTCAACAGACAAGATCTTGCGGATATTTGGCAGAACTTACCACCAACATCAACAAGCGGTAAAAAAGATCTAACTTCTGGGTTTGACAAAGAAGAAAGCACTGTAGACGTAGCTTATGGTGAAGAAGGTTCTTGGTTCCCTGAAGGTCTCCCGGCTAATACTCGCTGGATGGTGTTTAAAGTCAAACAAAGAGCTGCTTATGATTATTACGAACAAGTAAGAAACTCCTCACTGGCGAAAGGGCTCGGAGAGAGAGTCAACGCACAAGGTGCATTCGTCAATCCAACCTACAGTTATAACTGGCCTTATGATTTCTTTTCTTTTGTGGAGTTGGCCAAGGTCGACGTTGAAGTCGCTAACAACACCACAGAAGCAACTACACCAAGTAGATTTGCAGCTGCCGCAAGTGGACGAGGGGCCACAAGACGACGAGGCGATTCCGGCGCTGCTGAAGGTGGAGCAACATCAAGAACAACACCCGAACGGGCGGGTGTACCAAGGGGCACCGCCCCGGATTCCCCTACCGGTGGATAAAAAATGAGCTTATTCGATTCAAAACAAGAAGTAATAAACATAGAACTAACTTCATATGGAAAAAAGAAGCTAGCATCAGGAAAGTTTAGGCCTTCCTTCTATGCTTTTTTTGATGATGACGTTATTTATGATGGAGCTTATGCTGCCTTGACAGAAAGCGCAAATGGCGAAGCAGACGATCGTGTAAGAAAAGAAACACCATACTTAAAAACAACTTATTCTATTGTTGGCGCTGATACCAAACTAAATAAAGGCAACGGCGACCAAGAACTTTTTGACAACATTCGCTTATATGAAAACAACAACTTACTCAAATATGGCTTAGGAACATCAAAAATAGGCGAAGTAACCGGATCTCAAATCAGTGTTAACTTTTTAGATGGCACACTAACAAATGTATATACTACTGCTTCTGCATTTATCTTTGGGGAGAAAACTGCTTACGACAAGCCTCAGACAAAACTGGTTACACAAAACTTGGATTTATCCCCACACATAAGAAGCTTGCCGGACCCGTCAATGACATTCCCACCAGAGTTGACTGACCCTGATAGAATAGAACCGGCCATTGTTTCTCCGGTTCTCCAAGATAATAAGTATGTTTTTCTTGAAGTTGACGAGCTGCTCTTAGCGGTTGACGAACTAAACTCTATTGAGGCTTATGACAACTTTGAAATAAGCGTCTACAAGATCGAAACAAACGAAAATGACGAAGAAGAATATAGAAAACTAAACTTTAAAACCAAGCAAGAACAAGTCAATGAAGAAGGGTTTTTGATGGATGAAGCTGAAATCTCAGCACAAAACTCTACAATAACACCAGATGATGTTGAATATTATTTTGACATACAAATCGACGAAGAAATAGACCCGGCACTACTTACTAGTAAAGTTCCAAGAGATTCACTTGGGTACCCGATTTTAGACAATCCCTTGATTCAGAATACGTTTGATATAAGACTAGATGCGGACTTCTCCAGAAAAAGAGATGACGCTGGGGAGCCTTGCTAATGATTATAACTACAACTGGCCAGGGCGCCGCAAAAATAAACTTTGATAAGTTGTATGTTTCTGAATCGGGGACGAAAGTAGATCTAAGTCTTGAAATTCCAACAAGGTCAGCCGTTAAATATGCCCGACTAGGCATACAGATGCAGTTCCGGCTGACAACTGTTGCTATCCCTGATGACTTACAATACAATGCGTACAAAGAAGACCAAGACCGGCTAAAAAGAGATGTTCTGCAAAAAAGCCTCCCAACAGAATCAAAATACGTTGATATTGATTTTTCTTTTTTAGATAGCGCACCCATAAGAACAACACCAGATGGCAACAGCGTATATAGGATAGGTACTTTTGATGTCCAACACACACAAGAAGCATTTAAAAGAAGAAACATTTTTGCTTTTTGTACTAGGATAATCGACTATTCTCCATCATTTCTTTCCAGAGTCACAAGATTTATAAGTTCTACTTTTTTTTCAATAAAAGAAGGAAATGAAATATACACGCCGCCAAACCCTGACGTCTTAGTACTGGAAGCTTCTTTGAACACCCTGTTAAGAAACGCACTGGAGGTTGAACCCGAAACCACCGTATCCAAGCCGACAGCGTTCTCTCAGCTGTTTCCAAGCATAAAAGATGATGGATTTAACTTTTTATATTTCCTTGATTTAAGACAGGTCCTAGAAAACAACTCTGATTTATTTTCTTTGTTATCTAAAAACGAGCAAGAAAGAGCAATAGAATCAACAATCATCAAAGATCAGTTGTTTTTAAAAGAAAGCAATGTTAAACCTACAGCGCCAGAGTTCTTGAATAACGCTTTACAAGTTTCACAAGCAACCGGTCGCACGATCTTAAACCTCCCAGAGAACGTTATAGCTTTTACCGGCGGCGACGAGATAAAAGAATACTCAAAAAATCTAAAATACAAATTTAATACAAACATTATTTTTCTTAATGGCATTTATCCTGTTATAGAGCGACTAATAAATAACATAAGAGAGATTGAAAGCTTTAGATCCTTTATGGACGACGCTTTTGCCAGGACAGTTTTTTATAATAGAAGAACACAAGCTTTTTACCGAAATGGCTTGCCAACATTACGAGAAGATCTTCGGAGAGAGTTTAACATCAGCAAAGCTCAAGATTATCCGGATCGCATAGACTATTTTATCAAAGTCATGGAAGAGATAATCCAAGCAACTGCAAAGTTTGATTCTGTTTTTCTGGAGCCGATTGTGCGACGAGCTGTTGAACAACTAAGAAAACTAATCTCTTTGGATGAAAATGCGAACACAAATGAATACTCTTTTGAGTTATTCTTTAGGTTCTTTGATAGCCTAGTGAAAGAACTTCAGCAAGTTTTCCTTGGGGTTGGTTTCCAATTATCGGGCGCCTTTAGCGGGAAGGGAAAGAGTGGGAGCTCAACAAACCCTGAGAAAACTCTAATCAAAGTCAAGCACTTTTTTGGATATGAGTTTAAGCCAGAAGATTATTATTTAAAGTATTCTTACATGGACAACACGACACAGGCCAGCTTCCCGACGATACCCGAAAGCACTTATAGGCTTTTGATGAACAGAAATATACGCAAGTATTTCACATCAGACACCCCCACAAGGTCTCCTGCCATAGCCGGTGAAGAGAATAAGGATCGTTATAGTGTAGTGCCAACAATGAACTATCTTACTGTCCGATCGGTAAAGAAGCGAAACGAAGTTGTTTTTGATAACACTAGTCCAAATTTTTCTTCGGAGATGTCAGAAGTCCAAGGCGCAAAATCTAGTTATCTAACAGCATTAAACATCATCAAAAATAAACTGCTAAGCATCAACATTGAGCGCCTTGAAGACATATCACCAGAAAGCCCAGCGCTAAAAGCCAGCTTATACAATGCGATAAACGAAGTATACAACCTTATTTCCTTTATTCCATTTCCTTTCGTTGTCGACAAATCTGATGACTTTAGAAGAGAAACAACCGATTCTATCCTAGAAAGCGCAGTATCAAATGATGTTTTGCGTCCATCGGAAGACGAAAATAACGAAATCGTAGAAGCAATCTACAATCTGGATGGAGATTTTGAGAATCTAGACGAACTAAACGCAACCATTGAGAACAGACTAAGTGTCCTAACTCTATTTCTAGATTATGTTGAGAATCTAATAGAGCACCCAGCCAATCATGACTTCGCCTTGTTAAATGCTAGATTGAGAAATTCAGATCAATTTTTAAGATCCATAAGATCAATCAGTGGAATTGAGACAGTTAACGGCGAGGGTAGGACTACCTCAGAGATTAGATTACCATATCCTTTATATTCGCTTTATGAGACATTCCAAACAACTCCAGCTGGAGGAAGAATAACTTTCTTTTGGGGCGGGCGGTCAGTCTTGGAAAACCCTCTCAATTCATCGTTTATCAGGCTCAACTTCGCAAACATCAAAGAAATACAAGTCTTAACAGGATTTAACACCCTAGAAGGCGGCCGCCCAAATCTTGCCAGTCCTGTTTTTGAGGCTGTATCGCCATTTGAAATTTTTGAGCCGAACAGCGCACTATTTTGTAAGATGTCTAATTATAACATAGGGTATAAAAATACTATGTGGTATTTGAACAGCAATAACCTTTTGGGGCTCAAGGGAGAAGCAGAGCATTTCCTCATGATCAACATTGAGTCAAGTCCCGTAGTGTCCATCGAGCCCGGTACTTAAGAATAAAAATTATAATGCCAGCATCTTTATCAAATAGAAGTTTACAGTTTTACAACAATGAAACTGTTTTTGATTTAAACTTAAAGCAGACAGTCTTCCTTCCGACGGACGCCAGCGTCGACGTTTTCCGTTATCTAACCGGACTGGCCAGATACAAAACAACAACCGGTGAAGAAGTCACGTTAGGTAACATTACTGAGTTTGCCGTCGACGGCGGCGCAGAGATTATTGACAGTTCCGGCGGGGGTACCGTTGTAAGATTTGATGAGGGCTTTCAGCGTGATTACCGCATACCTTTCTCAGAGATCGCATTTATAAGAAACAGAACAACCCAAAAGGTTGATAACGATCCAGGATCTTTATTTTATGAGTCTTTTCAAGACATTAGATTTTACTTTCGAAGTTTAGATTGGGTGAAAATCTTTTATTCAAAGGAGGTCTTCGAAGAGTTTCTTCAGAGGGGCGATTTCGAAGGAGAACTGTACGTCTCCGCCAGTGAGGACGTACCCGACATCGAGGGCGAGCGAATGCTGATGGAGAAGTGTGAGGCGACAATATCTGACTTGGCGCCGAGAACCGCCGGACTTAGTTCGATAGGATTCGTTCGTCGCCCGGCATCCATGTCGACGTGGTTAGATACATTTACGATCAATTCATATTCAGACCTAAACATCAACACTAAAGCGCCAGTGCCCGAGACGCTAATAAAGATGGAGAAAGAGTCAAATTTAGAAGCAGTATCTGATTTAAGATTTATTGTCGACGAGAACTACAATTTCTTATCTAGAGAGTTCGAATTCGGAGAAAGAGCGCCGGCAAACCGATTCTACACAGGCTTTGAGGAAAGTTTGATGCCATCAAGCTATCTTTTAAGTGTAATATCATATTTAGAGGGGTTGCTACAAGATGCTGAGGCCGAGAGACCAAGAACGAGAACTGAAGGCGAAATAAAAAGTATTGGTATGTATATTGGTGTTCTCAAGAGTGCACTCTTTTTTGGTGATAATAATTTTGAACAACCACTACAATCAAGGTTTGGCCCGAAATCTAAAGATAAACTAACAAGAGATTTATACAACAAGTTTGGCATTTCAATCAAAAACCTTGATGATTTTCAGTTCCAAGTGGCATATGGAGATTTGGCTGAACAACAAAAGAGAAGATTAATCTTGATTGATCCGACAGTCTCACAAAACTTTAATTTTCAATCGCTCTTCCCATTCGGCAACAGAATAGAGATCTCGGATCTTCCTTCAAGTCAGCCTAATTTGCACCTGTTGGACACCCTGACACGCTATAGCCTAGAAACAGAAATAATGCTTAACTTGATGGATGGCACGACAACACCTGGCAGTGTGATAACATCAAGACGAAAAAATCTCTTCATTGCTGATTACTTTACCGGACGACGAACAACAACCTCGTCTAGATCAACAAGAGAGTTTGATTTTTCTACAATCTTCGACAACACAACACAACCATATACCATTAATAGTTTGACCGGAAGAATTGGATTTTTTGATAAATCCGACATTCTTGATCAAATAGTTCAGTTTAACTCAAACTTTACAACACCCTACAAGAATAATCTCAACTTAACCAACTATAGAGATGAAGGATTTGCTTCAAACCTTGAATTTCTTAATCAACTTAGAATAACCATCCAAAACATTTCATCAGACAGCCTTCCGAGCCTTCAAGACCTATTTTTGTCAAGAAAGAACAATTATTTTGAGATTTTTGCTTACAAGGTTGTTAAAAGAAACATTTCAACAGGAGCCCAACAGCAATTCTTTATTCTCAACAGACAAAAAGAACTTGTAGAGTTTTTTGATACTCAAGTTAAGCCAAATCAAGAATACGAATACTCTTTATCTGCATTAGCATTTGTTTTAGAAAATTCTTATCGCTATGAGAAGCCTCTAGATGAAGATATAGAATCTGGTGTTGACCTTGATGGAGGTTTTCGTTCCGAACAAAACAGATACATTTTAGGCTCAAGGGTAAGAATCAGACAACAACCAAAGATAATAGAACTTCCATTGGCTTTTGAGAACTCAGTTTTAACAGACGCTCCTCCAGTTAGGCCGAACGTTGAGTTTTATCCAGTAAAAGACTTTAATGACAGAGTTAAGATTAGACTCTCATCAATGAACGCAACAGAGCACGCATTGCCTGTGGCGATTGAGAGCGGAGATGTAGCTTTATTCCAAAAGATAAGACGATCTCAAAAAGTAAATACAAATGAAAAGATAAGATTCCACTCAGACGAGACCCCAGCAGCCTTTGAGGTGTTCAGGTTGGAACAAAAGCCAGAATCAATTCAAGATTTTGTTAGAGGAAAAAGAATCATAAGAAGTGTAACATCAAATGATCAAAGCACAGATGGCACTTCCTTTATGGATGGTATAGTTGCTAATGTAGACTATTACTATCTTTTCAGAACCTTGGACTTTCACGGAAACATCTCCAACCCAACTGAAGTATTTAAGTTTACGTTAGTTGATAACGAAGGAGCGCTCCAGCCTTTACTTTCTACGTTTTCTCTTGAAGAAATGTTTGGCACTCTACAGGAATTCGGACTTTTCTTCAGAAAAAAGAAAAAAGATACTAACTCCAAAAATGTAAGAAGGTTTATAAAGATTAGGCCTAACGCTCAAGAAATCTCTTTTGTTCCTGGACAATTTAATGGAAAGAGATCAGAGGATGTTTCATCAGTAACTCTTGGTAGAGTCGTTGTACCATCATTTTTTCCAGGAAGTGAAGGGCCAGATAGGGTAGAAACACAAAACAACATTATCAATCAAAGATACATGCTTGAATTAAAATCTAAAAAAACAGGCAAGTCAATCTTTATTGAGTTTAAATATGTTCTAAACAATTTTAACATTGCAACATTGGAAAGAAGAACCATGGTACCGGATACTGTCACAGAAAGAGACATACAAGATGCCATAGCAAGAAGAAACGAAGGCGGACCGGACGGTGGGTACCGTGGAGGGGAAGTCTCCGAAATTCTGCCACCGGGTACCAGCACAAGAACGATCCCCGCAGGCAGCAGCGACGGCGACTCCGGAGGTGGTGGCAAACTTCCCGACGATAGACGTGACACCGGCGAGCGTAGTGACTTTGGAGGATACGGAGGTGGTGGCAAACTTCCCGACGATAGACGTGGCACTGGCGATCGACGATTCCTTCCGTGAACTCAATCCGACAACTGATGACGATACAACTTATATAATAGAATAAAAATTATTTAACAACTATTTATAGTAAGAAAAGGAGTAACTCATGGCATTTTTAGACAATTCAGGCGACATTATACTCGATGCAGTCTTGACAGATGAAGGGCGACGACGCCTAGCAGAAGGAAAAGGAACATTTAGAATCACAAAGTTTGCTTTAGGCGACGATGAGATTGATTATGGACTTTACGACAAGGACCACCCAAGTGGGTCTGCCTATTTCGATCTAGAGATCCTTCAAACTCCTATTTTTGAAGCATTCACGAACAATGGGTCGTCAATGAAGTCAAAAATCATAACAATCAACAATCCAAACTTGCTTTACCTGCCGGTCATCAAACTCAACGATACGGACAGCCGAGGACCAGTAGCATCAAATTTTGGTGCAGATACATTTTTAATCCCTGTCGATAAAACAACAAACGATAAATTCTCAGGGGATACCATTGGCATCTTGCGCTCTCCTGCTGACGATGAACTATCCTCTACCGGCGATAAATTCATTAGGGTAGATCAGGGTCTAGATACTACGTCTATTAGCCCCGGCGCTGGCCTATCATCCGATCTTAGAGAAGATACATTTATAATCGAGATGGACAATCGATTAGGTGGTCTAATTTCTGGCGAAGGAAAGACCCCGACAGAAAAGACCCCAAGTAACGTTGATGATGATGATATTGCAACTTACATGGTCAGTGCAACAACAGACAGAACCTTTGTAACAGCGAATGAAAATACAACTGGACAAACTGATCAGGTTATTTCAGGTCCTAGAGGAAATATTTTGCAGTTCCGTATTCGTCCGAAGATTGACTTGGCAGAATCAGATTACTACTTTGACTTATTCGGTTCTGTTGATACTAGCGCCACAATTGACAATTACGAAGATCTATCAGCCAATGTTAAGTATATTGACTCATTTGTTACAATCTATGGTGCGTCAACCGGTTATACCGTCCAGATACCAATCAGGTTCTTAAAAGATAATTCATAATAAATAAAAGAGAGAAAAAATGGCATCAACATTTAAAACATTCGGAACTGACGACCAAACAGTAACAACAACAAACCTTCACGAGGTTATTCCAATTACTGGCACAATTGTATCAGGAACTTATTCTGACAACAATATCAAAAACTATGCTCACGGTATGTTTCAGTCTGTTTATGATTATCCCTATCTAAGCTCCTCAGCAAATCATATATTTGATATAACTGTTGGTTACTCTGCAAATTCATCATTATCTGGCGCTGCTAATACCCAGAACGCCAAGAAAATAAATATTTATAATCAATTTGCAAAAGTTTTAGTTCAGCCTGATGTTACTGGCTCAATTCAAGATTTCGATCAGGACGGTAATATATCAGCCGGCGGAACTAAAATGCAAGAATGTTTCTTTTTTCCCTTCTCACGTCTACTTGTGAAAGATGAGATTAAAAAAGGCTCATTCCAAATGACTGCTTATTTGAGTGGTACTTACACTAGTTTGACAGCTTCTGGTACTGTTTATGATGCGTACGCTGAGACTGATTATAAAGTCAACTCGCCTGCTGGAGAGTACGGTTTGTTATACACCAGCTCAGAGGGTACCGGCACTCCAGTTGGCCACGTTTATTATCAAGCGGGAATTGCTGTTTTGACAGCCAGTGTCTTTAACCTTTATGCTCAACCTGCCGGCTTTAATGCTGACGATGAAGACATTGATGCAGTTTTAACCGGATCATCAATATCTGGCTCGGCTGATGGTTTTAGACACAGGCTTGTGAATGTCCAGTTTAACAACACAACGGAACTCAACTCAAGTATCTACTTCTGCCGTGCCGGTTCCAACGAGTTTAATTATTCCTCAAACCCAACTTATCTATCTGGCTCACAAGTTGTCATTAAGAACGCTAGAACAGATACTCCTGCGTCTTATGTTACTTCCATTGGTCTATACTCATCAGACAATGTTCTTTTAGCTACCGCAAAGCTTTCAGAGCCACTCAAAAAAGATCCAACAAACGAGCTTACATTACGAGTCAGACTAGACTACTAAAATGAAGTTCTATCAGTTCAAGCAAAACGATGTGGTTGACCAACTTCGAGTGGTCAACCCATCGTGCTCCTTTTTTGTTAACGATAGAACTGTTTATTATAACGGAGCGTCAAATAGCCCTGCCTCGCTTGGTTCAACAATAAACAGTGTTCCATCCGGCTTCGTTTCCCTTTACGAGATGAATGTTGATCGTGCTAGCGATAATTTGATTTATCCTGTTATTACCAAGGGCTCCTCCCTGGACTACATAGGCACTGTTACCACGGCTTCTTATGATGCGCTTCTTTATGGAGATGAGATTACAGGATCTTACCCTCTTTCCGCTAGCATTACAAGAAATTTTTATACGGGATCAACAAGAAGAGAAATAGTATCTTTAAAAAATACTCTAAACAGACGTAGGCTTTATTCTAACCATTTTGCGTATTCTTCATCACTTGGAGATAAGGACACACAAGACATAGCGCTTATTGATGTTCCTTCCATCTTCTTTGGGTCAGGAATAAAAGCAAACACTCTGAAATTAGATTTTTATGTTACTGGAACACTCACAGGGCGTCTAGAAGCAAATGCTAAGGGCGAACTAGTTCAGACACTTCCACAAGATGCAAATAGCGGTTCAGTTGCTGGGGTGGTGCTAGGAGACATGGGCGCTATACTAATAACCGGCTCTTGGGACGTAACAACTTCCGCAATAGAAGACTATGATCAAAATGCTGGCGATGATAAATTTAAATGGTATTATTATTTAGCCGGCATACAAGGGAATATAGAGTACTCAGCAAACACACTGCCATCCTCTTCTTTCCATCTTCATTTTGAATCTACCAGCGAAGTCAATACAAAGCTAATGTTTTGCACAGCACCTCGTGGAGAATTAAACCAATCTGAAAACCCAACATTCTATACAAAAGATAGTCACAAACCTATAGAATTCACTGGGTCTGTTAGTAGTTTTAGAGAACCAGTAAGGATAATAAAAAATATAACATCAGCATCTTATCAAGATCCAACAGCGCCATTTGAGAAAACAACTTATATTTCTAAAATAGGCTTATACGATGAAGATAAAAACCTTATTGCAATTGCTTCTTTAGCTAGGCCAGTAAAGAAAACTGAATCAAGAGACATAACTTTTAAATTAAAGCTTGACATCTAATAAAATATATGATAAGATCATTATATGATTTTAGGTTTAGATATAAGTACAAGTATAACAGGTGTAACGTTATTAGATTATAATAATAACATTATTTTAAATAATTCTATAGATCTTCGTAAGTATAAGAATTTCTTTTTAAAGAGTGAAAAAGTTGCTGAGTATTTTAAAAATCTTTCT
>Ga0255772_10000258_pt1 | contig 52276 bp, 75 predicted proteins | sample 071ome_34_FD_179970 | JGI IMG/M metagenome (GOLD analysis project Ga0255772, IMG submission 179970) | Coastal salt marsh microbial communities from the Groves Creek Marsh, Skidaway Island, Georgia - 071411BT metaG (version 2) | ecosystem: Environmental > Aquatic > Marine > Intertidal zone >...
GCGCCGCCCTTTAAACCAACTTGCGGCGTAGCTGTGTCTATTAGTTGTATGGCCATTTTTATTCCTTATACAGTGTAAGAGATTGTGAAACCGGAGGTTGTAGATGACCCGCCACCCGTACCATACGAAAATAACAATGTCCCAGAGATGGTAACATTGGCAACCCATGGCGTACCGGAGACTATATAGTAAAGGTTATAGATATTCTCCGATGGCCTAGCCCAAGAAGGAATGAATCCGCTGGCTGAACTGACAGCACCGGAAGCACTGTGAGTATATTTTCCTGAGATGACAACCATGTCGCCAACCCTTACGACTTTACAGCTGCCGCCGGTTAGGTTATTGCTAGTACCAAGCGTTACTGAGTTGTAATACCCAACATTCGCTAGCGAGCCAATCTCATCTTTCAACGCCTTACCCTGCGCGGCTGTTAGCGCCTTGTCAGTGGCTGTGGATGTGAGAGTATTGTCTAACTGTACCGCTCCTTTTTGCGCCGTTGTAGCGTCCTGAATGCTTAGAGTTAGATCGCCGCTAAGCGGCCCGCCGCCAGCCAGTGGCGTAGTAGTGGATACAGTTCGCGTTTGCTGAACAAAGCGGCCGTCGTTCTGAGTATTGGTTCTTGCCTCTCCGCCATCGGTGCCAGACTTCAGCACTTCAAGCGTTCCGCGCGCACCGGCCGCACTTGTCGCACCAGTGCCACCGCCTGCCAAGCTGATAACAAACGGCTCGTCTGTTCCGCCTTCCCTGCGTCTTAGCAGCTTCTGGCCGTTATCGGCTTTCATGGTACCGGTCGGTAAATCAGTGTAAACCGTGGACGTCTGCCCCATGGTTAGTGCGTAGGAGTCCTTTTCTGCCAAGTCTTGCAGGACATCGACATGGCTCGGATTACTATTTGATGGGTCGTTCCAGCTTGGCATTATGAACCTCGTACTATCCAGCTAATTATTGCGTCAACCCTGGCGCCTGTTGCGCGATCAAACGCGCGCACAACAAATCGGTCTTGGTTGCCTATATCTTCAAAAGTCACAGCTAATATTTTACCATTCTCGTCGCGTGGTGTCGCGACGACTGAATCTATATCAACAAAGGCTTTATTTAAAAACACCTCGGTGCCGTCTGTATCCGCCGCAAATATTTGCGCCTGCCCTTGGTCGGTCTTCTGCTTAACGTCTAATCTGAATCGAACGCTATTGATTATCGTCAGGTCATTTTCGAACAAGTGACTTATTTTCAAATAACGGAAGTTTGCGCTATTAATATCCAGTTGATTCGCGGGGAAATCATCCCAGTTAATGCCGTCAGCAGATGTGCTTAGCGTAGTGGTTAGTGTGGCAGTTGGTCTAAGCGCCACGCTCTCTACTATTACTGTTATCCGCGTGCTGGGTATTAGCGCTTCGAAATCAATTATGCGCTCCGCAACTCCGCTACTTACAGGAGGGTCTAGGAAATGATCAAAACCATTCTCTATTTTTTGCCCGTATGGCTCATTCGTTAAGCCACTGCGCGCCATATTATCTAGGAATGTTTCTGTATTGTTTACGGGTCCTATTAAGTCTAGGCTTGGGCCTTCATCCCATCGCAGCGTCTCGTCAGACCATGACAGTGTTTCATCATCCCATTTGAAGCCGCCTCCGCCTGAGCCAATAGCTACATTGGTCAGCGTGTCCATCAGTTCAAAATCAACATAATCGTCGCGTCGAAGAATGTAATCTTGAGCAGCGTCCACGTTTGCCACAGAAGACCTAGGGACACCAACTGCACCGGCCGCATCCACCGGTTGCACCCAGTAGGTGTACACTCCTGCCTCTTCTTCTTTTGTTAGATGGAATGTGCCGGTCACCTCACCTAGAAGAACGGCGGTGTTAAAGTCTGTACCTCTCCAAAGGCTGTAATACGCTATGGGGTAAGTTGATTCTGACGTTGCCCAGCGCAACTCGACATAGTTGTCCTGTGTCGATACATTCAAGAATCCGACCTGTGCAGGTGGCTGAATGTCAGGATTAAACATAACGCTATTCTGCGAATAGTTGCCCGTCGTATCTAGCGCCTTTATGTAATAAACCGTCCCCTCTGGTCTGCGAATATCCGTGAATCGAAGTTGTCGTCCGCTGTATATAGCGCCAGCATCACCGAAATTTTCGTCAATGCGTAGCTCGTACTCTTGTAAATCAGCGTCAGGAACAGCCTGCCATGAAATTTCCACACCATGACTTTTTTGTATGGCTGTCAGGCTCGGAACATCGGCGGGCGGGGAGTTCTTGCCTGCGACGGTATAAGAACCGCTAAGCCATTCAGACACAGCACCAATGGAGTTCACAGCGCGCACTCTGAAGATCCATTCGCCAGGTTTTACGTCCTCGATGCGGGTAGACGTTCCTCGAACGTAATCACTGAAAACGACAAAATCGCCGCCTTGGTAGGAACCTTGCACTTGATATTTCTCGGTTGAGAAATCAACCTCGGACCAGCTTATAAGCGCGCGCGTTTTAATGTTGCTCGCCACGTTGGTAGCGTACAGCTCCTCTGAGATAACAATGTTCTCCGGTGGCAATACAAAGCTAGGGTCTGGCAAATTCAAAGGCTCGGGAATGATTGTGGCCAATGCGTCGCCTTCTTCCCATGAGTAAATCTCTGGCGAGTCTTCGCGCAGAACCATGTTAACACCGGCGATGGGGTCAATGTCGCGCTCGACTATCATCATGACCTTATTCTCAATGCCAATCTCTGGCAGATTGAGCGTTACTCTGTCGCCGACTTTGTAATCAAGCATCTTGAAGTTAAACTGACCAATAACAGTGAATCCACGGCGCGACTGTTCCAGCATTATCTTTGCAATTCGTCTGCATTGGGTACCGGAGTTGACCAGAGCAAAGTCCACTGTCTTCTCCAGAGGCTCTTTGTCTTCTTGCAAGAATGTTGGCGTTTGAATAGATGGGAACTCAATAGCCTCATAATTATTGTCTGCGTCTATGTATGTTCCCGTGATCGTGTTTATCTTGCTGCCCTTCTCCTCGCCAACTTTTATCTGCAGGCCAGAAATAAAGTCGCTAGACGTGATCACAGCGTCGACCGCTGGCTCTTGATAAACGCTCGGAACTAAGACCCATTCTCCTGACGCTTTATCGTTTACCGGCTGAATGCCGCAATTAGCCGCCATCCTTGTAATAGCGGACACTTTTGATCCTTCCAGTGCAATGGTTCCATTCAGTGCAAATCGTGGCTCGGTTGCACCGTTAGCAGCTGCAACCAGTTCCTCAGACACGTTCGCGGCGGCAATAACGGAGTCTGTATTGTAGTCGGTTAAAGCTCCGCCAATATAATTTGTCAGCCAGTCAAGCTCGCACAACGCCGCATTGTTTGTGTATTTGTACTGCCCATCGCGGGGGTCGTATATGTTGTTTTTACCACGGATAACAGCAGTGACCTGCGGCTGCCCTTGGAATGCGTCTTCATTGTATTTGAATTTGATGTAGGCGTACGTTTTGCCCTTATAGTAATAGTTCGACTTGCCAAGGGAATCTAAGTGCGCGCTAAGCTCTGTTGGTACATTGCCTAGGCCGTCTGTCGACTTCTCGATAGTTAGCAAACCATTAAATTTAGGGTCTGTGCTCAAGGTGTTGTCAATGTAAATGTCTACAATCTCCTCGCATGGATGCGCGGCGAAAATGTAAACCATGTGCAAGTAACGGCTGTCCTTGCCATTAGAGCCAAGCGGTATAACTTGCGCGCCAACTCGCGCAGTGCCATAGATGACGCGTTGTGGGGTTGCAGGGTTTCGCGTGTTTATTTTGCGGTCTGCGTAGTCTATTGAAGGGGTTAGCGCCTCAATCAATTTATTACCAACCCACTCGAACGCGTCAACGCTGGCAGAAACGAATGGATTAACTAAATAGTCCATTCCGCCCTGCACTAGTTTCCCAGCTGCCCCCTTGCTATAAGTCGGGTCTAAATCGCTTAAAAATCCCATTCACTTTAATCCCAATAACTGCTCGCAGGCCACACAATATTTAAATCCGCGCTTGAAGAAATATCAGCAAAGCAAAAATCACCAGGGTAGTCTCTGATCTGCTGCTCGTGCGTGTATAGCGTTCTAATGTCTCTATCCCAGTCTGCAAGTATATCACGAACGGGTATCCTAATGACTGAGGACTCACCAAAATTTAGCTCTGGTGGCTGCAATAAACCACGGAATAAAAGCACTGGGTCGGGGATGACAGCGCCGCTCTCATCAAGCAACACCCAATGAACAGAGCACGTTCTGTTTATAATCGGCTGATCTATGAATAGAGAAATCAGTGCTTTGTCTATGCCGCCAATCACCAACTCGTAGTCGGCGGGGTCGAGCTTGCTTGTTTCTTTTACGTTGCTAACCGAGCCAATATCGCCAAGGTAGTTGAACGTCTTGCCATCGAACACAATTGGGCTAGAGTTGGTCGTGAAGTATAAGTCTCCACTGTCTATGTTTAATTCAACCAGCAACGCAATGCGCCCTATATGCCGCTGCTCTAGAGCGGCTTTGAGTTCTGTTGTTATCGCCATCAGAAATCCTCTAACAGTGAAAACGACGCATTATAGATAAGCGGCCCTTGTATCTGAAATTGCGCTTGGTCGTCATTCTCAAGCCTAAAAGTTGCACTAGGTTTGTCCGTGATAATGCTTGCCCCATCAGGTGGAGAGTTGCGCAGCTTTGGGGCTATTGGGATTAGGGCGGAGCCTTCTACTTCTGCGGGGAACTGGTTCGGGTCGGCAGGTACTACCACTGCTGGCCAGTCGTCGGCTTTTCCAAAAAATGCGGCTTGGGCGTACAGCTGTGAGCCTATAGGCGGAGCTGATGTAGGGGTAACCGTGTCGCATAAAAAAAGCTGTATATTGAACTCTGTGTGATCCCCGTCAGATTTAAATAAACACTGAAAAAGAAAATATCCTCCACTTAATTCTGTCACCTGATAGTCTGATAACGAGGCCGCTCCTTCAACTGCTATAAGTGAACCATCAGACTGATTAAATGAAAATGCACCAAAAAAAATATCGTCAAACTCTAATCTAAGCCTAACTCCATTATCATTTGTAATGCTTTTGCCAATAAAAGCAGCATAAAAAGAATCTCCGGTCGTAATTGAATATAATGTATCACCAGTCTGATTTAATATAAAACCGCCTGCTGTGGCTTGCTCACACAACCCAATGGAGCTTTCACCGCTTGGGTTAGCCATGGCTACGTTTGTGATAGTTCCGTCTGCGTCAGAATTCCACCCGCTTGGGTCAAACGGGCTTGGCATGTAGTTGGTTCCCGTGTAAGAAACAGATCCAGGGAATTTTCCAGATTTACCAAAAAATGCGGCTTGGACGTATGATTGATCGCCAATCTGTGCGAACCCATTAGAAGTCCCATCTGTGCTCAGCCTATAATACTGAACAAAAGCGTCTACATTGGAGGACGTTGCAGGAGCATCTATCCCCACCTGTATTAAGAAAAATCCGTCTCCAACGGACTCTATTTTTAAATCCATATCGCCAGTAGCTATGCTATAGCTAGAATTTGATGGGCGCACATAGCAATCCCCAAACTCTATATTATCTGAAAAAAATCTAAATCTAGCCCCTAAAGATGGATCTGTTATAGGCTTAAATAATAGACAAGTCCATACCTTGTCACCTGCTGTGAATGAGTTATTTAAGCTATCTGCAAAAGAGAACCTATCGCCCGTAACTGACTCTATGAGACCTACTACAGGCTCGCCAGTTGGATTACTTAAAGTGACATTTGTGATTGTGCCATCCGCATCATTCACACCGCTCCACCCACTCGGGTCGAACGGACTCGGCATTAAATTTGTAGCATCTGGATAGCTAACCAGGGTAGACGCCGCAACATCGCCCGTAACTATTTTAAGCTCGCCATTCACCTCGATGTAATCGCCCGCAGAAAACAGATTGTCTTGGTCAGCATCCCAGCCGCTTGTTAGCAGCTCGCTGCCCGTCTGATCTGCGCCATTAACAACGCCAGCGCCGCTCGCCGTGCCTAGATTGCTAATCGATTCCGGTGAGTACTTGAAACGAGTACGCGAACCGCCAAGGCTAAACAGCCAAGCGCGCAGTTTGGCAGCCTCGGAACCGTGTCGGTTGCTGAACTGCAAAGTTGCCGCCCATTTATCGCCGCTTAGCTCTGCTGTTTTTTTGTCGCCAGTTAAAACTGATTCGTAGCTCTGATTAGATGAAATTAAGCGGAGGCTCTCATCATTTGGTTTTACGTCTGGGAAATCTGACATTATCGTAATTGTCCTTTGCGTCTTGCTTCATTATACGCTGAAATGGCCGCCTTTTTCATCAGTGGGACAGCACTCATTATCTCAGCTTGGACCGTGCCCTGTATCCCTGGCGATATTTGAAACACGTTAGTAATCTGTGGAGACGAGCCGCCAAGGTTGTGGTTAGCTTGAACGCTGCCGTTGCCGTTCATGTGAATAATCTCTGGCCCGTTCTCGCCCACTAGGTAGCTATTGCCGCTCGATACTTGGCCGCCCATAGCCCGAGCGCCTTGGTATTCTTGGGCCTGAATTTGTGCGATTTGTATCGCAGCAACCGCGCCGATAGACGTCGCTAAGATTGGGCCTAGGATTGGGCCACCCTCCGCCAATGCCTTGATGATGGCCAAAGATGCACCGATGGCAGCCTGCGCGCTCGCTAAATTCTTATACGCTTGGAACTGGTCTTTGCCGCCCTTCTCTGCAATGCTGGCCAAGTTGCCAAATAGTTGCCCAGCAGAAGACAGCATGGACATCTGTCCGGCAGACAATATCTGGTTGTTTTGTTTTTGTGTGCGCTCTTCAATGGCAATTAAGTCGGCGCTCAACTTCTCAGCATTCGCAACGCGCAACGCATCGTATTTAGCTTGGTTCTCTAGGTCTTGCTCGTTGGCTGCGTTGATAATTTCCAAACGTCGTTGAGCCGCATTAATGACAGCCTGGTTGGGGTCTGCAATCTGCTGTTCAACCGTTGAGAGCTGTCTAGCCAAGGCCGCGCGCGCGGCCTCTTGGTCTTTTAATGCTTTTGTTTCTGCTTCGATTTTGTCAATACTGGCTTGCATGTGCAAGGCGCTAGCAATCTCTGCCTCATTTGCGCCATTCAAGAGCAATTCGCGCTTAAGCAGTTCTGAGTTATTTAGCGTCAATGCTGCGAGTTGTTCAACCAGCTCAAGCTGCGCTTGCTGGACCGCTGTCGCTCTTTCCGCTTCTGATCTTGTTTGGCCGTTGAGGATGTCCTCACGTTGCTTTAACGTGTTATTGTTTTCCTCGATGATCTGCTTACTTTCAGCAATCACCAAGTTTAAGCGCGCTTGTTCCTCTTGGAACTCAAGAATATCTACGCGCCCTCTTTCGTAGTTTGAAATGAGGCGATCAAGTTTGAAGACAGCAGTGTCGTATTCCCCAGTTGCTTCGCGGATTTCCTTGTTGAGCTTCTTCTGGTCTTCGGCTAGATTTATTCTCAATAGCTCCTTCTGCGCATTGCCTAGCTCTTCAAATCTATCCACTAGATTATCAAGCTCTTCTCTAGTGTCTGCGGTCTGTGATTCGGTATCGCTCAACGCAGTCAACAATGGACCAGCCATAACGCCAGCAGCAGCACCGGCGAGAATGCCAAGCGTCCCGAAGCTCAGCAACATATCAGGAAGCTGGACGGCCAAGGCGCCAAGGTAGTTGCCAGTCACGGCACCCTGCTGCGCGACCTGGTTAAGCTGGAATGATAGGTTGCGGGTGGCGCTGCCCATGCCGTTCGCGGCCTTTTCGGCCTTGCCGCTTTCGGCTGTCATGGATTTTGTAGACTTTTCAGCTTTTCCGGCTGAAGTGCTCAGCTTGTCGAGCTGTGCCTGTGCTTGTGTTACGCCTTTGGTTTCTGCCTGTATAGCAAGCTTGGCTATGTCTGTCATTTAATCACCTGCCCATTCTGGCGTTTCGTGTTTGCCGTGGCCTCGGTTGCGTTCATTGAGCCAAGCATTGGATAGTTGAACTAGGGCGAACGCCTCGTTTCTTGTTGGTTGGATGCCAGTGATGTCTGACCATGCTTTTATCTCCTGCCATGTTACAGCAGTGCCAAGGCCAATTTCGCAAAGCCAATCCCAGAGATAGGCCAGCTCGCCCTTGCTTGGAAAGCCAAGCATCCACTGGTGAAGGCGTGGGGTTTTCTGCCCTTCTTGCGTGGCAGATAGGAACCCCATGAGCTTTACGAATGTTTTAATTTGCTCGTAAGCATCTGAAAATAGCCTTTTTTTTTGCCTAGGTGCGCATCAACACAGGAAGCCATCCAAAAATAACACGGGTCTTTCAGCAGCTTTTCGCACTCTTCTTTTGAAAATGGTATTTGCTCGCCGTTTTCGTCTTCAATGCCAGACCAGCCTACAACAGCCGCTAAGGACTGATTAACAACCCATGAGGCAAGCGGCTCGTCATCCGTGCTAGATTGAACTAGCCGCGAACTGTTCACAGTGAACTCGCGGCTCATTGGCGAACAAACTACAAACTGAATACCAACGTCGCCATACTCTGGATGGAGAATGTCAATCGTCTCGTTTTCTGTTTTTAGTTCGCTTAACTTCATTAGGCCGCCACTTCTACGATAGATGATGTCAATGCCAGGTTGCTCGACTTCATGTAGATAGCGCTGCTTGTGCCTTCTGATGTTGGTGCACTGGTGACTAGTGTTTGGACATATTGAACTAGGCCTGAAGCACGTTCAACCTTCAGGCTGATAGTGGCGCGGGTATTCAATGCGGTCTCGATGATGCCTTGTCCAGCATCTGCCTCAACAACGCGATATTGCAAGGCGGGGTCGCCGTAGTTTAGTGCGCCGTGTGCTTTCTGCGTGATACCGTCTTTCAGGTCAACATGGTTTAGGATCTCGTACGACGGGCCAAACTCACCAATAGATGCGACACCAGTTACTTCTGAGAACGTAAGAGCCTCATAGCCAGCTTGGTCGAATGTGGCAGGAATATCGGCAGACACAGAAACAACGGTGCCTATGTTTGTTAATGTATCAGTCATTATGTTTTCCTATGGTTTAATGATTTTCGATAGTTGTATTTTATCATTCTGCATACTCAAATGATAGCGGCAACACAAACACGCCGCCCCGCTGGAATGGCTCCATGATTCGAGGGCTGGCTGTAATGCGTATGGCGTCCACTAACACAGTACCTAAGGCGAACTCGGCTTCCAGCAAGTCGGCAATGTCAGTTAGTTGTTTTATGCCGTTGTTCTTCTTATTGCATACGTTGACTTGACCAATACCACGGCGGAATACTTTTGTGTCATTCATGCCAAAATCACGATCATTTGGCGCAATGGATAGTTCAAGCCATGCGCCGCTAGCTGGTTCTGTGAAGTCGAAGCCAAAACTGTTGATTGGCAGACTATTGGCCGTAGCAAACGCCTTGGCCTTGTCCATTAGTGCGATGTGTAGCGCTGATAGTGTTGTCATTGCCCTTGTATCCTATTCATTAGTAATTTAGCGTTTTTCTCCACTGTCGCTCGCCAATTTTGAGCAGCCCTTCGCATGAATTTAAAACGATTCTCCATTGGTCGCGCATAGTTAGCCGTCCAACCAAAAAACAGTGTCTCGCCAACTCGCCATCGGTTAATGGTTGTTACGGTCTCGCCTGGATTCCAGTTTTGCACAGTGTAGCCTTCTGGTTTTTCGTCTGGGCCGGTAGGGAGACGGCCGATGGAGGCTTGCCCTGAATTTATCAAAAAACTGGTGTCTATCGGAGTATTACCGCCGCTGTTGTAGTCGGTCTGCGCTTCTCGGATTATCTCCTGCGCTGACTGCTTGAAAACAGCTTCTATTCGCTCGTTGCTTTTAGAAATAAACTTGTCTATGTCGGCTGTGAATGTCATTTAAAACCCTCCATTCTGACCTGTCGGCCAATAAAATCTATTACAGTAACAAGTCTGCATCTGCACTGTATCACTTGCTTAGCAGGCGCGCCCAAACTGTTGTCCCCTGGATACATAACCTCGGAGCCGTCTATATACTTGAATGGCTGATCAATTGGTATTCCATCCTTGTATCTCGCCTCTGCTTCTAAGTGATCAAGTCTTGTTCTCTTGTCACCTGTCGCGTCGTATATTTTTTTAGCGTCCTGCGAATCAAGCTCGCCCTTCTCCATGGCCTGCTCAACAGCTTGGAACTGCCCAGCTCGTAGCGCATTAATAGACTCAGTTCGTGCGATAACATCGCCACGGTATTTGAGTGCCTTGCTCTGCATTTGCGTGATAGCGTTTTCAATCTGCGCCTTTGTTAACGGCTTTCCGTCTTCAATGGCCTTTCGAACGATTGAATCATAGCGCTTGTCTCGTAGTTCACGGGTAAAATAGTTGCGGTCCAATTCTAGTAATTCACTGCGAGCGTTATTAATCCATCCGGCCTGCTGTGCGGTTAGGCCAACTGTGCCGCCTGCGCGTTTACCTGTTGCTGGATTATACCGGCCAACCAGGGCAATAGCTGTCGCGCGTGGGTTATTGCCAAGCTCTAAGCCGTTTGCCAGCTGCGCTTTGATCATCTCTATTTGATCATCAACCATTTCTGTAATTAGCTCGCTAGACTGTTTTTCAATCCACTGCACAGCACTTGGCGCGGCCATGTCGAACCGGAAAGCAATCTCGCCAAGCGGCATTGGTATGCGCCCTATCTGCTCAACGCCTGTTAGTCCGCCTGTTCTGTATGCCTGGTATATCTCATCGTCTACCCGTTCAAACGCCGCTCTGTCGATACCCAGTAAGCGCACTACTGCATCAGCGTCCTGGCTAGCAATAGCCGCCTCCAGGTCTTTTAGCTTGACGCTGTTTTTAATGTCGGCTACAGCATCCGCGAATGCGCGGAGCATGTCGCGCTCTTTTTGTTGTGCAATTAGGTCTAGATTAATAGGCATAAAAAACCCCTCGATTGAGGGGATTATAGCAAGAATGGGCGGTGTGGGCTATTTATCAGCCTTTTACAAATATCATCCAGGCCACTGGGTCACCCGCTGCCGGTACCTGCTTGATGCGGATAATCTCCCGCGCCTCACCATCTATAGTGATGCGGCCTTGCATATTAGGCGTACCACCAAACACGGCTGCCGTGATCATGGTGTCAGACGCACTCACAAGGTCATCGACATACTCTTTCGCAACGCCGCTGGCAGTGGCATCTAATGGAATTGGCGTGCCTTCTGTCATTGGGTCGTACTCAGTCGCGCCAGCGACTAAAGGCACGTATTCGATAGCGCCTTGATTGAATTTAGCCAACAGCTTACTAGCCGTGGCTGTCATGCGCGGATAAAAATCAGCCATTGGTAAACTTACCTTTCTTAATGTCGTAAACGCGAACCTTACCGCCCGTGTATATGTCGCGCGTCGCTGCGTACTCGACGGCCTGCTTTGCGGTCTTTCCGTGGTCCATTGCTGCTATAGCGAACTGCTCACCGCTCCCCATGGAGTCATTATTGGTAATGCGATCAAGATAGAATCGGCCATCAGTAATGGCGCAGTCATAAACAACGCCATCCCTGACCATCATTGCACGGCAGTCAATAATAGAGCCAAGCTCGTAACAGTCGCCATTTTCACTGGACTCAGCAATGTCTACAAGCCGCTCAAAGTCCATTGTCGTGCCGCAAATAAACCAGATTGCATCGCCTCTGACGATGGTTTTGTCATAGCTATCGTCTTTTATCACGCCTCCTGCCGAGGCTCTCGAATCAACGGCAATTTGCCCTCGCTTGTGATCGTAGACGATAGTAGTCATAGTGTTACCCGTGTGAGACAGTGAAATTGCTGGACCCATAACCGCCACTAGCCAAGAATGGCGATAGCGTTGCATTCAGCTTGCGGTAGATGGTTGTCTGGTTCCCCGTGTCTGAGTATGACACCGAAACAGCACCAAATACAGTTTCCTGTGTGACTCGTTGACCAATATCGCCAAGCGGGTCTTCGCCTCGGTCGTAAATCAACGCCGCTTCCATTTGTGCGTTTTTGATGCCTTGCGGTACTTCCGTCTCGCCATCACGTGGAAATTCTAGCGCTTGGTTTTCGTCTGTCTTAGTACCCGAGTAAGTCTGCGCCTCGATGTAATCAAGCGCAAGCGTGAGCGTCACCGCCTCAGCTTTGGCCAGTGTAATGCCGCGCGCAGCTGCGTAGGCCGTGAAGTCGGTTTCTTCTACGTATCCGATTATTGACATAATGTTTCCTGGTTAGCGGCGGAAGCCGCTTTGTTGATTAGATGCCTAGTTTGCGCCTAATGGCCATGGATTCTATGAGCTTACAGGCGTCATAGTTAAGACTGAGATAGTCCTCGCCTGAATCCCCAAGGTATGTGTCACCCTCAATAATCACTTCCGGCATAGTTCCAGAATTCATAAATTTTCCTCGTTCTTATGGCTAACGTATAACGCTGATTTATGGCATCAGCGAGGCACATAACTGCACTTTATAATTGTTTAAGGTTTGTAGCAAACTTGTTATGCGCTCGCTACGACCATTAGTTTAAGGATGACTGTAGCGGCATCTAGTGAAACATCCCCAGTAGAACCTATATCAGAATCATCTATTGAGTACAGATTAACAGTGACATCGTCACCGTTGGTGTTTGGTGTTCCTGACACTCCATACATATTGTCTGACTCAGTCCCTACCACCTCAAACCATCCGCGAGTAATAGTCATGTCGGTAGGTTTCCAACTAGACACAGTCACAGTATTTCTATCCCATCCGTTCGTATTTTCTGCAAACGCCCCAGTAGTCGTGGGGTCCGACCACTTTGTTGATAGCTCTGTTATGGTCGGTGCTGAATCGGCAGATAAAGCCACCTCCCATGCGCAAAGACAAAGCACTTCACCCACTGGGTATTTAGCTATCTCACTTTTAATTTCTGAGTATGTAAGTAAATCATTGTCCCCTAGCGCCGCTTGAGCGGTATCGCCAGCCGTAGCAATGACCATGCGCTTCCTAGCAGGGTCTAACCCCACAACAATGCCATCAGTTGCGTTATTTGACACTAAACCACCATGGGTTAATTTAGTCTCAATGGTTCCATTGTCTAGCTGTACTTCAATTTCTTTATTGTGAACCGATACAGGCTGCCACTCATTGGCACCACTCCCAGCGACAAAAGGAATCGGCGTGGTTGATCCATCCATCGCGTTGCTTGCTCGGTATTGACTACGACCTACTAGAACTATCTCCCCGTCCTCATAAGAGCCACTAGGGCTATGGGTTCGGAATTTTGTTGTAGAAGTACCGCCCTGCTCAAGGTCTTCAACCCTGGCTACGATGCCAGTGTTAGCCTCGTTGATTTGAGTGTCTAAATCCGTAACAGATTTAACAAGCCCAGAGCTGGCATCGCCTACCGCTGTTTCTAGGTCAGCAATCCGTGTGTCGTCTGCCTGCTGGGTAGTTTGAATTGTCTCAACAGTAGTATTGAGCGCCCCCAGTCCCGTGTCTGCTGCGTTTATAGCTGTATTGGCATCATCGGCTTTCTGTTCTACCGCTGCAACCTCTGACTGAGTTGCTAAGTATGTTTTTGGCATTATGGTGTCTCCCAATATATCCCAGTGTTGTCGATGCCGAACCAGCCCTCGGCAGCAGTGTCGTCGTGAATGGTTTTGATTTGTTTCTGGTTGTAGTCGCCAGTTGCGGGAACGACCGCACCAGACCTGCCGTTAAAGCTAGATACTGTATCCCCTACACTTGCGCCTTCTTCCCAGTTGCCAATCTCTGCTGGGTCTTCATTCGCATTCAGATAGAAGAGCTTGTCCACATCGGTACGAGTAACAATGTATAGGTTACTTATCTGAGGCAGTGCAAGCATTGCTGTTTCATCAGAGACAGCCTTCTTCTCCGCTGCTGCAACATTCGCATCCAATTTACCATCACCATCAATGGTCATTGTTGGCCCGACTTTTACCATGCCGTACTCAGTTGCACCAGCAGCAGGGAAATCCCGAATAGCACTAGCCGCAATACGATCAGAACCGGTTAGATTGCTAAGCTCTTGACCTACAACAGATGGATTACCAGCATGGAACATTGCGTAGTCTTCGTACGTTGTGTAGTAGTTCTTACGATACGGTAAAGATAGATTGCCTGATGATGGGCGCACTTTAACAATAGTCCCGTCATCTTTGGTAAGGGTTAGGCGGAATGTCTGATTAACACCAGCCCACAATGGATAGTTAAAGCGAAGCTCGAAAATCTGACCATCTACTAAATTCACTTCTCGGTAGAATGCTGCAACTTCTTTCCCAGTGGACTTAACAACACGCCATTTAACACGGCCTGAGAACGTCTCAGCTGGCATTAAATCCACACGATGAAAACAAATCTTTGCAGGACTGGTGAAATCGTAGTCGTAGTCGATGGAACCAGCACCAGCTGGGCTACCGTCTGGCTCATCTGTCTGTAAATCAGAGTGAACGCGCGCCTCTGTTCCGATTTGGGTTGAACCATCTACACTTATTCCACCCCATGGCGGGAAATACGCTATCTGAGAATCTTCATTAACCCAAACAACCTGCTCACCACCTGAGCCGTTATTGTGCAGTTCGCCAATGTGCAAGGAGCCTGTACCGGTAGCTATGCTAGTAGCAAGCCATGCGCCTTCCTCATCCTGCTCCATGATCATTTGATCATCTCTGAACAATTGCAGTTTACCGTTGGCCCCTACTTGGTATGAATACGGGTCAGGAATACCAGTTGCGGCACTAGCCGCTGAATAGCGAACACCATCCGGCGACCATGTAGCACCACCATCGGTAGACCATCGCCAATATTTATGCAGGGATGTGTTTAGTGTAGTTGTCCATCCAGTGGTACCATCTGCTGAATATTGAATAATGATAGGGTTTGCATCATTTCCGCTTGGGCCAATGACTACAGGTGTTACATCATCCCAAGTTCCGCCTAATTCGTCATACTGCTGCAATTGATTGGCAACTGAAACATAAAGACCATCAACCAGCTCAGATGGATTAGTTGTAAAATAATCATCTCGATCAATGGTGCTGGCAAAAAAAAGGCTGTCTTTGATTGATAGAGCACCACTACCACCGCCGCCACCAATACCAGCAACTGGGCCTATTCCTAATCTTTGTGGGCCTTTCATATTACCCCCTAACCTGACTATCAGACACTAAAGCCACGCCAGTACCACCAGCCCCAGAAACAGTAAATCTATACTCCTCAACATTGAACTGGAATAAAACCGATTCAGGGCTGCTAATATCAATCTCGCCGCCATCTATTGCCTCGAATTTATCCGAGCCTTTAGAGCGAGCTTCAATGGTCAAAGTGCCGACTGGGTTTGTAGTATTAGGGTTAACGCTAACCTGATGCGTGAAAGCGTGATTATGTCCGCCGATTCTCCCGACGGTATTTGAGCTGTATATTCCGTTCACGAGCGGAACTTGATAGATCGCCATGGAAATGCCTTTTAATGTGTGTGAAGGAACCTTCATGAGAAGGCAATAAGAAGGGCTTCATGAAGGTTTGGGTGATCACCCATGCTAGCGCCCTTCACAACACTAGCAAAAACATTATAACCAAAAATTATAGGTTATAAAACACACTACTACTCTGATTGCTCAGACTCTAGTTTTGCCAGTGTTAGCTCAAGTGTTTCAATCTTTGCGCGACCACCAGCTTTACCGCCAAGTGATTTGATTTTGTCGCGAAGCTCTCGCTCGTAATCACTCATAGGCTCACCATCTTCATTGTCCGCTTGTGCACCGATACCTTTAGGCTCTGAATCAATCGCTTCTTGGAGTGATTTGAACCAGCCATTAGCAATATGCAAACGAGCATTTGCAGGGCTTAATACCAGTACCTTATAGCTCTTGCCGCATTCTGTTTTCCATGCGCCATCTTCTGCAATTTTAAATACGTTTAACATTCCAACCTCTAAAGAAAAAAAGGGGGCGAACCCCCTTATATTAGATTAACAGACCAACTTGGTTAGGTAGCCACACTTCACAATCGAAGAACACTACCGCCTTCATGTACATGGTCTCGCCGTCTGGGTCGTACCAGAAAGTGAAACGCATAGGAAGGCCCTGCTCAGTAGTAGCATTAACCGTTTCAACGCCGCCAACTGGGTTATCAATCGGAAGATTGCCGGGGATGATCTTAATAGAATCCTGAGCAAAGAAGATTGAAGGGTTGCTGTTTTCGTTGTTAAGGAATGTTACTGCCGCCGTACCAGATGCGGTAGTTACCACACTGTTGCGGAATGGGCCGTCAACAATAATTGCTGGTGAAATAACCGCATTAGTACCATCGGTAACACTGAGGATGGTGAACGTCATTAGCTCGCCAGTGTCCTCACGTACTTCTGGGTTTAGTCGGTTAACACCTGCGATGGTGAACTTATCACCCGCTTTCAATCCAGCTGTAGACGAGAACGTCTTAGTCATTTGACGGTTGTCGATATAGTTATCGTTGCCATCTTTAGTTGCTACTGTGTGAACCTGAGATGTCGCAGTAGTAACACCTGCGGCAGTTTGAGCTGTCAATGTCTTACGGTAATCCGCTTTCATTGCCATATCGAAGCCGCCAACCTGATTGGGGATTACTGCTGACTTGTAGGCTGACTCAGGCATTCCACTGTATTGTGGGTTGTTGGCCAATCCGTCTGCCAAATCCTTGTAATGAGGCAAGGACAAGAAGATGTTCTTACGGAACATGGACAAGCCGTTATCCGCCATTAGCACTTCTGCTGCACTCAAGTCTGATTGGGTAGCGGTAGAGCCCGCTAGTGGCTGAACCATCTGAGCACGGGTAATTGCCTTGTCATAGCAATAGGTGTCGATAGCATTGCGGATTTCACGCGCAAAACCTCGAACAGCCATGGTACGCAAGCGAGGGTCTCGCATCTCTTTGGTACTGACTCGGGATTTAATGTTGAACGCTTTATTGCGACGAATTGGAATTAGGCGGTCAACCAAGTCCTGTACGTCTGAATTGTCCGATTGTGATTGAAAGCCATCAACAGCTTCAAAACGGAATTCCTCAGGTACATACTCAATATCACCTTGACGCTGACCTTCAACATCACCGAAGTCGAATACTGGTAACTGTTTAGTCCATGAGCCCATGATATCGGTTTCTTGAACTACCTCATCCACAAGAGTGTGGACGTCCTTAATTAATTGATTAGCCATTTAACTCTGCCTTTAATTGTTTGCGAGCTTCACTCAGTGCTTTGTAGTCCGCTGCGCTTCCGGTTTCTGCCCATTTAGCTTTGAGCTTTTCCACCTTTTGCGCGGTTGCATGTACAGCGCCCGAGCTTGTTAGCTCTGGTTCTGGTTTTGTGTCGATTTTTTGAGGCTGACGGATTTTCACCTTTTCAGCGGCCTCTTTCATAATGCGCGCTATTGCAGCATCATTAGGGGCAGTTTTGAGCTTTTCCTTCATAGCAGGGATTCGATCTAGCGCATAAATCGCCTTAGCGTAATCAATACCATGTAGGTGAGTTAGAGCAATCAAACCATTCTTAACACTGGCAGTATTTAACCCCATACCAGCAATCTCTTGATCAAAGCGTTTTTCCGCATCATCAAAATCGGGTAGGTGCTTTCGCATTTCCTCCCGCGTTTTGTATGCGTGAAATTCTTGCTCTTCATCAAGCACCATGCCGTTGGTTTGTGCCTGCTGTGCCTGCGGCTTGTTTTGTGGGTTTAATTCCGCTGCCTTTTTCTGATAGTTCTCCACCGCTTCTGCATAATCAACGGCGTCAACAAAATCAGACGGCAACGGCTTTTTACCCAGAGCGGCCTCAATAGCTAATTTCTCAGCTCTTGCTAGTCGCTCCTCAAGCTCTGCGCGCTTATTGCGCTCTTCCTCTAATTCAGCGTTTTTGCGCTTGCGCTTTTCACGCTCTTGTCTGAAAGCCGCTTTTAGTTGGCCTTCATCCATCCCATTAGGCTGTTCACTGTCGCCTTCATCCTCAATATAAACCTCAGATTGCTCGATGGTCTCGGGTTGTGGCTCACCCTCGATTACCTCTACATCAGCCGCCACAGCTTCAGTAGGTTTGGCATCCTCAATAAATACCTCAGACATATTTCCAGAATCCATGTGTTTTCCTCGTTTTCATGGCTAACGAATAACTACAGGTTATTAGCCCTGTAGAAGCTATGCGTGCATTTTATCACCAAAGATTATAAGTCCGCAAATTTTGGTAGTTTTTGCAAGTATTTATTGCGCTTTTGGTAGTTTTGGCCAATTACAAGAACGATCAACACCAAGATAATAGGCGGGCCTAAATCAACAAAGAAGGAAAAAAAATGGCTTCTAAAATCAAACGCGCTCTTTCCATGTTTGCCGCTCTTTTCATTGCATTCTGTTTTTATGTCTATTTCATAATGTCAGACGTAAACGGCTTCACTACTTTTGCATTCCTACTCTGGACGCTCATAACCGTATTGGTGTACAAAAGCCTTTGCTATGCGGTTGATATTTTTACATTTGCGCTTCGCGGTACCAGTACCGATAAAGCAGAATAAAAAAAGGGGGTATTAAACCCCCGTTCTCTCAGCTATCTTAATCACGTTATCAAGTTGCTGGCTGTCAATATCCTGTAATGTTTTGGATATATCAGCCTCATACCTAGCAGCCTGTGCCATAGCTTGAATGCGTTTGGTCTGGGCGTTCTCCGCATCTATCGCAATTTTTGCCCTATTATTCTGAGCATCAAGAATATCAGCCTGCGCCTTTTGCATTTCAGCCTGAGCTGCAAGCATCATCGGATTGTTCATTTGCGCCTGCTGTGCCGCCATTTGCATCTGCTGCATAATGCGCTGCGCATATTGACGTTCCTCATCAGTTTTGATGTCAGGGTCTACACCCTCCTGAATCATGATCTTGATCTCATTAAATCTCGCCATCTTGCGAATAACAGCCATGCCCTCACCAGTGGTGGCCTGTACTGCTGACATAAGCACTGCCTGCCCCATTGGGGTTGATGTGTCGGCGTATTGTAGAAGCTCTCTAGCTGCGGCTAATTCCGCCTCTTTGGTTGATTTATGAGACTCCCCGATCTTTATACTGACATCATAAAGACCACGGGCAGCATTCTTATATGGCCCAAAACCCTCATTAGTTAGGGCGTATTCCATTGTTTTTATCTGAGAATATGAGCCATCTGGGCCTTGGATGCGGATTTCTTTTGATCCAGAGAAGTACAGCCTTTGCGCGGCAGGAATCCATACTTTACATGCCGCTTTGATGGCCTGCATTGCATTCTGAAACAACGGTTGGAATGCATCATCTTGGCGGTCATTCATTTGACGAATGGCATCCGCCGCCGTATTGCTTGGCAGTGTGCTTTGTCCTACGCCGCCTTGCTCATCAATATTTCCATTAATGAATTGCAAAGCCGCCGCCATGCCTGAGCCAATCTGCGGGGGTGTGCTTCTACCTACCGGCCCAAAATGAATAGGGTTGCCGTTAGCATCCAGTATCGGGTCAGTTAGCAAGTACGGAGGATTGTCCAGCCCCTTGCGCTGGTGCATTTGTTTGAATCTATTGACCTGCTCTGGCGTGTATTCTGGTATTTCCACCTGAGGCTGGGCCAGTACTTCCATTAGCGCGCCAAATCCCATATTCAGGAAGCGCTGGTTATCGCGTTGCCGGCATACCTCACCGCAGTAGTATTCTGTTCCATTGATTACAGTGTGATAGCCGTATTGTGGGATAACAGGAATGGACTTGAACGGTGTGCGCTGAGGCTTGATCAAATACTTATCGCCGCTCATTAGCGCATATTCAACATATCGAACCTTGCGTCTGGTTATCTCGTATTCGTTCATCTCTTTTAGCATGGCAAGATCATCACGGGTCAGCTTATTGCCCATGGAGTCTTTAATTCCATCCCCACTTGTAACCACCAAACCGCCGCCGAAGTCATGCTCGATAATGGTTTTCTCTATTACCTCGTAATAGTGCGCAACATATACATCCTTGTTGCTATCGGTACACCATTGGAAAAAATCAAGGGATTCTGGGAAGGATGACAGGTCTACGCCGTATGTTTCCTCAGTGTCCTTTCGATTAACGCGGACTAAATGCCAAGCCTGTTTTGCGTCCTGCTTGTCTTTTCGAATAGCGCCAGCACTAAATACCACCGAACTGGGAGCAGAATAGATGGGCTCAATACACAAATACTGATTCTCAGGCTTTGGATTCTCATCATCTTCATACTTTGCAACAACCTTGAAAGCACCAAAACCGCCAAAGAATGCCTCATCCGCTGCATTATTCAGAGCCTCTAAACCGTCCGACATATTGAAGTCATTGCGCCACCTGCCTTGGAGAATATCCGCATCCTCATCAGTTGCTTCATTCGATGCGCTGGCAATCTTGGCATTCATCTCAAGGCGCTGGTACTGACCAAGAAGCCTGTTGACCATCTTGAATATTTTATTATTTTCTGGCTTTGGCTTGTTCTTGAACTGCTCCGCATCCGAACCTTTCCATTGAGCCCCCGCGATCTTTGCAAACTCAATATCTTCAAGACATGCTTTGTTGTTGTCGTAATTTCCCGCAATAGCATCATTAAAGTCTACGAGAATATCTTCAATATTTTTCATTTATTCACCAATAGTTAGAGGTCGATACCATTAGATGGCTAACGTCATCGAGTTGTTTTCGCTTGATGTGTATTCTCTCTGACATCATAACGCAGTCTGCAAGGTTAGGACTTGGCAGCTTGAACTTACTTCGCATTGTATCTTTTGTGTACAACTCAAACAAGCCGGAACCATTAGGCTTGATTGGTATCCGGCATAGCTCTGATCTTAATTTGCCAATGTGCTTTATGTCAGAGCTAAATGATATTAGGCGTTCTGGGTCTACCATTTTCCCTTCTGTCACAGCTTTAAACGTCCAATAAATCCTATCTCTCAGTGAGCCATAGCACTGTGCGCGCAAATTCCTGAATGTATCTTTGTTGGTTCTTTGCTTTTGCACATTCTCACCTATGGCTGGCTCATATATAGCGTCAGGCATGTCGGGGGATGATGCGCCATTGAATTGGTATACATTGATGTTCTTACCTTGCAGTGAATCATTAGCCTGGCGTTTAAGACCTGCACCCATTCCGCCAACATCATACTCAAACAAGTCAGCATTACTCTCTATTGCGTATCCTGACGCCCAATCCATCCCCTCATTGACGTCTAAATCCTCTCGTTCTTCCACTTGCTGGATGACATTACCAGAGCGCATACACACCGCCTTAGGGTCAGGGCCTTGATCTGATGGGTCGTGAGTAACCCTCCTAACCCCTAGCGCGCCAAATCCTAGCTTTTCGTGCGCATCTATACATGCATCGAACCATTCTGCCATTATTAGACCATTCGGTACTGAGTCATTAAACGCACCAAGCCAGATGTGATCATATAAAGCCCTAGGCAGGTTCTCATAATCCCATAGCCGCTCTTGGTCTAGCGAATCTGGAAACCATGGGTTATCAAGATAATTTAGCTTAATGATTAGATGTAATTCATCCTCATAGATTCCATCACGATCTATTTGCTCAAGGAATGGTTTTATAAACCGTTTAGAAAATGGGTCTTCACTAGATGCTGGGTTGGCAGTAAATACGATAGATCCGCCATCCTCCCGCATTGTTGGGGTGAGTAGCTTTAAGCTGTTTTCGGACGTTGCTTGTGCCTCCTCAACCCAGAACCGCTTAAAACCATCCATGGACTTGATACTATCGGGATTTCTAGCAAGACCCCTGAATTTAGCCTCAGCGCCATTATTGCTTTTAATTGAAGTATTGGTAAAAGAGAATCCATCTAGGCCAATCGCCTTAATCTGTCCAGCCAATAGGCTTTGAACTGAATCATCTATTGAATTCTGGAACTCACGGAAACATGCGGTTTTTATTCCGGAATCATGCATATCAACGACAATGATTTGCCCCTGCGATTGAGACTTACCAGAGCCGCGCCCCCCGATGATCACAATAAAACGCTTAGGTCTTGTTAGTACGGGCTCTAATTTAATTGGGATTCTTGCCAGTGGGTATTCATCTGTTTCAATCCACTCACCACCAGAACGCTTAATTGTCTTTACCAGCCTAGGGCCGTTCTCTGTTGGCTCATACAATCCAAAAGGCGTTGCTAACCCACTTCCGCTAGAACCAATTAATACCGATTCGATCTGCTCAATCTTCTTTAGAATTGCGTTCATCTAGCGCCTTCTCGATTGCCTCTAAGCGGTTTTTGATTGCTGTTATCTCGTCAATTTTGAGCATTTTGGCTATTGAGTCTATAAACATATTCGCAACATCGGGAGATATAAGCCCCATGCTTGCAGCCTCTAGAACTTGGCTTGCTTGCCTGTCCGGTGTTGCTGTTGAATTAAATTCAAACTCTACCCGCTCCATTGTGGGTTTGACGCTAGACCAGCCTTTGTCTGCTAAGACTTTTAACATCTGGCCCGAGTCTTTATCGTCTATATTGAATGCGCGCTTGGCTATATGGGAAAAAAACGCTTCTTCCGCTTGGTCTCTTGTAGGCTCTCCATGAAGCTCTAATAGCTCTTTTATTGATTCGCTACGGATAGCATCAAGAATTCTGTTTTTATTGCTCTTGCCCCTTGGTGGGAGGTTCTCACCCTTTTTTAGGCTTGTTTGGTTCTTTGCCATGACTTTGCCTTATTTGGCCCATTTTTAACTATGTTGAACTCAAAAAAAAGGCTTATAGCCTTTAGGTGCCTCAGTACTCGTCAAAGGAGGTTTTGGGCCTGAGGCGCACCCAAAGTCATGTATTTTTAATATCGTTTCTGATTTGAATGTATTTATGAACTATCATCATGCTAGTTAGGATTATGCCAAGCGCGCCACCTACAACAGTTATATATTCCGGCAAAATCTGCATTAGATTATGATCAATTGCCATGGCTGTGGTGCCAGTACCAACAATTCCCTGAACCTTGGGGTTACTTATTATTGCCTCTACTGTTTCTTGATTTTCGATACGCATAATTACCCCACACCACCATGAGAGCGGCCATTAGCATCAGAGTGAATAGAAATGCCCCCACCGCCAAGCTCATAATCCATATCTGTTTTGGTTAAAATCATTAGTCTTGCGAATTCTATCACAAATAAAACTAATGCTATTAGGTTATATGCTGTGGGTTGCCATTCAGCGTGATAGATGCCCCATCCCAAAAAATGAGTTGCAACATAGCCTAGGCCGATTGCTTGTATATCGCGGGTTAGCGGGGTTTGCTTGATGAACTCTAAGACTGAGATAACTATTAGACTGGATAATGCTGCTGTACCGTAGTACATGAAATCCGTAGCATTATCGAATAGGATAAAATGTGCCAGCGTAGGCAATAGGGCAATGGCGCAAACCATTACCCTATGCCAGTTTTTGTTAAATGCACTGAATACCAGCGCAACAAAAATTAGACCTGAACTAAGCATTTGCCTTTTTCACTTTTCCTGAACCGCCAGCACCTGCGATCTGGACATCACCTTTCTTGGTTGTTTTTTTGGTCTTTGTTTTCTTTGCTTTCGTTGGCATAAATACACCTATTGAGTTAATTTTTTGGTCTAACAATAGCATTTTAACATTTTAATCCGCTATAAAAAAGACTAGGCAAATCCTAGCAGTACCATCCAGCCATGAACCCATGCTATAGGGAATAACAAAGCTCCCGCAATCAAGAAGCCCCACGCCCCAGTTGATAGGCACACAACAATATGCGTCACCCATCCTATAATGATTGAAATCCCAAATAAGGTGGTAAATAAATTAGACATTAACAATCTCCCCTGTTTTCTTTGTTTATCTTTCCTGCGATCTTCCTAGAAACGTGCTTAGCTTCAATACACCGCCCTGATTCTAGTATCCCGTTTAAGCTTACAATCTGAGCCTCAAGCGCATGAATTTTTGCGGCCTGCGCGCTTATCAATTTGTTTAATGCTGCTCTCGTTGGCTCTTTCATACTACGCCTTTAGAATTACTCCGCCATCTCCTAGGATTTTGGATACTGTCACTTGGTCTGATTTCAAAAGCTCCTCAGCCATTTTTACAAGACTGTCGGAGCTTGCCCTTGTCACGCTAAACCCCTGCGGTCTGCGCGCTAAACTAATAATTTGCTCTTTTGTCATGACTCGCTCGTTATTCCGATATAATCCGATTACACGCCGCGACAATCTGAGCTTTGGCATCGTATTTCGGGTTATGTTTCTTTTCTTGGTACTCCTGCTCATGAGTCATAGCGAACACCCCCACAATGATTAGTAGTGCACCCATGGCGTATGCTTTACCCATGGGCCACCTCTCCTCGCTCTAACGCCAATTCTTCCTCTAGCTCTAGCAGTCTGGTATCAATCTCTACCAGTGCATCCATCGCATCATTAGCGCCAGCCAATTTCATTCTAACCGCTGACTCTAACGCTGCCCTGATTAGCTCTATCTGTTCTGTCATGCTGTAATTCTCTTATTGTTGTTATGTGTAATTTACTCCTATTACAGCTCGGAGTGATAAGAACGCTAAGCGCCGTCTTTCTTGATGCTATGCTTTCATTTGTCGGTCTCCACAAAGCGGCAGCCAGCGTCGTACAGCTTGCCAGCGAAAATAAGGTCGTCTGTATCTGCTTTTGGTAGTTTTTTCTTTACTGAATCAAAAAACAAATCACGCTCTGATTTGATTGGGCGGAATTGATCGACAAAGCGAAGGCTCCTGCCTGCAACCAAGCAAGCAAACTCGCCAGCACTTATCTCTTTTAGTGGTTCCACTTTTCGCCATTTCCAGATATCTGCAAGATCAGTAGTAAAGCCCTCACACTCAACACCCACCTCCGGTACAAATGCTGCCTTAGTTGGGCGTTTGGCTAGTGGAACCCAGTAGTCGCGCCCCAATGCAAGGCTCTCTTCGCAACCTGTCTCTCCATATTTGTTTGCAAACTCAACGGAACCTACATACTTGTTATTCCCCTGCCAGTCTGGGCCAGTTGTAAATGCGTAGTCATGCGCAGGGTCTACATTCTCATTCCACCATGCGGGATCGTTTAGTTGTTCTTGTGTCGGTTTCATTTGTCGGTATCCTCCTCTTTCCGCTCATAATTACGGACGCTAAGCGCCGTTTATTTCAATGTTATTTAATTGCGGCTAACTGACTGGCACAAAATCGAATAATACTTTTATATGCTTCGACACGTCCGCAATATCGTCCGTCACCATGGTCTGCCTGTCCGTCATCTTCATATGTGTCAATGTCGTCCTTGGCCGTTTTGATTTGCTCTTTAGCCCATTCTATCGTTCTAATTAGTTCTTCCATTTTTCTCGCCTTATTAAATAACAAATAATTCAAAGTGGACGTTCGTTCGACTCACGCCCTTTAATAACTGGGTTATATGTCTGTTGATTACTACCCCTAAAATGATACAGACGCTAAGCGCCTTGGGTTGTGTTGTTAACTATCCATCTTGTCTGCAAGTGCGCGGAAGTGAATTGCATCGAGTTTCATACCTTCGTGAAGTGCTTCCAGATAATTTTCAAGTTTTGCGGTGCTGATGGTTTTCTGTTTTTCGCAGATTTCATAAAGCCCTTTCAGTCGTGTGCCATCAGCTAGTTTAGCGGCTTTTTGTATCGTGTTTCGCTTGTCGTATGGTGATTCCATTTTAATCTCCAAATAGTTAACAAAGCATTACACGGGATAAACCCGTGAATGTGGGGTTATTCATCTAGGTCTTTAAATTCTGCCCTAGGTAAAGACTGATATTCACCAGCCCGAATAGCCGCAGCTAATCTTTCTAGCCAGTCGGCCATTTTAAGCGCAGCGTTTTTCGGTGTTTCTTGTGGTGGGAAATCATCTAGCGCAAGTTTTGCCACCCATTTAGGATTAAACAGACCGTCAACGCTGCTAATAGTTAATAGCTGATCAACACTGGTCGAACCATTGTTTTGCTCAATCATGTACTCGAAAACCTGTGCGTCTTTACCCTTGGTGTACTTGTGTAACTCTACTTTCCCTTTATTCATTTTTACCTCGGATGAATAACAAATAATTGAATTAGAGCCTCGCGGGACTCAGCCAAATTAATAACTGGGTTATGCGTGATAGCTATTGTACTTCTCAATAGCTATAAGTGGGTCACTGTAACTATTGCTTGTTTGTATATGTCCATCATGAAACTTAACTCTGTATCTTAGTTGTGCAGGGTTAAAACTGAGGTATTTAGCTTTATGTGTTTTTGCGCTACAGCTACTAGCCAATACAATTTCTTTGTCCATTGCAGGCATTACTTCATCTAATGTTACTGTGTGCATTTTATTTCTCCGTTAGTTGATATATATAGATTAACAGCATCTTTGTTTTATTCATTGGCAAAAACTACCAAATAAAGCTAAATCATTAGCCTAATAGCTCAATTTTCTTTTTCAGATCGTTGGCCTTCTTCCTGTACCTGGCTTTGATCTCCTTTAAATCTTCAATTGTGTAATTCTTGGGCTTATGTGGGCCTTCTAGCCATTCAACCCTGTTAAGTCCGATTTTATCTATTAGTTTTTCTCTATATCTAGTAGCAACTGATCTTGCCTTGTGTGCAAATTTCTTTGAGCCTGCATTGCATGACTTGCACTGTCTACTCGCATTATCTTCCTCGAACCTTAATTCGTAGTGGCTCCCAACGCTTAGATAGTGCCCACAATCCCAAGCCCCGCCGACCTTCCACCCCTGATCTGATTCTATAATCTCTATCGGGGTATCGCAGCTAATACAACATTCTCCCCAATCCCTGAGCCTAACAAATCTATTAAACTCGGTCTGCGCCTCTTTTACCCATTCCCTTTTTGTCTTTAGTTTCTCTTTTCTGGCCTTAATTTCTGCCTTGTCCTGCTTTTCCTTTGTCTTTCGCGCCTTTTCTAATCCGTACTTTGCAGCATGGTCGAACGTGCAAAAGCCTTTTGCTTGTATCGGTTCTGAGCAGTCTTTAACCGATGGCAGCTCATTTTTACAGTATCGGCATTTACGGGCCATTATTCCCCCTCACTTGGCCATGGCACACTAATCCCTAACTTTTGAGCTGTGTGCCTGTTTAGTGTTTCGTATATTTTCGGGTAGTCAGCCCGTTTAACTTTTGCAGTGCTCTCTATGCTAAACATAGCCTTCTGAATTGGCCGCCACATGTATGCTTTGCACAAGTCCGGCGTCCAGCAAATATCAACATCCTGTTTTAGTGTGCGCTTCATATCATACCCTGCTTCGTTTAGCGCATCCGCCAGCATTGCTAGATATTTATGCAAAGCCCTATTTTGCCGCCCTGATCTCGTCCTACCCTTTCGTTTAATGTCTAGCTCAAGATAGCGCGAATCTTCAAAGTCTTTTCTTAGCTGTGTTATGGCAGCGTCTAGGGATGATTGGTTATTAATAATCAAGAGAAGGCCCAATAGATAACGAAATAAGGCCATGCCACAAAAAGTACAAAAGGCATTGTATTTTTGACTGAATTACTAGGATATTTAACATTGTGCTTACCCATTTTTGCCTGAACATACACATAACAGACAAACCAACAAATAACCCAAATTATTGAAAACTCTTTCACACTAATCTCCTTTATCTATAACACTGTAATGCCAAGGACTCGATAGCCTTGGATTGTGTTGTTATACGGCTTTAACGTACCCTTCGTTGACGTCAATTAATCCTTCATCTTGCATTTGGCTTATGGTTCTCCGCTGAACAACAAACGGGATCCTGTAAAACGGTACAAATCCCCAAGTAAAGCTTTCTTGATTCTCTTTTAACCAATCATAGACTCTTTTATGGGATTTCTTCATTTGATTCGGGCCGTATAACAAATAATTGAATTAGAGCCTCGTGCGGCTCAGCCAAATTAATAATCTGGTTATTGCTCACTAATAACCCACGTCGTTTTGTTCACCATGTCCTTCTGCCAATCATCTAATTTGTCATAATCATTGCCTTTGCGTTCTATTCGCAAGTCTTCGCTTACGACATTAGCCCCAAACTCAGACTTAAGTGCCTTCTCGATTCTATCCATGACAATAGATTTACCACACTGAACAGGGCCAGTAATAAGAATGTGCGCCACATTAGGAACTTTTATTTTTAATTCAGCCAAAACAATGCCCTCCGCGAGCAATAACAAATATTTAAAAGAGGAAGCTCGTTGAGACTCGCTCCCGTTAAAATTGGGGTTATGCGTAAAAATTGCCAATTGCAGCAATGCCGGAACAAACAATGGCGAACGCTATTGCCACTTCCCATCTAGCGAGGCTTTTACCATTCCTGTAACCATCCCAGTAATCAGCACTTTTGCCTTTCGCCTTGTACCCCATTTCAGCCATATCAACCCTTAGCTGATCAGTTATTCGTTCCATATCTGGCATAAATCACCTCTTTAATTAATCGCATAACAACTAGCAGCAAACGGACTGCGCGGCAAACCTCTTGCCTTTGTGCAAAGGTTATGCCCTGCCACTCACCCACGGGCCATGGGTCAACTATGCCTGAGTGACTAGGCTAGGGATTAATATCCGTTAGTTTGCTGGCCGTATGGCTGGCCTTGTGGGTATGCCTGCGGCTGCTGTTGAGGCTGCGCGTATTGCTGAGGTTGCTGCGCTGGCGGCTGTTGTAGCTGGTTTTGCATATCCTGCGTGCGAGGCTCAAACATAGAGCACATTACAGTGTCTCGGTTTTCTGGATTCGGCACGCCAGCTGGGTTGAATGTTGTTTTCAGTAGCATGAACTGGCCACCGTCATCACCCTGCATTACCGTTCCAATGTTCTCGTATCGGTTTTTAGTCTCGCCTTGGTTGTTTGTGTATGAGCCAGTTTTTACACATACATCATAGAGTTTAGTCGCCATTTTTGAGTATCCCCATTTTAGTTAATTGGCTAATAGTGTCTGCCGCCATTTCTGACAGCAGGGCTTGAACTTCTTTTTGTGTCACGAAAATTTTAAACCCGCTTTTGATTCACCGATGTGCGCGCCCTCAATCTCCTTTCCGTCTTTCAACTCGTCAAGGATTCGCTTTTTGTCTAGTGACGTTGTTACTTTAATAGATCGGTAATCGCTACCAATCGCATCCTCATCGTCAACCACCAGCATAGGCTTTGGCTTAATGTATGATGCGGTCATTAGGTCGTTTGCAACCTTAGTCTTGCCAGTCTCGGCCATGTTGCGTACTAGGTATTCTTTCAGCCCATCAAGCTGATTTTCAATTGTTTTCCGGCGTTGAGCCAGTCGCTTTTCTTCAGACTTGATCGACTCAATGCTAGATTCCATGTTTTTCAGAATAAACAGGATATTGCCCGCCTTCTCCTCGAACGCCTCATCTATATCATTGATCGCGTCTTGCAGTTGTTCGGGGTCTGCCCCTTCTGCAATCATCTGTTCAACTTGTTTTAGGTTCTCTGTTATGTTGTATAGTTGCATCATTTTCCGCCTAGTCTTTTCTGAACTTCAAAATATTTTGCATCCAATGGGCCGATAGCCTGAGCTGGGTCGATCTTTAACGCCTTGGCCAATAGTTCTGCCTTGTGTCGTGCTTTGGCGTACACCTTGCCCACTGCATCCATATTCGGGCAGCTATCCATCAAGGTATTGTGCTGGCCAATGTGATCGTTTAGTTCTTGCGTGCGCTTCTCAATCTCCGCAGCTTGGTCATCTGCCTTCTCGATTGCCAGTTCAACCTGTGCCGCCTCTCTGTACTCAATATCGTCAAACTCACCCATGTAAACGTCAGAGCACACACCGACTAATGATAAACATTTCGTCATCGCGTCCGTAATGGATTTCTTCCCATATTCATGATCAACGAAAAATTTACCCGTTTTTGTCATGTACGAATACTTTGTATGGCCGTATTGAGTGAATGTGTTTTCTTTACTCCCTATCCACATCTCCATTAATACCGTGTGGGTTTTTTCCCATACCATCTGGCCGTTGTCAGTCAAATATACTGGCGCTACGCCTTGCGCCTTATTCCCCTCAATTAAAACGATTGGGCATGTGTTATCAAAACGCTCTTCTAAAATACGATACCCCCAGCCCTCGCCAATTGGGCCTAGCACCTGTGTGGCCAGCTTAACCATGTAAATAGGCGTAATGGCCGTTGATTTGCGGCCACCTTCATTGTTTTGCTTTGTGTACTTCTGATCTGTCTTTGGGAATCTATCCCAGTAATTGTTCATTTCAAAGCCTCCATTATCTAATTATCGTAATGCGATGTATAAACCGTTAGCGCCAGATCATAAATCGCTTCATTGACGCATTTAGCCAGCGCATTGGCGTTTTCAAGCGTAGGATTTCTGGCAATTTCAATCATCATCGCGTGATATTCGCCACTAAACACAAGATTACCCATAACATCATCTGTGAAGTTGTAGCTGCATGGTTTTTTATGATCTACAACCCAGTCACCGCCGTTGGCTATAGTCTCAACGATGCTGCTAACAATTCGCTGCTTGTTTTCGTTGTACTCCATCTCTAGTTCGTATTCGTTCATTTTTCCGCCATTTGCTAGTTGATGAGCACATCCTATCAATCGAGCGCGGTTAAATCATTGGCCAAAACTACCAAATTAGTTGGCGTGTTTGGTAGTTTTTGCCAGTCTACAGCCCATCAGCCCACGATATGTCTGTCACTCGATCAGCTATCGTAGTCTGCTTGGCGTGATCTCTCTGGCTCATTCCCGACTGATTCACGGTAGGCCTTGCAGCATTTAGCCATGAATTAATGCTGCGTTTGATCCCCCTCCTTGTTTTTCGTCTAGACTCGTTTGAAAAGTGCCATGCAACCATTTTGCCCAGTTCTTCTCGTACATTTATTCGAGGGTAGGCCATCTCAAACATTATTACCATTTGCTCGTCTACATCAAATAAAGTTCCATCTTTCAAAATAATTTTATAGGACGTTGTCTGTAAGTTCATTTATAACACCCATTAATCTTTTGTTTTCTTCTATTAATTCATTCACCATCGCTCTGACTTTCGCCATGTCGCAAACTGTTTGGCAGCAATAGCTCATCTCTACTTCTAACTGTTCAATTTGTTCTTGTTCCATTTTTCCCCCAAAAAATCCCCGTTGATGCTATCGCTGGGGCAAAGTGAAGATCACAACTGCGATCTCTAACCATTCACATAGGCTCCTATATTTATGGTTAGATTAGTTGTGTATCCCGAAGGATTCAGAATAGACTACCCTGATACTCATTTTCTTCTATCTTATCGCTGGGCAGTCTTAGTTTTGTTATCTGGCCATTCCCGTTTAGTTTAAAACCTAGTTTTTTAAAACATTCAGGCCCGTAGGCTACTCCATTATAGAAGTAGCCTTTTCTTAGTTTTCTCCCGCAATTAAAACAGATCATATTGAGAGGCTTTTGCCTGCTCTAAATTGCGTACAGCCAACTTAAAATAAGACGGCTTTAATTCCGCCCCGATGAACTTCCGGCCTGCTTTCAATGACATATAACCTTCAGATCCAATACCTAAAAACGGACTCCAAACAATATCATTAGGATTCGACCATAGCTGCAAGCATCGCTGGATAACATCCAATTGAAGTGGGCATATGTGGCGCTCATCGTCGCTGTCTCGGCCTTCTCGGAAATTTAAAGTATCAGTCTGGTTTATATCCATCCAAACTGGCGATGCGTAGCGCTGCCACACATCCACGCTCGTATTGTGAGAACCTTCAACCACCGTCCACGCTTGACGCCCATCATCCCACTCATGGCGTGCAAATCCACTGGCAGGCTCATCTCCTACGTAATATTGAAACTCTCCTGATATTGGGTCTTCATTATCACCAGGTTTACGCATCATCACCAATGTATCAGGGATACCCATGCGGCTCATGGAACTATCTTTTTTAATAGTCTTATGTAAAAGCCCTAGAGCTTTAGTGCGTTGCATGGCCACTACTGGATCTTTCCAGATCACCACCTCAGAATGATAGATGAATCCCGCTTCTTGATAAGCTCGGATAATCTCGCCTCGAAAATCTCGAATACCAATAAACCCATCTCGCACTTTTGATGTCGGTAGATTCATGCAGTGTATGGCTACAATGCGCCCTTTTTTCATGACACGGAATTGCTCTTTAATCAAATGCTTGTAATGCTCCCAAAACTCCTCAGTGCTTGAGCTGTTGCCCATGTCACGGTCAGAATTTGAGTATGTGTAAAGCGACTCAAATGGCGGACTAAATACCGAAAACCCAACACTCTCATCCGGTAGGCTCTGAGCAACCTCAACAGTATCAGCATTGTAAATTGCATAATCGTTTGTTAGCACTTGATCTAGAACATTCATATTTTTATCCTCGGTTTTCTTCACATTGTTCAACTATTTGCTTTTTTTGTCATTGGCAAAAACTACCAAATCTTATAGCCATTCTGGTAATTTAAACTCAACATCACCTAGGTATTCCGCCTTTTCAATCGCGGCTGCGAATATCTCTTTTTCCATGACTGTTTTCATGTGCTCAACCATAGATACCCCAAGTTCTTGATTCTGAGCGTCCTTTCTCTTGATATTCTCAATCACCGCGCCTTCTGTATCTGCGCTGATAACATGCACATTTACTGGTTTTGTTTGGCCGAATCGCCAACATCTGCGAATAGCCTGGTAGTACATTTCCCAACTATCCGACAGACCGACAAATATCATGTTTTGACAGTTCTGCCAGTTCATCCCGAACCCAGCGATTTTGGGCTTGCTCACTAGGCATTTAACTTCATTATGCGCAAATCCCAATAGCGTTTTCTCTTTATGTTCCGGCTTATCCGCGCCTTTAACCTCAACAGCATCTACAATACTTTTTGTTAAAAGTTCGCTCTCGTCATTCAGATTACACCAAACCAATACTGGCCCTTCGATGGTATTCGCCAAATCTGCGGCCTTCTGAACACGATCAATGACTGAATCTTTACGCGCCTTGTTTCTATCCTGTAAACCTTGGGCTGGCTCCACAAATAGCTGGTCTGTAGGGTCTGTTTCAATCACATGCTCATGATAAATCAGCGGCGGTAGCTCATGGCGCGAACCATCAAAACCTAAATCAGATGGGTTGCGAATTACTACCGACCATGTAGCCAGCCACTCAAAGAACTTCTTCTGCCCATGGCCCTTTAAACGCCATTTTGACGTATCTGAACCATCGTGAATAAAAAACATGGCCAGCATCTCAACTTGACTCATAATCCCCAGAAACTCTGATTGAGTCCCCAACTCCATAAAATCATTAGGGCTAGGCGTGGCGGTACAACTCAACCGATAGGGAATGGTTGATGCAAAATCTGTTATCTCCTTGCGTCTAGCTCCCATCATGCCCTTTAGGATTGAACTTTCATCCAGAGCCACACCTTGGAATTGATCTTGTTTAACCTTATGCAATTGCTCATAGTTTGTGATGTAAATGTTCGGGCCGAATACATCATCCGATGGGTTTAGCTTCTCAACGTGAATGCCGTATTTCGCCCCTTCCTCAACTGTCTGACTCGATACCGCCAGAGGCGCTAGGATAAGGACTGGATGGCCTGTGTGCTTTGCTACGCTATCAGCCCAAGATAACTGCATGATTGTCTTACCTAAACCCGTATCGGCGAAGATAGCCGCCTTACCTCGCTTTAGCGCCCACTTAACAATGGGCTGCTGGTAGTCAAATAGCGGATATCCAGATATATCAGCGTCAAATCCCGCTGAATCCTGCTTAAATTGTTTGCCGCTTATAAAATCTTGATAGTTCATTTTAAACCCATCCACTTACCGTTATGATCAAACCCTCTATTCCTTAATTCCATTTCTGCGATCAATTTAATATCAATCTCACCACTTACAATCTTAACTAGCAATTCATTAGCGGTCAGTCTAAAAATAAGTTCTTCGTTTTGCTCGTCTTTCATATGTTTCCCCTTAGTTGGTAGTGCCTATTTTCCAGTTATTCCGCTATTTGTAATTGGCAAAAAATACCAAAATTAATGTATTTTTAAGTTTGTTTGGTAGTTTTGGTCAATTGCTTTCGATACCCTGTAACGTGCTTTTTCCGCATTCTATCGAGCTTGGCCCTAGTCGCACTTTTTAGCTTAGGCTTATATGAGACCACCAAATCCAGTGACTCAATGTCAAACCACTCACCCCTGATATGATGCTTATTGCAAAGCCTGTGAAGCCTTCTCTCGGCTGTCTCTGCTATCGACCTGTCAGAACCAACATAAAACTTCCACACCAATGAGACCTCGTCCGCATTGGCTGTTTGAATGCTTTTGATTCTTTTTTGGATATTGGTGCTATGACCTATCTTCACCCTATCACCGCATGTTAGTGCGTATAGGTAGTATTTTTTTTGAATTGGGCTTTGATCTTCGGACTTCTTTAAATCTCTTGAAAATCCACTTATTAGGGAGTCGATAAGCTCTGTCTGCTTGTAAGTCCATTGTTGGTAGCTCATAAAACTACTGATAAGCGACATGCTCACACCTGAGTTTTTGTGACCTGATTTAACTATTTCATGAAGCCATTCAAGGCGCTTTTCATTCTTTAATATTTGGTTGTTTTTCGTACTTTTATTTATTTTAGGCATAGTTTCCCCTTTTCCCATAAAGAGGTATATCCCAACTAGACTATATGGCCTGTATTCCGGATATATCTTTTACGGTACTTGAATTCCCTCATAATGACCTAGATACAAAGGTTAAGCATTGCTAGGATTTATAAGCCGTATTTATTCTCTTGCTTCCTGAGTCAAATAGAACTTTGCCTATTTCTTTGGGTCGCACTAATTGGGATAGGGAGTGCACTGCATCATAAACCTGATGGCAGCGAGAGATATGAATAAAAGACTGGCGAAAAAAAAGACTTTGATTTTGTGTAACTTAGGACAATGTGAACTCGCCAGAATTCGAAACCTAAATTACACAAATCAAAGCCTTCTCTAACATTGTAGTTTTACTCATGGCTCTGGCAAACCATATGAGCGGATTATAACAACTCAGTCTATTAAATAAAACCCCTATTTCAACTCGCATCGTTTTGGGGTATACTGCCCTCGTTCAGTTGGTATTTTGTATCGCCTCCTCCTTGGTGATTCAAAGTCAAAGTCTGATGTTAGCGCATCAGACACCAATAAAAACCCGCTACTTCATTGATTTAGCGGGTTTTTTTATGGTCGTTTTCTGTATGTCGGCTAATGATGCTGAGCGTTTTTGTCTATTTGTGAGCGGTTTTGTGTGTTGTCCTGAGTGTAATCGGGGTATATAGTTCTTCTATCGGTAGTCGCGCACTGATAAAAAGTTATGCTGGCAGTTTGTAGGGGTTTAATCTCTTTACCCGCGCGACTGCAAACGTAAGCCCAGCACCATAAGAGATTTCACATGAATATAATCAACACGCCTAAAACCATGTCGAGCCGCGAGATAGCCATACTGGTTGAGTCTCGCCATGACAACGTAAAACGAACCATTCAACGCCTCATCGAATCGAACACAATTCAACCTACTCCATTGGAGGAAGTTAAAAATCAAAAGGGCCAGACTGTAACCGAATACAGGATTGGAAAGCGTGACAGCTATATTGTCGTAGCTCAGCTATCCCCTGAGTTTACCGCTCGCCTTGTTGATCGCTGGCAAGAGCTAGAAGAAAAAGAGGCATTCAAAGTGCCTACCAACTTTATAGAAGCGATGGAGTTGGCAACAGAACAAGCTAAGCAATTAGAAGCTGCTCGCCCCAAGCTTGAGGTATATGAGGCACTAGCAGATAGAAAAGGCGATGTAAGTACTACGCTAATAGCCAAACAGCTAGGCATGACAGCAATTAAGCTGAACAAGTTCCTGCGCGAAAAAGGCGTTAAATGGGAAAAGGCGGATTTACCAAAGGCGGGGTATCAAGATTGGTTCAATGTTGTCGCCGATACTCGCAATGGGCATGAGTACACCCAGTGCCTAGTAACCCCATTGGGACAGATTGAAATTGCCAAGCTAATCAATAAGGATGGTAAATAATGCGCGATATTGAATTTAGAGCTTTTACAAGTGATGGAATGGTCACACCATATATGTGGATATGCAAAGATAACCTTCCATGTTATAAACTTGTATCATCTCCTAAAGCCCCATTAATGCAGTACACCGGACTAAAGGACTCGAAAGGCGTTAAGATTTTCGAGGGGGATATTGTTTACCTTGCTGGCTATGGTGATTATATTTGCGAGTTTCCATTTATTGGCCTATTCGAAGCTTACATGGAATCTGGCATTGGTGAAATTAGAGGCAATATATACGAGCACCCACACTTGATAGAGAAAACCGAAAGTGAGTGAGTTTAACCCAGAACTAGAAAGCGCCATAACAAAGCATTATGCGAAGAAGTTAAGCGCCTAGAAAGCTAATAAAGGAGAGCCAGAAATGATCGACACAAGCAAGTTATTACTGGTTCAAATAGCATTGAAGGGTAAGTAGATGGACATGAAAAAAGCAAAAGAAAAGCTAAAGAAAATTGAAGAGCTGAGATTCTATGGTGTGTATATAGATCAATCACTGGCTGGTGATTTCTCGCAGGATATTTGCTTCTACATTGAAAAGCTCCAAGCTGAAAACGAGGAGCTAATACGCGCCCTAGAGCTAAAACACCCTGTACTAGATCACATGGAGCAGGAAATAAACAAAATCAAAGCTGATGCTATTACGGAAGCGGCCAATACATTGTGTATAAGGGGTGATTCCGTACTACCTGTAAACTACACCCAGCTTTTAAAATACGCCAACAACCTAGAGGATAAACAATGACAGCTGTTAGCCGTGGGGCGGCTGGAATCAATTAATTCGTTTTTTTGGCATAAAAAAGCCCTCAAAAGAGGGCAAAGATTCCAACTACGACAAACTTTGTGAGATTAGACGATATAAGTTAATCGAAAAAGTTTGAATCGTCCGGCGGTTTCTGCGCCAGATCAGCTCAGGTTGCTATTTTGAGACGGTTTGTCTAAATCCTGAGAACGCAACTATACCACACATCCCACCATTTGAATTGGCAAAAACTACCAAAATATTTTTAACGTTTGGTAGTTTTGGCCATTCCGTTTTCGCGCTGCCTTTGGATAATAGGCAAAAACAAAAGGGGAAACACATGACGATACCAGCAAAAATATTCATTATTTCAATATTCGCTATTTATTCAGCATCTATGATTGTATTGGGGGCTAATATTCTATGAGTCTAATTTATGCCTACAACGCGCTAGAAGTGCTGACTAATGAGGGATTCGAGAAAATGAGGCCTCCAGCAATTAAAGCTCTTTTCCTGTTATATGAAGTTGGGCCGTTAAAGATTAGTGAGATAGCAACAATCACGGGCAGGGACTGGCAGTCAACAAACGTGACAATTAGGCGCCTATCAAATTTTGGACTGGTAGTAAAAAACGATCAGGAAGTAAAGCTATCCAGCAACATTAGGGCACTATTAGAGAAGGCAATGACACCACAAGGAGCGTACAGTGAAAAGTAATACGATAATAAAAATTAAGCTACCTAAGCACATCACAGACAAATACGGGCTGGAAAGGGGCGCGCACAAGTGCCAAGTTTGCGGCGATTGGGCAATCAATCAGGCATACGCGACACTGATTGAGCCGTACGGATTGGGCGTTGTTGGCCGTGGCATTGCTATCATGTGCGCTGACAATGAAGGTCTGGACAAGATCATATTTAAGGCCATTAAGGCCATTAAGGACGAAGAAAAGGCCCGCAAAGAATGGGCATTGGAGCAACTAGAACGGATTTTCGGGGGTAATTATGTTGCAGTATAAAAAGCTGCCAGATGATGGGTTTTACTCATTTTACTGGAACGGAAAGAAGATAACTAACAAGGAAGGCGCGTATTACTTCAATAGAATGGCGTCCAGTTTTAACAAGAAAGAGGAATCAGCAAGGCAGGTTATCGCTGGCCTGAACTACGAAAACGCTAAACTACAACAGCGCATAGACGAACTTGAGCATGAGATTAGGCAGGTTTGCGCTGGGTTAAAATACGCTGAATTGAGACTACAAAGAGAAATTGAAAAGGGGGCGAAATGAAACTAACAATAGAACAAGCGCGGGAAACTTACAAAGGCGCAGAGATTCACGAAGGCGCAGAGATTCGCGAAGGCGCAGTGATTCGCAAAGGCGCAGAGATTTACAAAGGCGCAGTGATTTACGAAGCCGCAGTGATTCACGAAGGCGCAGTGATTTACGAAGGCGCAGTGATTCGCAAAGGCGCAGTGATTCGCGAAGGCGCAGTGATTCACGAAGCCTCAGTGATTGGCGAAGGCGCAGTGATTCGCGAAGGCGCAGAGATTTACGAAGCCTCAGTGATTGGCGAAGGAAGGAAAAACGTCAAAAACTCACTAGCCATTAATGGAATCGGAAAAACCGGAAATATAACGGCGTACCACTGCGAAGACGGGCTAATAGTCAACATTGGATGCGCAAATGACTACAAGGGTCTGCCAGTCTCTGAAATGCGTGAGCGTATCGCTGAGAAATACCCGTCCGACCATGAGTATTTTGTAGCGATGGATTTAATCGAAAAGTGGGGATCGAAATGAATACGCTAGATGGAAAGGGTCTTATAATCAATAAATTCGATGCGGGTTTAGCTGTGGGCCTGCTCGATAAATTAGAACTAATGGACGATGAGTTTACGCTAAAGAACGTGCAAGAATATTTTGGTCTGACTCCAACAAAAGCCAAAACAATCTGTGACGCGCTGTATAAGTTTGTACTAACTCGAAAAACGGAGGATGGATGGGCGATAATGACGCGCGTTGAATCTCAATTCGAGTACGGAAAGCTAACGGAAGTGAACCCATCTATCACGGCGTTGCAGCTGGCGGTGCTAGAAGTGGTGGATGAGCAGGTCGAAGTATGTAGAAAAGACATTAAAGAGCTAATCAAAATCAATGACGTGAAGTTTAAGAACTCTACAGCGTCGTTAAGAAAAGCAGGGTTGATTGAAATGCTCGAACCCGATTTGCACGGGCGAATCAATTACCGACTAACAGAACTGGCAAGGGCTGCAAAACGCGAAAACATCAAATTTTCAGCAAGGCGAAAAATCTACGACACTTGCGGCACTGGCAGTGCGGGCCTATAATTATATTTCATCAGTCCCTTTCCCGCTTCGGCGGGTTTTTTTATTTCTTTAGACTGTTAATCGTACCGCCAGCAAAGTAAAAGCCTAAGATGGTTAATGCGGCTATACCTAACTTACCCTCCAATATCTGCATGGGGTACGTCAAATCAATATCCGTGAATGATAGAATGAAGCAGATTAGCCAGCCAAACGCCCACGGTGGAACCACGATTAACGCTAAGAACCTCTGAGCTAGTTTGAATGGCTCATAGGCTTTTAGTAATCGAATGTGCCCTTCTGCCTTTTCTTGATCTGTATAAAAGGCGTTATCTAGCATATCCACGCCTTTATTAATCACCTTTTCAGTGCCAAATAGCTTGCCTAACCAACTCATTTACCACCTCGCCTTACTGCCGCGTGAGTCCACATGGATAAAATCAGAATAAAGACCAAGGCCAGTATCAGGAAAGTTTGCATTGATAAAATTCCAAACCGCTGGCAAATCACAATCAAGCGGCACAATATCCGCCGCCCTACCTTTAAGATGCTGGCTGGTTTTGACACCACCCACTTTCCTATTGTACTCCTCACATCGAACCCCACTTGTTATTTTTATAGGGCCGAACTTGTCTCTTACATCCTGCAAGATTCGGATTAATTCTGCATCAATTGTATCTGTTCCACACCCACACTTACATGCAAACTCTGAGCGGTTAAAATTTTCTGATAAATCCCCCTTCACTTAGCCCCCCCGTGATTCCAATCAATGGACTTTTTGCAGTGGTCTGGGTCTACTTTCCAGATCACACCAAACCCCATCAAAAATACTGACCAGATTCTACAGGTTAGTGGATTACCCCTATCATCTGTTAGTTTTGTCTTATCCATATTTATCCAATAGTTAAAATGGTGTTTGGTTCCTGTTATTCGTGTTTGGTAAAGTTTAGGGTCTGTTTTGGGTTGAAATTGGCTGTCATCATACCACCACTAGCACACCATTATTGAGTGATACTCTCTTTATAAGACCATCACCCTGGTCGTGCATATAGATATACTTAATACCCTCAGTAGTCCTACCAATATCAGTGGTATTGTCCGTTTGCGGTAGTATATTATTTGTTACATTAAGAGTGCCACCAACAGACCAGTTAGCCAAACAAGCACCATTGCCTGATGCACTAAAGAACTGCATGTAGTTAGCCCCATCGCTTATCCTGCGTAGCACATAGCCTGCACCGTATTGTTGAAGTTCCCCTGAACTGCCTACACGTTTTGTGATAATCTCGCCATCATAATCATAGAGTGTTATATTACCGTCACTTACTCTCCACTGAGCCAGGATATCCCCACTATATGTTTGCAACTCTATGGCCTTCCCATCTAGGCTTGGCCTCAGTATAGTCGCGCCATCAGTGAACTGAGTAGGGAACATATCGTAATCATTAAATAACTCACGGGGCGTGAACTCAGTCCTATCCACACTAGAGGACATATAAGTATTAGTAAGCCTTAAATTCTCCGTATATCCTGACTCTGATGTATTATCATACGCAATTAGTGTGCCGTTCTCATATTGACATGCAACCAATTTAGTATCCCTACAATCGCCATATAATGTGTTCAGTTCATCCCATACTGTCTGCATCTTACAGTTAATAAACTTAATACCACGCATAGGATAACCATCCATTTCTTTTGCACCTGAAATTGGTAGCCCATGGGGTAAGTCCTGTGATGCTGTACCGCTTGAGTGTTCAAATGACGCAAAATAACAATCATTAAACACAGTACCTGAGAAGTTGTTACCTAGTGATGGAGACCTTATCACTGACACATTTGCTGGTAAATCCGGCGATACCCCTGTTAAGGTTATATCTGAGCCAGATACTGAATAACCTGTAAATGTGTAGTAAGTAGAATTACCCACAATACGAAATTCATTCTGAGAAGTTAGTGTAAATGAGTCATAATAATCTGCTGTAATTGTCGTATTTGTATTAGAAATAACACCTATCTGAGCACCATTTCTGATAGACAACCCTCTAATACCTTGTGAGGTTAGTTTAGAAACACGAAGCCTTTCAGGGTTATTACCTTTCTCAGTATATGTCCCATCATTCTCTGTAACTAGCGTACCAGCCATTCGCCAGTAGCCGACTGATTGAACATTGTCAATCACTGCCTCATTAGATCCCTTGCACCAAATACCAACGTCCCAATCACTACCAATATCTGTGGTCACAAAATCATTATACCCATCAATCCCATCAAATTCAGGAACTAAGCGCAGGTTCTTTAATTGGCTGTTTTCATTTAACGTAATTGCTACTGAGAACAACTTAGGTGTCGCAGGTGCCCCCGCTACTGAATCTTTGTCCGTGAAGTTTAAGAAATCATGGGTAAAACTACCAACAGTCTTTGGAGTTCTTGGGTTTGTGATGTTATTAAGGGAGGTATTCTTAGACCCAGTGCCTGTAAATAAAAGGTGGGTACCTTTATCCATACGTTTTAGTAGCCTATAATCCGCAGGTCTGAATGTATCCCAGTAATCAATCCCGTCACCTGCCAAGGTTACACCGCGAGGTATATTTAATCCCTCTGATAAAATATGCTTACCTGTTGCACGAACAATACTCACATTATTAGTACTTAATCCAGCATAAGCTAAGGCAGCCTTAAATGCTTGTGTATTATCTGCTGGGTAAGGTAGCGCTCCAAAGTCTTTAACATCAACTTCCGCACCAAACCTATCAGCCAAGCTCCTAGGTGTGTTAGTACCTGTAGCTGTGACAGCCAGCCCGCCTACAGTCAATCTTTCTAATTGATTGCCGTTAGCCATGTCAAGGTAAGAGACGCCATCATCCGTACCCGTCCCACCAGCTACCACAACATAATCAGAGCCACCTCCGTCATTGGGCGTGGAATAGCCTTTGGCCTTTACATAATTCCCAATCTTTAATCTTGTATCTGCCTTTGCGTCTGCTACATTGTCATAGCAATAAGGAAGAGTTCTAGAGCCTAGATCACCTACAATTCTCGCGTTACTCATTATACAACCCTCTTATTTTAATTCTTGTCTTTCCAGCCATGCGACCAATCAATGGATTTTTTGCAGTGGTCTGGGTCTATCTTATCCAGCATCCAGACTAGTCGATGGACTAGCCAATTAGGCATTTTAGACGGTGCGTTATGGTGATAGATTTTACCCAATCGACTCGAAAAGGTTTCCCAACGATCACCTAGAAATACCACATTCCAGTATACATCAAACACTAGCCAAACATCTTTCACATACCCATTATCTTTACCAATCAATAGAGACAGGATTGTTGGCGGAGTGAATAAAATCATAAACGTGCTTGTAAATGCAGCAAGAGAGATCACGCCAGAGCCTAAAACCAGTACCGACCATATTCGACGGGTTAGCCAGAATAGTTTTTCAATCATAGGTTTATACTCGGTATTCCCGCCTCAAATTCTTCTAATGTGATTGTTTCGCCTGACTCAATACGCGCCAATTGCTCATATCCATAGGCGTACACCAAAGAACGCCATCTTCTAAACTCAATGCCTTCCAATTGGAACTTCTCAACTATAGGCTCATCAGCATAAGTGACGGCGGTTTTTATGTTGTCATAGCCGTATTCCTTGGCTTTATTGTCTAAAGTGCTTTCTAGTATTGCACTGGCTTGATCTATTAACTGCTGCGCCTCGTATGCGTCTTTTTCGGCTTGGTCGCAGGGTTTAACGTCTGGCCAGTCGCTTTCTTCTGATAGCTCGTATTCCATAGCTGGGTCTTGAGTATGCGGAACCCACTCACCCCCCAGTAGGATTAGACAATCAGTCGAGCCGCTTACGTTTTCTTGCGCATTTTTGTATGTATATTTCATCTTATGCAACCCTTACGTACCATGAGAAATTACCAACAGATAAAGCAAAACCTGCAACTTGCTTCCAAGTTCCTATAGGAGAAATCCCAGATGCAATCATAGTGCCTGCGCCTCCTAAGTAGGTTAACTCCAAGTTGCTCCCCGATGTAGTCGAACCGTCACCGGATGGCCCTGTGTTGTTCTTTAGAATACGAACTACGCCAATTCCCGTACCGCTAACCTCAGGCTGATAATTCGCCCCAGTGTAGTTTACATTTCCGCCTATATGTGTCGTTTCGTTATTAAGCAACCTACCTGCAGTGGCATCTGTAGGGCTGGTTTGCACGTCAGCCTCGGCTGCTGTGCCAAGGTCTGCAAAATCAACATTATTAAAAGCAACTAATACTAGATAATCGGTATTACTAACAAGTGGCGCACTTAAAACAATCTGCGTCCCGCTTGTGCCGTCAAAGTCCACTCCTTTTACCAGCTTCGAACCATTTAAATAGGCTTCCACATAATTAGGGTCGTAATCAAAAGAGAAGGTGTCTTGCCCCATTGAATTTGTAAATCCCTGCTCACTGCGTAGGCCATTCACTGCGCTGCTTAGCGCGGCCCACTGAGTGCCGTTATAAACCAACATACCGCCGGTTGTCGTGTTAAAGTAAAGATCACCTATAGTTGCAGCTTCTCCGTTTGGACTTAATGCTGGTTCGCTAGCGTACTCCCCCCAATAGGTGTTTGTAAATTCAACTAATGAGCTGTTTGCGCTCGCTGCACTGCTTGCGGCATTGCTTTCACTGCTTGCGGCTTGGCTTGCGCTGTTTGCTGCATCCGCCGCTGATTGCTGGGCATTTTCCGCGCTATTTGCATCAGATAAAGAATACTCCGGTATGTATGAAAGCTCTTTACCATTTTGATCAATAATTAATACCGAATAAGTATCATTCGTTACGCCAAACAATACCCCATTAATAGATTGATCAAAGACCCCGTCTGAGCTTATTGGTTGTGGGTTTTGAGCCTGAATTGTTAGGCCTGAATCCAAATACACTGCCTTTAATGTGGTTGGATTTTCTGGGTCAGGTCTGACGTTGGCAATACCAAAAACAACGCTACCCCCTTTTAATATCTTGCCGCCTGCTATGATTGGGTAGTTGATTGGTGCAATGATTCTATCTGACATTATTTGTCTTCCTCATCTTCTCTTAGCTGCGGAATGCCTAGTGCTGTAGCTAATGACGGGTACTGGGTTGAAAGTAAATTAACAGCGTCTTTGACCTCTGGGGATGTGTTCAACGCCCGCTTTAGTGCTCTTGCGTTTTGTGATCTCGTCCCAATTCCTGATAAAAAGTCAGCCGTAGCCGCTCCTGCGTATGGTATTTGACTCAACGCGCCCATAAGTCCAACCTTATTCATCGATTCAATGAAAAATCCAGAAGACCCCTTTGGCATAGCTCCACTAGGCGGTATTAAATCTTGAGCGTCGTCCCTTAGTTTTTTCAGTTTATCAAATTCTGACTTACTCATTACAACCTTAAGTTTGGGTTCTAACTTGTCAAATCTGCTTGCAAATGCGTTGGCACCAAAAACCTGTTCACCATTGATTTTTCTTGATTTTGCAGAGAACCCACTATCAAGCAAATCTAAAACCATTTGAGATTTTAACTGGCTTATTGCTCTCTTGCCCTTCGTACCAGCTCGCTCCAGCGACTTCATCACTCTATCAACGCTTTCCACTGGTGTACCATTGGTCATTAGCTTTGCATAAACCTGAGATTCTTCAATCTTTGGCAATCTCGATTGATACCCTTTATTGTCAATTAATTGTTTTGTAAGCCCTTTCTCATCAAACTCTGTCTTAAGTGCTATATGGCTCAACCGTGCTTCTTTTGCTGCTCTTGAAACATCTGGCGCGCCACTTTCTTGCAGTGCTCTAGCCGCTGCATCAAATTCAGTGTCTAGCGCGTCTTTTAGAGGCCCAGTTATAGAAGTGGTCATACCGTTAGGGTCAGCCTTCTCTATATTATTTAGCGCCTTTCTGAATTCTTCCAAGTTTGAAACAGAAAGCGGGTCAATATCATATCCAGCCTTTGCTGCTTTCTTTATTCCCTCGTCTGTTAAATCAAAGCCAAATTCATTTAACAGGCCATCTAGAGCGCGGTATTGGTCTGGCTTTAATCGTTCAAAGTTTCGCATCTCTCTGGCATCAGGAAGCGATTCTTTGATGGCGCTTGTATTGAGTCGGAAATCTAAATCCTTGGTTACTTCTGCCAGCTTGTTATATGCCTGCTTTCGCTTATATAGCGCGCTATTTTCCCTCAGCTCTAGCGCCTGCTTTACGCTATCCCCAACAGAATCAACTTGATCGGGAGCCACCCCTTCAAGGTAATCTCTGATTTCTCTTGATTGTGCCAGCTTCTCACCCCTCAACACATCACCAGCTTCGCCAGTCTGCTCTAGTAAGAATTGCTCTGATTTTTGCTGCGCTAGGTCTTGTGTGGCTTCTCCTACAGTTGCTCGCAATCCGGTATTTTTCAAAGTTGGTGAAGTCTCTGGAACTATATTCTTTGGGACTGCACGCCTTACCTTTGAGGTTCCTTTCAACCCTAGTAATTCCATAGCCGCTGTTGGTATTGTTGCCATGCTAGCCGCCACTGCTGGGCTTCCAGTAAGCTCATAACCAGTATCGCCAAGTGTGGTTTCAACTGCGCCAATCGCCTCACCAATAGGCTGTAGCGCCTCGCCTACGTTGCGCCGAATTGTTTGTCCGGCCTGTGTTCGTGGAGAGTACGTTAGCGCCTCACTGGTTTGCTGTATAGCGTCAACACCACCCGCCATGCCTGCATAACCGCTAGTAGGCTCAGCTACCAAGCCTGTCAAAAATGTTAGTAGGTTTTCAGCGCCACCAATAACATTATCATTTTCAGCGAATGCGGCTAAATCCTGAAAGAATGTTCGCTTTTGGGGTTTGGGCTCAGCCTCAGTAGGCTGTACTTTTTCCCCCAGCAAATTGCGTCCTTTTTGCTGGTTTTTTCCTGCTAGTAAATCTCTAGCCATTATTTACCCCCAACGCTTCAAGCACCTGATCTCGGGTCATGTTATTTTTTCGCATAGTCTCTGAAATATCATCCTCAGTGATTTCCCCAAACTCCGGATGACTTTCAATGATGACGTTAGTTTTTGAGTACCCTTTATACTTTGGAATGCGATTCATAAGCCGCCCTTTATCTTCAGTGCCTATTTTATCACCATACGCCCCTAAGTATTGATCTACCGCTCTTGTAGCAGAGTCTATGGCATTGTCAGCTAGTGACTTTGAAGTGGCCACAAGATCAGCAAAACCTTCGTCTGATAGCTCACCCTCACCAAGAATCGAATTGATTTTTCCTGCTATTTGCTTGGCTGCACCCTGCGCGGCATACACTTGGCCCTGCTCTGATTCCCTGACAACAGATGTTGGGTCAATCGATTTCATAAACGCGAAAACAGCCGCCAGCTTTGAAGCTGGAGAAGCGTTTTCTTTTAGTGTAGAGATGCTTTCGTATGACTTAACAACACCAGCAGGCTCTTTTATTAGTCCTGTTATATCGGAGTTAATCCCTTTAATGTCCGACACACCTAGCTCGTCTTTTGCTTGAGATTCCTTTTCAGCTTTTGACTGTAGGTAATCGGACACCTTTTGATCTAAACTCCAGCTATTATCATTTGGGTTAAAAGACCACCCAGCAAGCTCACCACTAGCCATTTGATAAGGCTTTGGCTCCATGCCACCGCCTGCCATCTCCTTCTGAGTCTTAACAAACCCAGATACCCATTGAGGCGCTAATTGATACGCCTTAGCGAATAACTCCTTACCCTGCTCTGGATTTTTTGACGCTTCAGCCAAAAGAGATGCCGCTTGAGCTTGATTCTCTGATTGTTGCTGCTGTTGCTGCTTTTGGTTGCGCATTCGCATTACGTCCGCAACGGTATTACCAAGCTGGGCAAGGCCTAGGTATGGGTTTGATTGCTGCTTGAGCGCCATAATTTCTGATAGTGTAGCCATTAGCCTGTCGCTCCATAAATGTTTGCCATTGCGTTAATTGCTGGCAGGTATTGATTCAACCCGCCCCCAGTCATTGCAGCCTGTTGTAATTGCAGATTGCCAAGATTTGATAAGGCATTTTGAGCCCCGCTCTGAAATTGGCCTTGGGCCTGTAGCTGTGGCCCGAACGTCTGAAATCCAATGTTTGCGCCTTGTGTCAGGTTTGCCAACTGCTGATTATATGCGTTAGAGCCAAGCTGACTGCCAAGCTGTAGAGTTTGACGAGCTAGTCTATCTTGCGTGCCGCTTGCTCCTAGTGAACCTGTGGCCGCTGCCGATTGCAGTAATTGGTTGGTGGCCTGCTCTTGTAGCTGCTGGTACTCACTGCCCTGTAGGTAATCCTGCATAAACTGTTCGCGGTATTCAGGGCTTAGCGCTTCTGTTAGCTGGGGGAGAAAGTCGGCACCAGCCTCACGATATGGGGCGATAGCCGATACAAAATCCTCATACTGTGTGCGCATAAGATCGGTAAGCTCTTGCTGTTGCACTGCTTGCTCATCTAGCGCTTCCTCAATGGCCTCTTGCTGATCTGCATTAGTCACCCAGTCTTCTAGCTCTTCGCCTTTTTCCTTAGTCCAATCACCAATCGGCTTCTGTACCTCGTACATGCCGCCAGTGCCTAGGTTTAAAAGCCCTGTGGATGTTGTGGGGTCAAAATCAGATAATTCTATGTCTGGCTTATCGCACATGGTAGACAGCTCCCGTCTTAATTAAATTTAAACTCGCCGCCAGCTCTGAAAACTCGCTTTGATTTGTTCCTGTGGATTGACTTAGGCTAATTGACTTAGCGCCGTTATTTTTTGCCCAGTTGATAAAGGTATTTATGGCACGTTTAGCCGCGCCCTTTCCTCTATGTTCTTTTTTTGTGTAAAGCAAAATATCTGAGGCGCACTTGTCATTATTAAACCATGGTTGATATATGTGGCCCATCATCAAACAGCCATCATGAAAATACAGAAACCCACTTTTAGACACACCATCTATAAACCGCTTAATTTTATCCTCATCTGGCTCAAACTGGTTGTAAATGGTCTCATCCCGCATTTCCATTATTGTGCTGTATATGTCATCAAGGGAGGTTCGCCCCTGTGTCGAATGTTGTTCCATCGTATAACCTACGCCACTTATCAACCCCACCGACTACCGCCGCTTCGTATGTCCCAGAATCGAGAAAAAGAAGGCCGATTTTATTTGCTGGCAGGCTTGGGAATATTCTTACTCCCGATACCTCGCGGCAGTCGGTGACTCTATAAACTGTTGGAATAGATTTTAAATCATCTTGAATAGATTGTAACCAATTGAAGAAGCGATATGCACCACCGAACGTATTTAGCTCATCAGTGCTCAATGCGTTTTGATCTATATTCTGCATTATGACCCGCCCTTACTTGTTCTAGCTAATAGCTTTAGAATCCTTGTCGGATATGGTGACATGACCCGCAGCATGACTGTAAATGCCTGCTCGACATAGCCAATATTGAAAAACCTAGTGCGTTGTTTATAGTTGCCAGCCCCACCAACATTAGAGCTACGCTCCTGCTCAAATGAGTTGCCAAAATCATAACTAACAGAAAGGTTTATTTTTGATTCAGACCAACCACTAACAGGCTCGGAATAATCCACCTCGCAAACTGGCTCCAGCTCGCTAACAATCATCCTGTCATTATTTGCATTGTACGGCGAGCTAATCATTTTCCGCTCTACCAATTGTCCAAGCTCATACCCGCTATCAATATTCTTCTCACTGATGTTAGTGTTAAATGAGCCATCACCATTATCAGACCATGTATCAGAAATGAATACCGGCCCTTCTGGGGTTAGACCATACCCGACACAATCCCAGTTATCCCGTCCTTGTGTTTTTCGCTCATGCCATACCCCTGTTGATTCGCTGTACACCAAGCATATATTTGGCATGTTAAATACAATCAAATCTTGGTTGTCGTCTGACATTCTGAATACAGGTATGTAGTCCGGCCATTTTAATGCATCGCCGTTCGAGGTTGGCCCAAATGTATCGTAAACCCCATTTAGGTTTATTTGATAATCGATCTGATCACTGCTGATTTTTTGCACCCCTCCGCCTGACAACCTATAAACCCCGTAATTATTAGAGTCTGTTTTGCCAATAAAATAGATTCCATTCGGAGTTCTAACCTTTGATTCAGGCTGATAAAGTCCAACATCTACAGAACCCACCAATTGATAAGGAATGTCAGTGTTAGCAGTTACTTGGTAAAGGTATGTTTTTGTTTCACCAAAAACGTATAGTGTATTTGAGTGAACCTCAATGCCCTTGAGCAATCCATTATTTCCATCTGGTGATATGAAATCCAGATTAGACGCTACTGGGCTTGTTAATTCACTATAATAAACCCTTGGGTTTGACGTGTCGTAATTGCAATACAAAAACCTACCACCAAAAAAGGCAACATCCACAATAGGCCTGTTGGATAGAGCACTATCATGGAGCTGGAAATTAAAAGCATTTCCAGTTGCATATTGGATGTAGTAATTGTTTGACGATGTCGCCCAATCAATTCGCCCATAACCAATTATAACAAGAGTATTTGAAGAATTAGCAATCCTCACTCGCTCGTTGTTTGGTTGTACTGTGTCGGCATCATATTTTAATAGCCTGCCCTCAGTGATAGTGTTGCTTACAGCTACAACAGCCTGATCTTTAACATAAATACAAGATGGACGATTAGATAGTGTCCACTCAACTGAATTGGACTTAACCTTGTTTGACACGTCTATGTTTGTCAGTGCAAGCGGATTGAATGTCGGGTCAATGCTTTTCCCAGAATCCCTTCCACACGTTGGCATCAGGGAGAACTGAGAAAGCGCGCCACTATCTGACACCCTAGGGATGAAATTAATACACCGCCGATCAGACAGTTTTTTTGATTCACCGGAATAGAAGCCAGTTAGTGGCAGCTCTTGCATTATCGTTCACTCAATTCAATAAATGATTCTAATTTTACAGTAAAAGAAGAAGAACCTGTAATATTTGCGATCTGAACCTTGATATAGTCGTTTGCGTCAAGGTCAATTGATTTAACAATGTTAAAGAATGCAAGATCATCTGCGCCAACTAGGTTATTCACTGGTTTTGTCTGAGTCACAACATCAACAAACCCGCTCGCCGAATTGTCCCACTTCACCACCTTTAAACTCAACGCCGTTCCATTTGTGCCGCCGACAGTGAAAAACAGATTTAACTTATATCTGCGAGGGTCAAATCCATCATGGCGCAATAATCCATTACTGGGGCTGGCGAAGTGCTGTAGATCAGACGCGGTAAACGTGCTAGATACATCGTAAAACGTATTTTGAACTACTGGGGTGTTTTCTGTTTCACTAGATACGGTTAGCGTTCCGCCCTCATATGTGTTTTCTAATCCTACGTTATCGCGCCATTTGGACTTTAGGCTGGACGCGCTTACGTTTGGTGTCATTGCATCATCTGTAGGGTCTGCAACACCATTCCTAGTTATAATGGCTCCCTGAACTTGAATGGTTGATGCGTTATTGAAATTGGACTCCGAGAAGTCAAACAGCCCCGCCCCTGCTGGAATGTCCGCATTAATATCAGTCAGAAACCGACTATTCATGCTAAACCCTGCACCAGCTTTAAATAGATAACCAGTGAAGTCAGACGCAAGCCCACGAACGATGGAAGTAGTACACCGATAGCCGCCAGACCATGACCCCTTTAGCTCCAACTGAGGATACCCGCCAAAACGTCCCGTTTCAGACTCAAACCCCTGACGGTATCCATCCAAATAACCAAGTGATTTGCATCCATTATAGTTGATCGTTTGAATCTCAAATGCCTCTGTACCATTGGCCGCCTGTAGTGCATACACGGACGAGTTAGCGCCACTAACAGTGATAAACATATCACGCGCTAGCAGGTCTCCTGAGCCTCCAACAGGGCTTACAAACATCGAGTGATTGCTTGCAGAGCTAGTTAGGCCTGAGACATTGAAAGACCACCCTTTTATATTCAGGCCACCGCTAGGGACTGTTATAGTCTGGGTACCCATGTCTATAATTCCGTCAACAATATATAAAACATTGCTTTGGAGTTCTCCAGCTAAATCAACTTTAGACTTAACCAGCTTAATTGTGTTGATCTCAAGATTAGGGATGTTGGCAAAATCTAGGCTTAGTATGTTGTTGGCAATGCTGGCTATAGAGTAATCATCATTATCTATTTTGATCGTTCCGACAGACTGAGAAGCTCCGCCGTTTAAAATAGCCTGTAGCGTGCCGGATTCAATATTGGCCTTTAGGTTTCCCCATGTTATCGATCTAGATACACCATCATTATTGGTAATAATCAGCAGAGCCTCATTGCTTAGCGAGTCCTGCTGGGTTAAGCCGCTTATTGTTATGCCCATTACAAGCCCTCTGCTAGCAATTCATTATTAGATTCTGTCAGGATATTAACATCATCTTGAGATTGGTATTTTGGTGACTCACCATAAAAACAATTGGATGCGCCCTGACCAATAGGCATATATGGATTTGCTGCCATACTGCCAACATCAATAGGCACTAGGTTTTTATACGCATTGTTGGCCATGGTTCGCAATGAAGGGTCAACGGGCATTCTGAGTACATTTGAAAGCTGAACCGCCAGCGACATTACAACAGCCTGTAGGGCGTAGTCATAAATGCCGCTATCATCGTCCGGAGATGGGTCATTTTCGCTTGTAATGTATCCCGTTAGAATCCCGTCATTCTCCCATGACAACATTAGGCGGTCTAAGTTTTTAACGCCTCTCATAATCATAGCGGACTCATAATTGCCACCAATGCCTATAGTGTCGTAGGCATCTGCAGCTATTTCGCCTTTTGTCGCCATTTCTTATCCTCTTGATAATCCCCCCATTAGGAGGGATGTGCTTTTAGTTAATGCCTAGTTTGCGTCTAATGGCCATGGATTCTATGAGCTTACAGGCGTCATAGTTAAGACTGAGATAGTCCTCGCCTGAATCCCCAAGGTATGTGTCACCCTCAATAATCACTTCCGGCATAGTTCCAGAATCCATAAATTTTCCTCGTTCTTATGGCTAACGTATAACGCTGATTTATGGCATCAGCGAGGCACATAACTGCACTTTATAATTGTTTAAGGTTTGTAGCAAACTTGTTATGCGCTCGCTACGACCATTA
>Ga0255772_10000263_pt1 | contig 52046 bp, 49 predicted proteins | sample 071ome_34_FD_179970 | JGI IMG/M metagenome (GOLD analysis project Ga0255772, IMG submission 179970) | Coastal salt marsh microbial communities from the Groves Creek Marsh, Skidaway Island, Georgia - 071411BT metaG (version 2) | ecosystem: Environmental > Aquatic > Marine > Intertidal zone >...
AGTAAGAGAAGTAACAAGTGCGAGAAGAATAGTTCAGAATATGGATGTAGAAGAGTTCAAAGAACAACTAGAAACAATGGAAATGCAAGAAGACTCTCTAGACTCTCTTAGAAAGTCTTTAGAATTTTTAAATTTTGTGTTAAAACACAATCAAAACGAAGAAGTGTTAAGTTTTGCTAAATCTAAACGTAATGAAATATCTTTAAAAATATTCTGGAAAAAGAGTGAATCTTCAGATAAACATGTCAGAAGGGAAGTTGCTTGGAATAGAAATTCTCCACCTGAAATATTGATGAAATTGAGTGGAGATGATGAGCCTCTTGTCAGACGTGAAGTTGCTTGGAATGAAAATTGTCCACTTGAAGCATTGATAAAATTGGCTAAAGACTTTTATCCGCATGTTCATGAAGCAGCGAAAGAGAACCCAAGATACCAAGAATACATAAGAAATCAAGAGAACAATTAAATGTCAATTAAAAACATAATCAAAGAAGAAATACTTAAAGTCTTAAATGAAGGCAAAATATCTGAATACATTAGTCCCTCATTTGAAAATTTTTTGAAAATAACAAAAAAAATTAAAGATTATTATAGTAAATTGCCAGACTCGACAAGGCACGAATTTATTTTGAGAATGTTGCGGGATTATGCTTCAGAAAACTATAAGCATCTTGGTTCTGGTTTTTACAAAACAGTATATGAAATAAGTGATGAATTTGTATTGAAAATACCTAATATGAGATTTGTAGGAACCGCAGGTCTTGAAGACATCGAGAGTGAAGGGAGAAAAGAAATTCAAGCAAGATTTTCAAGATTAATTCCAAAAGTTTATTACAAAGATGAAGATAATTATTTTATAGTGAGTCAAAAAGTAAACATATTTGATAGTGAAGAAGAAATAGAATCAGTATTATCTGATTATTTCGAAGACCCTGAATTTTTAAAATTATATGAAGAATACAACAAGCCTTCTAACGATGGATATTCGACATCTACCGCGACAAAGTATGAATTTGGTATAGAACTTTTTCTATACCAAATGAGTCGCATATTCAAGGATTTAAAGCCAAAACGCAAATTCAAAAAAACAGAAATTATGATGAAACTAAAGAAAATACAATCTAAATATCCAATTATCAATGATTTCATCAATGGCATATATGACTTGCACCAATACGGTTATCACATTAGTGATTTTCATTATGAAAACATAGGCTATGTTTTCGACAAAAAAACAAAGAAAATTAGACTTATAGCACTAGATTTAGCAAAGGATTGAAAGCGATGCAATTATTCAAAGAAATATTACAATTTTTACAAGAAAAAGAAATCAGGAAATTGTGCAAATGAAAATCAAAAACAATTCGAACATGGACATTTCTCAGTATGAAAAGATGATTTATCATTTTTACAATCACATGCAAAAAGAACTAGGTTTTGACAAGCAAGTGCAAATAAATTTTGTATCCGACGAAGAGAATCAAAAAAACCCGTTAGGTAAAACTGCTTATTACGACCCATCTAATTTTTTAATAGTTATTTATGTCGATGGTCGGCATATTAAAGATATATTTCGCTCACTTTCTCACGAATTGATACATCACAAGCAAAACTGTGATAATCAATTGTATTATGCTACAGATGAGAACTATGCTCAAACAGACCCTTATTTAAGAAAAATGGAAATTGAAGCAAATAGTAAAGGTTCTATGTATTTTAGAGATTGGGAGGATAATTATAAAAAAAGCAATAGTTTATTAAAAGAATGGATAGATATTTTAAAAAAAACAAAAAATAGAGCCATTTTGGGCAAAAAAAATAACAAGCGCACACTTTAGCACTAAACTTGCAAAAAGTTGTCTTATTTGGGTTAAAAGGTGCATTAAACAAGCAATGGGATAAAACTATCATGGGTAAAAAATGGAAAAGAAGTTTGCTTTTAAAAAAGCGAGAAAAAAATACTGTAAAAGAAGAAAATGTCGAGATTGAAGTAAAAGTTGAAGAAAAAAAAGAAGTCAAGGTTGAAGTGGAAACTGAAAGTAAAGCCAAAGTGAAACAAGAACATAAATTTTTCAAAAAAAGTAGTTCTAAGGCAGAATTAGAAAAGGTTGCAAAAAAACTGAAGATTAAACTCCCTCCTTTGGCAACTAAATCTACAATCATTGACATTTTAGAAAAATGGGAAAAAGAAAACTATGAAAACAAGAAATAGTAAAGAAGAGCATATTTTGCGACATTATATTCGCAAAAAGATATTAGAAGTAATTCAAGAAAGAAAACATAAAGAATGTATGTTGAGAAAATACATACAAAAAGCTCTTTTGAGGGAATCTTCAGAAGACAAGAAATTTAGCAAATATTTTGGGATAAACATTCTGAATCATGAAGTTTTAATTCAAATTAAAGACGATATTCACATGAAGACCAAATCTTTAGGAGACAACAGTGAATTTGTTGAATACTTCAAGAAATATATCATTATGTATTTGGAAGATTTACTTGCTACCAGTTTTGATATTTTAGACATTGAAAATGAAATTTCGCAAATAAAAGGCGTATTGCGAGAGAATCAAGTTCGAATCGACATCAAACCTGAAAGTCCTGAAGAGTCTCCTATTGACACTGAGTTGTTTGGCAATGAGGGAGAGGAAGAACTCAGGGATGATGAAGAGACTAAGGAAAAAGAAGAAAAAATTCGTATTACAACGACTCCAACACACAATTTAGAAACTTCAGAAGAACGTAAAACCAAACGTTCTGAAATGGAACTGAAAGGTGGTGGTCAGCAGGATGCTAAAAATCAAGCATTAGATTTGATGACAGATATTGATGATATTATTATTGATGGTTACGACAAAATATCTGACGATTTGAATCGAGATTTGTTTATTCGTTATCTGGCTATAAATATTCTTTTGCATATTGACAAAGCACATAATGAAATGAAAGAAGAACCAAAAGATGTAAGAGTTCCAGGTTATGAAGAGGAAAGGCGAGATTTAGAATCTAGATTGAATTCTGAGGAGCCTGATATGGAGCCTGATATGGAGCCTCCACCTGAAAGTTTGGAAGGCATTTAAATTCAAAAAAATGCTAAAAAAAAAATATTCAATTATCAAAGAACTAGAAGAACAGGGTAAACTGGACTCCTCTACTTTGGTTCAAATTTCTAATTTGGAATTGCAAGATTTAATTGCAGTAAAATTAGAATTGTCAAGTAAGATTGCTCACAATAGATTATATGGCCTGCCTATTATACACAATTTAAAATGGATTGTTGAAGAGGCAATTTTAAAGTTTGCTTCTTCTAATTCTGAAAATTATTCTCAAATGAAAAGTTTTTTAGGCATCTCTGAGAGGCGTTTTCAGTCATTAAAAGGCAAGTTTCCTTATTTTTTTAATAAATAAAATTGCTTTTTTTTACATTCTTCACACAAAACGTAAGAAAGTATATCTTTTGCTTTCTTTTTGTTAATAACCTTTCCACAATAACATTTTACATGATTTTCATTTAAATGTCTTTTTAATTCACTTTTAGTATAAAGAATAGAAGAATCGGAACAATAAGAACATTTATATACCATGATTTTCACTTTCTTTACTTTTTCACCATTAATCTTCACACAAGAACTCCTTTTTTTTCATTATACACATTTTTTGTCATTTTTCAACAAAAAATAAAAATTTTTTTTTATTGAAAAAGTAAGTAAAATGTGATATAATGATATATAAATGTTTTATAATATTATATATTTTTATTTATAATAGGAATATATTCTTATAATACGTTTTTTAATCATCATAAGTATTGCTATTCAATTTTGTATTTATTCATGAGGATTTTTTATATAAAAGAGGAATAAAAAATTGAATAAAAAAATGTATATTTTAGACTCAAGTGTTCTTATGGAGGATAGTGAAAATTTATATTGTTATGGGAGAAGTAATGTTTTAATTCCATTTGTTGTTTTGGAAGAATTAGACAATTTAAAGGAATCTGATAGTTCCAACAAAAGTTATAGAGCAAGAAAATCTTTAAAAGAAATAGAAAAAGTTGTTAAAAATTCATATAAATTAGGCAAAAATAGAGGCAAATTGTTAATAGAGCAGATAAATTACGAAGAGTACTTCATTCCAGAATTAGATTTAAACAAAAATGACAATAAGATAATTTATCATGGCTTTTATTATAACAAAAAATTAGAGGAAAATCAAGTTTTTATTGTCTCTAATGATTTAAATTTGCGCTTGAAATGTTCATTTTTAGGAATCAATTCTATGTCTGCTATTCAAAAGAAAAAGAATAGCAAAATAGATGAAGAAATTAGATTGATAAAAGTAAATGATGAAAATATTGATAAAATATATAAGGAGAAGAAGTTATCTAGTGAAGGCTTTAAAAACAAATTTTATGAAAATCAACCAATAATTGTAACTTCAGACATCGATGATAAAAAAAGTGCTTTGTGCGTGTATAAAAAGCAAAATTTTCATTTAATATCAGATTTTAACAAGAAAAACTTCAAAAAAACAAAGGATTTTTTTGATTTTAGACCAAAATGGGCTATACCAAAGAACAAAGAACAAAAATATGCTTATGAATTTTTATTTGATAAGGATATACCTCTAGTAACGATGACTGGTTTAGCAGGAACTGGAAAGACATTATTAACCATTTCTTCAGCCCTGTATCAGACTTTAGTAGAAGAAAAGTACAAAAAAATAGTAATTACTCGTTCAATTCAGCCTATGGGTAAAGAAATTGGCTATCTTCCAGGCAAGAAAGAAGACAAAATGGAATCATGGATTGCGCCAATCAAAGATAACTTGGAGTATATATTGGGTGACAAACATGCTGTTGAAGATTTGTTTGCTGAAGGGATTATAGAAGTCGAAGCACCAACATTTATTCGTGGTCGTTCAATTTCAGACGCTTTTTTTATTATCGACGAAGCCCAGAACATGTCTTTGCATGAAATAAAAACTATTGTTACAAGAGTAGGGCATAACACTAAAGTAGTTTTTATTGGTGATGTTGAACAAATTGATGATTTTAAACTGACAAAAGAAAACAATGGTTTGTCTCAAATTATTGAAAAAATGAAGGAAGAAGAATTATCTTCTCATGTTGTTTTGAAAAAAGGGGAAAGAAGTCCTCTCGCAACAATTTCTTCTAAATTATTATAAAAAAAAATGAAATTAAAAAGGAGTTGTGTTATAATGGAAAAAGTGTTGAAGATGAAGGAATGGGTTGAAAAGAATAAATTTTCATCTAAATTAGAAAAAGAAGGAACAATTAAGGAACTTATTTTAGATTATTATGCACACAAGAATGGTTTAGAGGAAGGAGCGACAATAAAAGCGGAAGACGTTGTATCTTTGATAAACAAAGAGTTCCCAGATTTATTTTTATTTGTTGTGGAAGAAAGTTTCTTAAAAGGCTATCAGCAAAGAATTGAAGATGAATTTTAACTTAAAAAAGGATTAGAAAGTGTTTCGTGAGTATATAAAAAGCAAAAATAGCAAAAGCAGAGGAAAGGCTAACATATATGATGTTAGTGGCGACACTAAGTTATTTTTAATATCCCCTTTGTTCGAAAAGACGGGGATGGACATAAAAGAGGTAATCATCCAGTTGCAAAAGGTTTTTCCAAAATTTCTTTATAACGGTTTGGATGGAATTTATGTTGTTGAACTCCCTGATTTTAAAAAAAGAAATATAAATGCTTTGTATAAAGATGGTGCGATTTATGTGACAGGAAAGCAGGACAGCATTGAGGATATGCTGGATGATATTATTCACGAAGTTTCACATCACTTGGAAGACACATGTCACAAACTGATTTATGGTGATGGCAAAATCGAAAAAGAATTTTTAACAAAAAGAAGTGAGTTTTGGGATAGATTGGGAAGTAGCAAGCCTAATAATAAAAAACTTCTTTATCACTTGCTTTCTCCTGATTTTTCCGAGGATTTAGATTATTTTTTTCAGGAATTAGGATATGACGTAATAGAGAGTATAACAAAAGACATGTTTTGTTCTGGTTATGGGATAACTTCTCTTCGAGAATATTGGGCTAATTCTTTTGAAAATTTTTTTTTGAAGGACAAAGATCGCGCTCAAAACATATGTCCAGAAGTTTGCGTAAAAATCGAAGAACTTGTAGATTTTTTGAAATGAATTATAAGCGATTAGAAAGTAAAACGAATAAAGGCAGCGTTTGGGTAAAGAAAAACAATAATTTGTTCAAAGGTTTGTTTAATGTTGGTATTGATTTAGGAAATGGTAAATTTTTGTTTGTAACTTATGTCTCTTGTAGATTAAAATTTGTAGAAAATATGCCTACATCCGATCTCCAACACTCTGTTAGAGTAAATTATGAGGTTTATTGTAAGAATGAAAAATTGGTATGATTATAAAATTGTAAAAGATGATGACAAAATCACATTTTTTGTAACAAAAACAAGAGAAAACGTATATGCTGTAGAGCCTAAAAGTAGTTTATCGACATACATTGTTCTGCAAATGATTATGCCAGAACTAGATTCGGGAGAATTGTTGGGAAAATGCTTATCTCAGCCATCCTTTCAGTTTTGCAACTACAGCGATTGCGAAGCAGAGACCAATTGGTCTTGGGAGATAAAGAAAAAAACTGTTCAAAAACCTAAAAAAAAGAAATTTGAAAAAAAGAAGTCTGAAAAAAAGGTTGAAAAATGAGATTATCATGGTCTTCGATACAAACGTTTCAAAAATGCCCTAAAAGATACAAATTAAAGTATGTAGATAAACTCGTTTCTTATAGTTCGAATGAATACACCATATTTGGTAGTACAGTTCATGATTTGTTGGAAGAACTTTGCAATACAAATAGGGATTTGAAAGAAAATGAATTCCAAGATTTGTTTATAAAAAGAATTGTTGAATCAGCTTCGTCTAAATTTTTTATAGAGTGGTACAACACAGGCAAAAATTATCTTTTGTCAGATTATTTGGAAGAATTTTACGACAAGCATTATAGAAAGCAATTGATAAGCGAAATGATAGAGCAGGGAGAATTCTTGATTGTAAAGACCTTAGAGGAGTTGAAAAATTATTTTGGAGAATTCCAGGTAATTTCGACAGAACATGAAATGAATGAAGAAATGTCTGAAGTCAAATCTAATTCTACTTGGAAGATAAAATCTTTTATAGATTTGGTAATTAAAACAAACGATGGAAAATATCATATTATTGATTACAAGACAACCAATTATGATTGGGACACAAATAAAAGAAGAGATCCGCTTTATACATATCAATTACAACTATACAAACATTTTTATTGTAAAAAACACGATTTAAATCCAAAGGACGTTGAGACATATTTCATTTTGTTGAAGCGAAATGAAAAAAGGAAGAAAGTAGAAATCCTAAGAATGTCGAGCGGAAATAAAAAAAACAACAACATGTTGAGTATGATAGACAAGACTGTACAAAATATTGAAAGGGGGTTTTTCCCTCCGCTGGGCAATTTTAGTGATTGTCGTTGGTGTCCTTTCAGGCGCAGCGAATTTTGCAATCGAGGCTAAATTATAACAAATAAGAGGAAAAAATGAGTGAACAAGCAAAAAAAGTAAAAGTTATGGTGATTGGCGACCATTTGTTAGCCCCATCGGGTGTTGCCAATCAACTAAGGTATGTTGTGGATGCTTTGTATGAAACAGGAGATTTTTCTTTTGTTTATGTTGGTGGGGCAGTAAAGCATGAAAATTATACTCCACAAAGATTTGACAAGTATGGTGATGATTTGACTTTATATCCTGTTGATGGGTATGGAACGCCGGATATTGTCAGAAGTTTGTTGAAAACAGAACGTCCTGATATTTTATTTTTCATGACGGACCCTCGATTTTACGAGTGGTTATGGTTAATTGAGAATGAAGTCAGGCAACAAGTGCCAATGGTTTATTTCCACGTCTGGGACAACTTTCCTGTTCCGAAATACAACAAAAAGTATTTGTCATCGAATGATGTGATTATCCCTATTTCTAAATTAACAGACAAAATTTGCAAAGAGTTGGTTCCTGAAGTTCCCACAGTTCGCTTGGGTCATACTGTAAATACGGATGTTTTTAAGCCTTTGGGTGGGAATCTTAAGGAGGCTTTATTACCTCAATGCAAAGATAAATTTGTATTGTTTTATAATGGTCGTAACGCTAGAAGAAAAATGGTTGGAACTATGTTGGTTTGGTTTAGAGATTTTCTCGATATTGTTGGTGAGGACAAAGCATCATTTTTGCTACATACTGACCCACATGACCCACATGGAGCAAACTTGCAGCAAATTGTTAAAGATTTTAATTTGGGCGATGAAAAAGTTTTATTTTCTACAACAACTTTAAACGAACATCAGTTGGCTCAAATATATAATGCGGTGGATTTATCAATAAATCTCAGTGATGCTGAAGGTTTTGGTTTGTGCGTGTTGGAATCTTTGGCATGTGAGACCCCAGTCTTGGTAGGAATGACCGGAGGACCGCAAGAGCAAGTCACAGACGGCAAAAATTGGTTTGGGAGGGGTCTACGTCCATCTTCTCAAATGATTGTCGGTACGCAGCATCCCACGCCATATATTTTTGAAGATAGATACAGTAAAGAAGATTTTCTTAAAAATACTGTCGAATTGTACAAAAAATGGAACAAAAACCACAAAGAATACAACAAGATGGGTAAATTAGGTCGAAAACATGTATTAAAGAATTATGGTTTTGATAAATTCAAAAAAGGGTTTGTTAACACTATGAAGAAGATACATGAAGACTTTGGTTCGTGGGAAACAAGAAAGGGATACAAACCCTGGGCAATCAAAGAAATAAAATAAGAGGATAAAATGAAAAAGAAATTAATATTACGCGCTCCTATTTTAACTCAAAGTGGTTATGGCAAACATGCGCGTTTTGTCTTGAGAGCGTTGCGCGAGTATGACCACTTGTTTGACATTTATTTGTTGGCGATTCCTTGGGGAAAAACGTCATGGGATTTGAGAAAAACACCTGAGAACACTTGGATTGACGGTCTTTTGGAAAAAACTATTCACTACATTAATTCGGGTGGAACGTTCGATTTGTCGGTTCAAGTGACAATTCCTGGGGAGTTTGAGAGAATTGCTCCAGTAAATTATGGAGTTACTGCCGGAGTAGAATCTACGAAAATTTCTCCTTTGTGGGTTCAAAAATGCAACGAAAATGTAGATAAAATCATTACGACTTCGAAACACGCATCGTTTGGATTTTTGAACACCAAATATTATATGGAAGACCCTCAGACAAAAGAAAAATTTACGGTTCAAGTGGACAAACCAGTTGAGCATGTAGGTTTTCCAGTTGAAGAAAAGCTTTTTGCAAAAGTTGAAAATCCTGAAAAAACATTTTCGTTTGACACGGATTTTAATTTTCTCACTGTCGCTCAGTGGTCTCCCAGGAAACATCTAAATGATACTATTCGATGGTGGGTTGAAGAATTTTTTGACAAAGAAGTAGGTCTTGTGGTAAAAACTTCTATTGCTAATGGTTCGATTATCGATAGAAACCATACTGAAGAGAGAGTCGCAAATCTTCTAAAAGAATACGAAGGAAGAAAATGTCGAGTATATCTTATTCATGGAGATTTAAACGAAGAAGAAATGGCGTCACTGTACCAACATGAGAAAGTTAAGTGCTTGATTTCTTTGGGTAATGAAGGCTTCAACCTTCCTGCTTTCGAAGCAGCGTCGAATGATTTGCCGGTATTAGCGGTGGATTGGTCTGGACACGTTGATTTTCTTTACAAACAGACGGAGGAAGAATCTAAGCAACTTTTTACTCCTGTCAAATATACTATTGGAAATGTTCAAAAAGAGGCTGTTTGGGATACTGTTATACAAGAAGATTCGCATTGGTCTTATCCAAAATCAGGCGATTATAAGATTAAACTGAGAGAGGTGTATAACCAAATAGAAACAAAAAATGAAATGGCTAGGGAGTTGGGAGAGTGGGTAAGGAAAGAATTTTCTGTCGAAAATCAGTATAAAAAGTTCATTGAAAGTTTAGGTTTAGATACTGAAAAAAAACAAATTGAAATTGTAGAATTTGATTGAGGTGAAAAAAATGAAAGAGATAATTTATAAAAATTTATCAATTGATAACCCCCAGAGGTTTTCAAGTGAAATGAAGGCAGCAGAAGGTTATACGATAATTGATGCAATTATGGATAAAAATGATAACTTGTGTATTGTTATGGAAAGAGACTCCAGAAAATCTGTTGATTCTGAAGGCAATAAATTTTTGTTGAACACTTTTGATGCTTCGAAGAATGATTTGATTGACGGAATGTTAAACGCTTCATTGAAAAAATATGATATTGTTGGTACTTACCCTTCTAGATCTTCTAATTCTATTTCTTTCCTGCTTGAAAAAAAGAAGAGAGATTAATAATGAATTTTGTTTTTATTTCTGATTTTTTTGTAGAGCATGTTCAAGGTGGAGCAGAATTTTGTGATGATGCTTTAATAAGGCAATTGCAAAAAAACAACAATGTTATCAAAGTGCGTTCAAGTGAGTGTACTCAAGAATTCTTAGATTCAGTTTTTGATTATAAGATTGTTGTGTCTAATTTTGTTGGACTTTCTGAATGCATAAAGAAGTACTTGATTGACAAAAGAAAATACATTATTTACGAGCATGACCACAAATATTTGAAAAATCGCAATCCTTCTGGTTTTGATGATTATAAAGCACCACAATCATACATTATCAATGAAGATTTTTATAATCATGCGAATGCAGTTGTTGCTCAATCTTCTTTGCATGGCGAAGTAGTTCAAAAAAATCTCCCAAAAGCCAATGTTGTAGTTTCTCACTTTAGTTTGTGGAACAAAGAACAACTTGATTATTTAGAAAAGTTAAATGATATTAGGAACTTAAAAACAGAAAATAAAAAAATTATAGAAGAAAATGGCTGGTCTATTATGGATTCAAAGATTGACCATAAAAATACGATAGGCGCAGTAAAATATTGCGAAAAAAACAATTTAAATTATTCGTTTGCGTTTGGTCACTGGAAACAATTTACTGAATTGTTGAGTTTACATATCGGATTTGTTTTCTTTCCTAAAACTCTAGAAACTATGTCTAGAGTTTGTGTCGAATCAAGAATGCTTGGCTTGAAAATAAAAAGTAACAATAATATTGGGGCGACGAGTGAAGATTGGTTTAGGTTGAAAGGAAAAGAACTTATTGATTTGCATCGAGAAGCACCACAAAAAGTTGAGAATTTAATAATCGCTCAACTTGATTCGAAAAAAAAAGTACTAGAATTTTCAAGTGATGAAGAAGATATTACGGTTGTTTTGACGTTATACAAACGACCGCAGAATTTGAAAGAGCAGATTGAGGCGATTCGCAATCAAACTGTTAAACCTAAAGAGATTTGGTTGTGGATAAACGAAGAAGATAGTTTATATCATTTTGACCCTCATGTTGTTGAATATTTTGATGACAAATTGCGAACATTGGAAGGGATAGGTGTCGATAGGTATTTTTGCAACAATCACAATTGGAAATTTTATGGTCGTTTTGCTGTTGCATTGTTGGCAGATACAAAATATCTGGCATTCTTTGACGATGATACAATCCCAGGAAAGAGGTGGTTTGAGAATTGTTTGAATACGATGCAGACTTCGGAGGGTTTAATGGGTAGTGCTGGCGTTAAATTACATAGCAATACATACAATCCACACACAAGAGTTGGGTGGCCAAACCCAAACAAAGAGGTTGAGCGTGTTAGTCTGGTTGGTCATGCTTGGTTTATGAAGAGAGAATGGTTGCCGTATTTGTGGAGAGAAAAAATTCCAACTTTTGATAACGGCGAAGACATACAACTTTCATATTGTTTACAAAAATATGGAAAAATCGAAACTTTTGTGCCACCCCATCCAGCACATAACAAAGATTTTTGGGGTAGTACAAAAGGTAACGAGTTGGGCATTGACGATGTTGCTAGTTCAAACAATAACGAAAAATCTCACAAAGAATTTTTTTCTGAAAGAGACATGTGTGTTCAAAATGCTTTATCGAACGGATGGAATGCTTTATTTGCCTCACAAGAATACAAAGGCTTGTCAACTTCAAAAGTTCATGGTAGTATTGTGAGAGTTGATTTGGGGAATTAAAAAATATGAGCAAAATGATGAAAAAACTGATGCAAAAAAGAAAAGAGAGGGAAAAGTTATGTAAAGAGGCGACTTTTGTAAAAAAACAATATGGGGAAGAAAAAGCTAGGAAACAAGATGTTGTAGACATGCACAAGCAATTGTCTGACTTTTTAAGCGACAATGACCCTTATTGGTCCACTTGGAACGATTTTATGAAAAGCAACATATGGAAATAAATTAAAAGGGAAACAAACATGTTTTTAATTGCTTTCGGAACTAGACCAGAATTTAATAAATTAAAACCAATTGTTGAAAAAATGGAAGAAATGAAAATTCCATATCGTTTGGTATGCACAGGTCAACACAAAGAATTGCTTTCTTCTGACAGTATTCCATACGAAAGATTAACAGAAAATTTTCACACTCGCTCTTATAAATCTGAAAATCGTTTGGATTCTATTGTAGAGTCTGCCATCTGGCATTCATTCGGATTGTTTGATAGTGAATATTCTAAACATAACAAAATAGAATATGTCATTGTTCAAGGAGACACAACCTCAGCGTTTGCTTTTGCTCTTTGCGCTTTCCATCGTAAAATTCCTGTTATCCATATTGAAGCAGGGATGCGAAGTGACAATGTGAATCCGTACCCAGAAGAATTTAATCGTCGAGCTATATCAGCAATTGCTTCATACCATTTTTGTCCAACAGACATAGAGAGAACGAACCTTGTTGTTGAAGGCATTAGAGGAACAAAATATGTTGTTGGGAACAGCGGTTTAGACAATATTGTTGACATCAAGGGTAAAACTTCTTATCAAGACAAAGTAATTATCACGATGCACCGTCGAGAAAATCAAAGTAGGATTGTCGAGTGGTTTGAAGCGTTAGAGGCTCTGGCAATCGAAAATCCAGAATATGAATTTATATTTCCGATGCATCCATCTCCCAAAATCCAAGAACACAAGTATATTTTTGAATATGTTAAAGTTGTAGAGCCTATGAATCATGATGATTTTGTTGATTTATTGAAAGACGTATCTTGCGTGATAACTGATAGTGGTGGCGTACAAGAAGAATCAACTTTTTTGGGAAAAAAAGTTTTTTGTTGTAGAAAGGTTGAAGATTCAGAGAGAAAAGAAGATGAACTTACAACGTTTGTGCGCGAACCTTACGAATTGTTGGATTTGTTTTCCGTAGAAAAAAACAAATTTCATCTTTATAAAAACTATCATTGTCCTTATGGCGAAGGCAATACTGCACAAAAAATATGTGAAATTTTAGAAAAAATGGTTGTTTGAGAATGAAAGATTTTTTTGAAGAATTTGATAAGTTTAGAGACAAATTAGAAGTCGGAGAAAACTTTGCTTTTTCTAGATTCTCTGACGGAGAGTGTTTTATATTGCAAAACAAGAAGTTAGTACTTGGAAGCAATTTTTATATTACTGGCGACAAAGCAGGTTCTAACATCTATGGCCCAGAAGAGCAGAAGTCTTTCGACCCTGATGCTGACCAATTTTATCGTGGCCTTTTGTATGACTCTTATAAATACAAGCAATGCAATTATTTTAAAGGAGTCCCTTCTCTACAAGACATGGCGCATATTAATTTCGAATATGATAAAGAACAGGATGATTTGACTTTTGCAAACCTTTTTATCAACGCCAATTATAAACGTTTTATTGAAGAAATTGTGTTGAAAATATTTCCTAATCGTGATATAATCTATGTTGTTAACGAAAGAGCAGACCTAAGAGGTTTACCTTTTAAAGTAAAAAAAGATTTTCGTATTGGCTCAGATTGTATGAAAAAGAACAGCAATATTCATTTTGATATTTTTGAATACATTATTCGAGAAAACATTAGAAATTCGATTGTTCTTTGTTCTGCTGCGAGTTTGAGCAATATAATCATCCACAAATGTTATTCTACTTTTCCTGACAATACATATTTGGATATTGGTTCTACTTTAAACCTATATCTTGGAGAAGACATGAAAACATGTATGCACACCAGGGATTATCTTAGGAGTTATTGGATGGGTGAGAAAAATTTTTATGGTAATCAAGTTGACAAGTGGTAACGAGAGAAAAAATGAAACTGCGACTAAGAGAAGCCAACATGGAAGATTCCAGTTGGATAAGGATGGTTCGTAATAGCCAAGAAAATTCTTGGGCTTTTGGAAATCAACGTGTTGGAAAGGAAGAGCATGAAGATTATATGGCAAAAAACATAGACAAATATTGGATTTGTGAGTCTTTTTCGCTTTACGGCTGGACAAAAGTAGGATGGTGCGGGATTGTAGACAAAGATATAAGAATATGTACACACTCTCAGTGGAAACAAAAAGGTGTTGGCTCGTTCATGCTTCAAGAACTTCAGCGACACACCAAAGACGAATTCTCAGACAGTTTTGCTAAAGTTAAGTGGGATAATGAGGCTAGTAAGAAATTGTTCCTTAGAAACGGCTTTAAACCTGTTTTTTTAACTTTCAAGAAAGAAGGAGAAGAAGATGAAGTATGAAAAAGTAGAACCGATTTCAGCAAAAAAAGGTGATTTGTCTATCTTGGGAGACAATTTTATTCAAATTATTTTAGGCTTTGTAAAATGTCCCAGAAGAAATGATGTAAAATTTTTAAAGGTTTTACAGTTATGGAGGTCTTGGGAATCTGGTAATAAAAAAATACTAAGAGTGTGTGACAATTTTGATTATCATATTTTTTTGAATAATGCGGTAGTTTATTCAAAGGAAGGAAGTAAAAGTGCAAAAGAAATATAACCCATATAATATTATAAAGATGTTTGAAGGTGCGATGTGCGACTACACAGGCGCAAAATATGCAATCGCAACAGACACTTGTACGAATTCATTATATTTGTGTTTGGAGTGGTTTAAATATAAGCAAGAGATTGTAAAGAATTCTAAAGATTTTAGGATCAAAATCCCATCAAAAACTTATTTATCTGTTCCGCAGGCTATTATGAGAGCAGATTACGACTTGATGTTTGATGCTGGTCGAAATTATTGGAAAGGAATTTATCAACTAGACCCTCTGCCAATTTATGATTCTGCTAGGCGTTTGACCTCAGACATGTACATTCCAGGTTCATTTATGTGTTTATCTTTCCACATTAAAAAACATCTTAAAATTGGCAAAGGTGGAATGATTTTATGCGATAACAAAGAGGCATACGAATGGTTTAAGAAAATGCGTTACGAAGGACGCTCAGAAGTTTCTTATCATGTGGACGATATTTGTATGAACGGTTTCAACCATTATATGACTCCGGTAGATGCAGCAAGAGGCTTGATGTTAATGCAAAATTATCCAGAACACATGGAAGACCTGCCGGAACTTCCACCTTATCGTGATTTGAAAGAATTTAGCCTCTTCAAAGAGGTTCCTTGTTTGGTTGACCACAGGCAATTTGTAAATTTTTTGTGAATGAGGTTTTAAAGTGTGGAAAGTTATAATTGAAAATTATGATGTTGATTCTTATTTTTATACGAAAGTGGCTTGTTTGTCTCCAAATGAAATTGAAGCAATAGAATTCAAAAAAGATTGTTTTCATGTTGTTTGTAAAATGGATTCTATATTTGAAGGGCAAATTTACATAGGCGATAGTTTATATTATCAGTGGGTAGATTAAGAGATGAAAATAATCCTTCATAGAGGCAATCTAAAGGGTCCAAATTCTGAACTCAAGAATAGCCCCTCGCATCTCAAAAAAGTGCTTGAGAGTGGCTACGATTGCGAAATAGACGCATGGTGTGTGAATGGAGAGTGGTGTCTTGACCATGACAACCCAGAATGTAATGTTTTGGCAGAAAAAAAAATAGAAATAATGCGAAAATGGGGTTATAATGATTTTAGTTAATTAATTGCATTATTTTATCTGAGGAAAGCATGGAATATATTGAAACTACAAAAGTAAAAAGAGGAAATATTTTGATTTTCGATAGTGGCAAGTCTAGAATCTCTCTTTGTTGTGGTTCCGTGATGTTGGGTGTAAAAAGAGATAATGGAGAGATTATGATTCATCGTTTTTATCCTTCTACGTCGAAGGGGTTTACCACTAATGTAAGAATATATAGGAAAAAAAGATGAGTGTTAAAGGGAGGTCATATTATAAAGAGATAGGCACTATTGCAGAATACGCATTTATGACGGAAGCGATGAAGCAAGGTTTGGCCATCTCGATTCCAGCAGGAGATAATTTGCCATATGATGTCGTTGTGGATAACGGCCAAAAATTGTTAAAAATACAGATAAAGACGGCAGAAGGGTATAATGGCATATATAATATAAAAAACAGAAGGAGTCAAGGCAAAAAATATAATTTAGAAGATTTTGATTTTGCTTGTGTTTACATAGAAAGACTTAATATTTTTTATATCATGCCTGTTGAAGAATTCATTGGTTTTTCTGGAAATATTAGGATTGTTGAGGGAAACTATTTGGGCAACAGTTCAAAGTTGTTTGATAGACAGAATGCTTGGAAATTGTTAAAGGAATAAATATGAAAACAGTAATAATAACTGGATGGAAAGGTTTTATAGGTAGTCATGTAACACTATCTTGTTTAAATAAAGGATGGAAGGTTCTTGGTTACGACAAGTGTACTAGAGTTTCACTCCCCAATTCTTCAGGAATTATACGCAGCATTAATAGTTGTCATAATTTTTCTAGCAAAGATGTTGATATTTGCGATTTAGAATACATTCCTGATTGCGATTATATTATTAATGTTGCTGCGGAGTCTCATGTTGGAAATTCTATAATTGACTGTCAAAGTTTTATAAGGTCGAATATAGATGGAGTTAGAAACATTTTGACATTGATAAACAACAAGCCTTCGAATGTGAGAAAAAGACCTATTTTGCTCCATTTCAGCACAGACGAAGTGTATGGTGATACTGTCGATGATTCTTTTACAGAGAATTGTATGCTGAATCCGTCCAATCCATATGCTGCCTCAAAATCTTCTGCTGATATGTTGATAAAATCATGGCATAGGACTTATGGCACAGAGTATATAATTGTTCGCCCAACAAACAATTATGGAAAATATCAGTATCCAGAGAAGTTAATCCCTTTGTGTGTAAAACTTATAGAATCGAAGCATAAAGTTAGGTTACACGACCAAGGAGAACCAATCAGAAGTTGGTTGCATGTAGAAGATACTTCAGACGCAATTATGAAAATAATCGAAAGTGGAGTAACTAATGAAATTTATAACATTGGTAGTAATGAAGAAATCAAAAATATCGAAGTTGCTACGATGATAGTCAACAGCCTTGAAGGAAGGACAGATGTTACATCTCCACTGAGTCCTGTAAGGCGAAAAATGTATTTTGAATTGAATTACACTAGACCAGGGCAAGATGTTAGGTATTCTGTTGATGATTCAAAATTGAGGGCTTTGGGTTGGAAACCAAAGCGAAAATTTTCAAAGCATATATATGAAATAGTCCAGCATTACAAAAGTAACTGGAGATGGTAAATTTTTTGAAAAACTATAGGAGTTTAAAATGAGTAACGAAAAAAAAACCGATTTGCAAAAAAAACTTGATGATATGAAAAAACAAAGAGATGTTTCGTTTTCTTTGTCTGACCAAGCATTAATGACAATTGCACTGTGTCTGCAAAAAGCTATTGCTGAACAGTCTGATATTACAGAAACCTTGCGAGAACTTGAATTCCAAGTACAACCAACTATTCGTAGTTTGTTCGTGAAAAATCCACCTGTCTATAGAGTTTCCCCGGAACTGGAAGAGAGAGTAAAAGAGCGTTTCTTGGAGCGTTTAGAAGAAGCGAAAAAAACTCAAACACAGTGAGATTGTTATGCCAAGATATAATTTTGTTTGCTATGATTGCAATTTTAGAATGACCATCCAGTGTTTGTTTTCAGAATTAATAGACAAACCAATTCAATGCGAAAAATGTGACTCGTTGGACGTTAGGCGTGTTTTTAATTCCTCAAACATTATAAAAGACAATGTCAACAAAGATTCTAAAGAAATTAAGATAAAAAAAGCAATTGAGGAAAAAAAAGAAAATATCAGAAGCATGAAAGAAGATTTTAGGAAAGATTGGGATTGACAATGTTTTTAAAGTTTGATGATTATTATAATTTTAATGATTGGCAGAATAGAAGATTAATGGAGTGCCAATCTTCATATTATTTACCTGATAAAAAAATGAATATATGTGTGGATGTAGGTTCCAACACAGGTGCTTTTATTAAATATGCAAGTTCTAAATTTAATAAAATTTTTGGATTTGAAGCCAGTTTGAACAATTGTTTGAAGGCTAACGCTTACTTGTTTAATAATGATATAACAAATTATTTTATTCATAATTTAGCCTGTTACAGTAATTCAGGAAATATTGTTAAATTATATTCAATAGAAGATAAAAATGGCAAAAAAAGATGCGGTGATGCTTCTATCGTCTACACTAACGACAATAATTTTTTTGAAAATGTTTTGACTATATCTCTTGAAGATGTATTTGTAATTTGCCAAACACAAGAAATAGATTATTTGAAATTAGATTGCGAAGGTGCAGAATATAACTTTTTGAAAAATAAAGAACATTTATTCAAAAATATAGGGATTATTGCACTTGAATTGCACAGAGCGTATTTGGCTGACGATAAAGCCATCAAATTGTTGAAATTGTTGAGAAATTTTTACAATGTACATGAAAAAGACGAATTTAATTATTTGTTGTTAAATAAAGAAAAAAACTATTATTTATCTAACGGCAAGATAATCATTTAAAGGACAAAAATATGTGGTTGATATTAGGTGTTTCTTCCATTATCTTTACTACTTTTTCTATATTACTAAATCTTACTTTGTTTTGGTTTAATAGGAAAATAATAATTGATAAAGAAAATGTTGAGAACGATTTGTTTGTCTTGAAAGACATTTTGGAAGATTATATATACGAACTAGAAAGAGTATCAGGGATGGAAATGTACAATGGTGATGTAACAATAGGAAATTTATTAAGGAAGACTGTTGCTATAAAAGATAACATAGAAGAATTTCATGAAATTTATTATAGCGTCCCAAGAGAAATTGAAAATGAAAAAGAAATATCAAAAAAAGCCTAAAGAAGAGAGGAAAAGAGGTAAAAATACAAACAATCACTATTTTACAAAAGAACATGAAGATAAAATTATTGAATATAATTCAGAAGAGGATAGTAGAAAAAGAGAAGCACTATTCATTCAACACATTCAGCCCGTTCTAGATAAGATGATTGAAAAAATCGTAATTACTTTTAAATTTAATGCCTTGGAAAATATAGATGTACTGAAGGAAGAGTGTAAACTTTGGATTCCATCGGTCTTGGGAAAATACGACCCTAGCAAAAAATCTACAGCATTTTCTTACTTTAGCGTGATAATAAAAAATTGGTTTCTTGCTCAACAAAAGAAGCAAAAAACAAAAAAAGAAAGAGAAGTGCAATTTATAGATTTGGATGAATTTTCCGATTATAGTGAAGATTCCTTGATTTATTATAATACTTACATGGAAGACCGAGAGAAGTTAGAGTTTTTAGATTTCTTCAAAGAAAATATAAAAAAGTGGTATTTTAAAGAAAACGACCCGAATAAAAAGAAAATTATTATGTCTATTATAATAATTATAAATGAAGCACAAGACGTAGATTTTTTTTCCAAAAGGGACATTTACTATTATATAAGAGAAATCACAAAATTGCCGACAAAACAAATAGCTTTGGTAGTAAAACAATTGTCTGCCAGATATAAAGCATTAAGAGAAGAATGGATAAATGACGGATAAAAATTCCAAAGATGTTTTGGAAAAAGCATATGACAATGCCATACAAGATAGAGATTCTTCGGGTGGCTTGCTAGAAGATTTGTGGATGTACATTGAAAAGGATAGAAGCCGTTATCAATCTACAGGACACCTTCTGGGTAAATTGCTGGACACAAAAATGAGAACAACAGACCAGTTGATAAAAATTGGCTCTCTATTACAGAAAGAAAATGTTGTTGACGAAGAAGACTACGATAGTCCAGAAGCATTGTATAAAGAATTAGAAAAAGAGCAGGAGTTCAACAAATAAAAAGATGCCAATAAAAGGAGAACGCTGGGGTCAGATAAATCGATTTGAAAAGGATGTCGCTGGCTCTAGAGAGTTTGATTTACGCGAAACAACAGTTTTGAGTGCCATGAATGACGCTGGAAACAAAATGTTTGAGCCTTCGATAGAACATAGCACAGATATGTATGCGGTATTGTTGCGAAGGGAATCAGACACTCCGTTACCTAAAGGTTCAAAAACCCCTAGTTTGGCCAGATACAGGTGTTATGTTTTCTCTGGTCCACATTCGGAGATACCTTTTTCTTTAGATGTTTTAGGTTATCCAAAAAATTTATCAAAAAACAATTTGTCCTTAGACCACTTTACGATTGAAATGTTTCCTATTTTTACTTGTATAGACCAAAGTGTTTCGAAAGAGTGTGCGAAAAAAAAGGAAGGGACAATTGTAAAAGTTGATTATGAAAATAAAAGTAGTTTATCCGGTCCTGTAATTACATCTGTAACTTCTTACCCCCCACTAACCCCAGAAAAAACAAAGTCTACTATATCACAATTTTTAAACGGAACTCCTTACGCTTCTAGGGCAGCAAGAAGTGCTGCATCTTTGCGGATTAATAACGAAAAAGTACAAAAACAACTAAGGAAAGAGTCTTTAAGTCGAACAAATGGCAGACCTTTGGGTTTACTATGGCCAGTTCCAAGGAGCAAACCTTCTGCTTTCCCGAACAGTAGATATGGACCCCGAATTATGAAAAGTGGGAAAGAGAAAAAACATGCAGGAATTGATATAGGTGGGGAAAAAGATGACCCTGTTTTGGCATCAGAAGGTGGAAAAGTAATTATTGCAAAAAAAATCAATAAAGGAAGATATTCTTATTATGGGAAATACATTGTGATAGAACATAAAAGAAAAAACAAGATTTATTATACACTTTATGCTCACTTGAATGATGTAGGAGTTAGATTTGGACAGGAAGTTAAAAAGGGACAGCAAATAGGCAAGGTTGGTTCTACAGGAAATTCAGACGCTCCTCACTTACATTACGAAGTGCAAGTAGACAGGCAGAGTAGAAGCAATAGTGTTGAACCTTATGTTCATTTTGATAATTTGCCAACTAGGTCAGACGGGAGCAAAGTAATAAGTGATTAAGCCAGCGAATGATATAAAAGATTTACCAACTATTGAAAGAGAGGATTTGCAGAACCTGCCTGCTGAAGAAAGAAGTAGATTTAGGGGGATTGGTTGCTCTATACTTGTAGAGCCAACTCCTACTTTCAACAAAGCACAGTGTGAAAATATTTTAGATGGTGAGAACAACACATATATTGTTTTTGGTAGGGATAGACCTGGACCACTTTTTGTGTCAGGAAAGTATGATAATGGTGAGAATCTTGGACCATATGGCCCCAAAGGTTATACTAAGTGTGGGACTATCGATATAGTCGCAGGAAGACATAGTGCGGAATCAAAAGATTTTGTTGAAGTCGGGAATGTTAGGAAGTCTACAAAAGTGGACCCTGATTTTTTCAAAGATGCAGCAAGAATTTATGTTTCGCAAAAAACTGATGTTGATTCTAATTTCAAAATTGGCTCGAAAGACAAAAGAGAGTCTGAAGGCAAGTCAGCGGTCGCTTTGAAAGCAGATGCAATTCGTTTAATATCCAGAGAGAGCATAAAGTTAGTTACTGGAACAGATACAAAAAATTCAATGGGAGGAAGTATTTTTAAAACTTTTGGAATAGACTTGGTGGCAGGAAACGACGACAGTGACCTCCAATCTCTCCTAAAGGGTGAAAATACGAAAGAAGCAATCCAGCGTTTACTACACCACGTTAACGCTCTGAATGGCATTATTGATGCATTTTTGACATACCAGATGAAGTTCAATCAATCTGTGATGTTACATACGCACACTTCTCCTTTCTATGGCTTGTCAACCACTCCATCACAAACATTGTTGGTTGCTGGTCGCCTTAATTCAATGAATATGCAAAACAATGTAAAGTTAAGCCTTTATAAGAACAAAATAAATTTAGTTAACTACAAAAATACTTATTTAGAGCCTCCAGGCAAGAAATTTATATGTAGTCGCTACAATAAGACAAATTAATATGAAAAAAACGAAAAAAACACAACAATTTCTTGAAAAACATTCAAAATCCACAGTAAAAAGTAGTGAATTGATTGAAAAACTTGAAGTCCAATTAAGCACTGATGATGAGATTATTGTTGAACTGGAAAAAGAGTTGGATGACAAAACGGTTGATACTCAAGAAAACATATCGAAAAACTTAAAAACTTTTCGAGAGAACGTTCGAGACATAGAAAAAATATATAGTTCTTTTGTTGGGAAGTACGACTTGCAACAACTTGCCTCTTTGTCAATTGAGTGTTTGAACAGAAAAGTCCCTTGGCTGTCTGTTAGGGAAGAACTTTGTAAGGCAGCGGTAAAAGAATTTTTGAAAACAATTGAATTGTCTGAAGCAGCATCTTTTTTGCAACTTTTGGATGGCACGATTGGAAGTGTTGAGAATTTTGCAGTAAACATATTGCCATTAAAATCAAAAAGACCTCCAGTCTCATCAACAATAGACGATTTTTACGAAAAAATGGTCGAAACTATTGATATTGGGCAAATTTGTGACGTTTTTACGCTAAAAATAGATAGTTTTGAAGATTTTTTTAAGATACCTGATGTATTGAGGCAAAGATTTGAAGATTTTAAGTCAAATTTGCCAGAATATCCAACTTTTGATTTCCCTGACAACCTTGAGACTGTTGATTTTTTGTTTGAAATTGAGAAATTAACCGAGAAACAAATTAAAGAGCAAGTTTCCAGGTTTGTTGTTTCATTAATTTCAACTGTTTTGCAAGAAGTGATTCAAAACAACTGCCTTGATGACAACTCAAGTTTTGTAATCTCATCCAATGTTGATAAAAGAAACATTTCTAATGCTTTAAGGGACAAATATGGAGCCAACTCCGAACAAATGTCTGATTTGGTAGAGGACATATCCTCAGTTTTGTCAGCATCTGAACTGTGTGGTTTGTTAAGAGGCGCATCTAACGACGAAATCATTCAAATTATCAACTTTGTTGTGCTAAAAAAATATCCAACTTTACAACCAGTCTTATCTGACGAAGAATCTGTTCAAGATTTCTTTGTATTGTTGTCAAATTCTATTGATTTTGGTATTTGTGAGGAAATAATTCAATCTGGGGGTGAATTTGGACCTTGTTTGGAGGAAGAAGTCAACAGGTTGCGAGATTGTGCGCTGAAAAGAAAGAATATAACTGGAAGTGAAATAGATTCTTTGTTGAAAAAAATCAAAGATAATCACAAAGAAACACTGAGCAAACTGTTTGATGTGTTATCTAGCAGTCAAAACGAGCAATTTGATTTCTCTCGTATATGTGAAATTGATATTGAAACAGAATTGATAAAAAATTTCGAATTAACTTCTGAAAACATCATAGATTCGGTCCTAAAAACGGTTGGATTGTCATATGACCAAGCCCTTTCTTCGTATGTTTCAAGACTTTTAAAGAAAATAGATGTTCCTTCTAAAAAAGATACAAAAATATTGCCAAATTTGGCAAAAAATGTCTTAAGTGCATTAAATGAAGCATATAATTCTTTGTTTGCCGGAAACATGAGTAAATTTAGGAGTCAAAAGGGAGAATTAATTAAAATTATTGAACAAGCAAGCGGTCAAAAGGGAAATAAATGGATAAATGACTATATTGATTTAGCTGAAGCCGACAAATATGCTTATGCAAATTCTTTTTTGAAGAGTAATGCTAAAAAAGTGCAACCAGAATTAAAAAAGAAACTTGAAATTGGAGATTTTGTTGGAAATGGCAATGGGAATTTTGTATTTTCTCTGCCTGAAAGAGATGTTAGCGAAGTAAATACGCTTTTTAAAGGTAAAAAGTATGAAAATGTGTTGCCCAAAAAGACGGAAGATGCTTTTTCGTTTCAATTTTATGGTGAATTAGATGAAAACAACAAGATAGTTGATTATTGCCAAGCAAAATACACAACAACAGAACAAAGACAAGAAATTGGTGTAGATTTGTCTCCCGTAGACCCAGATTGTCAAATAATAGAAGTTTATTTGCCCATTTCTTTTGGGTTAGCAACCTACAATAACCTCTATAATGTTGGGAATCAAAGATCTCAGACTCTTTTTCCCCTCTACAAACAGATATTTAAAGAGTATTATCCAGAATACAACAAATTTCTTCCTGGTTCTTTAGCCCCTACTGTAGATTATTCTAAGCAAATATCTAAGGCAAACAGCATTTTCATTCAAATGAGAAAAGGTGTTGCTGAAAAATTAAAAAATAAATCATCTGACAGGTATTGGTGGAATGCTCTCTCTCGATTGTCGGTAGAAGAGCAAGATTTATACTATAAACGCTATGACATACATAACATTCGAGGTCGAATAAATGATGAAATAATAGAAAAAATGGTGTTTACGATGGAGCGTCATTGGTTGGAAAACATATGGAGTAACCTGAATGTCTCTTATACTTATAGGATTTATAAGACAGGGGAGGCGTATTTGACAAAAATCGATTTAAACAAAAGAATCCATACTAATGTTGATGATGATGAACTTTATGGTGGTCCAAAAGTCAACATAGAAGACATCATATCTTACAACGTCACACATGCTGGTCAAAAAAATTGGGTCAATAACATTTTGCATGGCTCTTTTGCCAAAATTGACCCTAAATTGTCTGATTTTAATCCTTTTTTACCGATTTCAGAACTTAGAGTGCCAAGAAGTGCCGAAAATCTATCAAAAAATTCAAAATCATCTTTTACAAAGGGGGTGATTAAGTATGAATATGGTATTCCTGCCAATGCAAAGGCTAGACAATCATCTTGGTTAGACAAATCGGGAAAAAAATCAGAAATATTCAAGCATTTTGTAGACAATGACTCAGTATTGCCAAAATACTTGGGAGAACCAAAGTTAAAAAGTGATGTTGACCCTTTTAATGCTGAAAAAATCATCAAATTTTACAACAATAGTGGATATTTGCTTAACGAAAAAGATAAAAAATACGCTACGGTCATGTCTGGCTTTGATTTTGAACAAATACCTGTAGAATTCAGCAAAAAAGATGGAAAAATGCTGATTGCACAGTCGGCAATCCCTACATTTTCAAATATTGAGAAAGAATATCAAATTAAAAACATTTTGAACATCCCAGGTGACGCACTTGAGACTTTTCGAAACCAACATTCGTTTAGAATGCTAAAAAAAGAAAAAAATTACCAAATCGTTGTAAGGTCTGACGATTATTATAGTTCTAAAACACTAAAAAAGAGCATATCGGAAAAATATTTGGTTGGCGCACCAAGAAAAAAGAAGAATATTGACAGTTTAGATACAAAAAAGTGGAATTTTTCTTCGCAAGACAACTTGATTCCAAAATTTAAACATTTGCAAGGAAAAGAAAGCGTCTGGTCACATGTCTGGTCGAACATTATCATAGAATCCCTCCAGAGGGGTCTTACGTTGACGGAGAGCGACAAAAAAAATGTTCGCGACTTCTACGTCGAGAGGAATGGCTTCGAGCGTCTAATGGAAGATATGGTGAAAAAATTTTCAAAACACATTTCAACCTCTCCTATTTTTTCGTCTGTGGAGACAACAAAGCAAGACAAAGGCTTTACAATATCCAACGAAGAAGAAAAAAGGGGGTTGATGGAGGCGAATGTACTTGAAATGGTTAATTTTTCTCCTAAAATTCCAAAAAACAATTTAATTTGCGACATTGATGTTGATTTATTGCGAATGTCAGAGATAAAAAGGAACGTTTTAAACAAGCAAAAGAAAATTATAGCCTGCCTTGACGAAGAAAATGCAATTGGCGACATGAATAAGGCGTTATTGGATGCGATTGTTCAAGTTGTTATAAGAATTTATGCAGTTGAGTACGTCTTGGCGTCCATTTTCTTTTTCTCACGCTACAATTTGAATCCTTTAGAAGTTGAAGATGTTGTTGCTTCTTTTATTGCTAATACGATTACAATAGAGATAGACAAAGAGGCAGCAAGAATCAACAAAAAAGATTTAAAAAGAGATTTTTATGAAATTGTTGGCTCTTTGTACTTAGAAACGTTTAAATTGACAGACGGCGATGTAGATTGCGTCGAAGCTTTGAAAGAATTAATAAAAAGACAGATAAGTCTTGTCTCTTCTCGTTTAAAAAACGTCCTGTATACCCCTGAATCTATTACAAATCAAAAATTTGACATAAAAGATGTCTTTGAAAAGTATATGACTCCTTATGTTGAAATATCTAAGTTGCAATCGTCGTTTGAGAAAGGGAGATTTGTGGCGACGAACACAAGCGAAATGACAGACTTGCAGACTGAAGATTATTTGCGTGGTTTTGTCGGTTTGGATATGATTAAAGAACGAGCCAAGAAATACGACACAAGCAAGGCTGGATTTTTCTTGGAAAAATATGTTGTTCCGAAATGGAAAGACAATTACAAACCTAAAGATAAATTGTTGACAGGTATTGTTGGGCTTGAAGCGTTCAACGACCAATTGAACAATATTGTAGAATCTCCACAAGATGATAGACTAACCAAATATCTTGATACATTGAAAGTTGGAATGCGTTTGGTCTACAGACCAAATCCAAACAGTAAGGAACACCAATTTCTTAAAAATATTGTGAATAGAAAATATAAACTTCCAAATTATGACACAAAAACTTTTTTTGAACCTGGAAAGCGAGAGGATGTTCCTAATCGTTATCACATCAAACAAACAATTTATGGCGAACTTGTAACACGAATAAGACAAGGCTCAGATGGAGACCCCTCAGTAAAACAAAATATAAAATTAGAATTATATTGGAAGATAAATAACAAAAGCGACAGAGATTCAATAAGAAAAATGTTGTCTCAAAAAAGTTGGGATCTTTCTTTGTTGACATCGGACAATAAACATAAAAAAAGCATTGCTATTTTTATTGATAATTCAAAAGAGCCAATATCTTTCGAAGATTTTAAAAAGTCAAGAAATATTAATGACATACAAGACTTTATTGATAATTTTTTATATTTTGATACAGAAGAGCCAGGGGATTTTTTTGCATTTAGGACGGGAACCCTCTCCCAGCCAATTGCTAGTGAGTCCAAAACTGAACGTACCGTAGGTCAATCTGTATTGCTGCCGATTTATAATGTTGAAAACGACATAGATGTTTCTACTCTTATTGAAGATTTTACTGACGTAGAAGAAAGAATAACAAAAGAAGTTCAATTGGACAATACCACGGACTGTAAAAACAAGCCAGTTGTGTTAGAAAGAAAGGACATTTTAACTCGAATAGATTTTGTGCAAGAATATGATTTTTGCTTTGAAGATAGATTCGAAAGTATGATTTTTTCATCTGAACAGTGGAAATTAATTGTAGACAACATATTTGCGATTAATAAAACGGCAAACATGTTGTCTCTGTATGTTGTTTTTTATAATCGCATAACAACAAACGTGTTAGAAATGTTTAATGCAGTAAAAAGAAATTTGTTTAGTTTTGTAGAAAACATAAATAACCTTGACAATCAAGAATATACTGACTCTAACATGCTAACAAATTTAGGCTCAGAAGGCTTTTTCTCTCCATCAAATTTAGTTGATGTAGACATTGATTCTAGTAGCTTTTTTGATATGGATGCGATTCGCAATTCAACTCCGTATGTGATTATGAAAAGTTTGATGGAAACATTTGACCCAAACATCGCACCTTCAAAAAAGATTGTTGATGTAGCAAATAATTATAAAAAACAAATTATATCTTCTGCTCGTCCTTTTCTTGAAATGATTGACAAAGATAACAGGACTCCCAAAGAAGAACAAGAATTGGCAGCAGCGGAAGGATTGATAAGTTTGGCACAACAATTGGAAAACATACCTGACATGCCAATACACATACCGTCTGTATTTTTTATGGTTGCAGGGTTGATGCCAACCCCTCTTGGTTTCGCTTATTTGAGTTTTGAGGCAATTTTGGGAATAGATTTACTAAAACGAGTAGAAGAAAACACGAAGTTGAAACAAAAGATTGAAAAAGAGACAGGAATATCTTTAAACGCAGCAAGAGAATTTGCCGATGTTTTGTCAAAAGTTTGCGAGTAATTAAATTTAAAAATAAAGAGAAACAGATAGATGCCTGGAATATCAGTAAAACTGCCATTGAAGCAAGATGAAGTAGATGGCTTGTATCAAATGAACAAAACGTTGACAGAAGTCACCCAGCAAGATTTAAAAATGTTGTTTTTGACATCTCCTGGGGAAAGAATATTGATACCGAATTATGGTGTAGGATTAAAAAGATTTTTGTTTGAAAATAGTACGAACGTAGAAGCACTTCAACATGAAATTATTAGTATTGCAATAGAACAAGTTCAAACTTGGATGCCGTATGTTGAATTGAAACATTTTGACTTTAATTACTCCGAAGGAAACAACCCTCATTTGTTGGGTTTGTCAGTGCATTACACAAACAATCCGCTTGGCTTAGACGGCGTTTTAGAAATTGATGGAGAGAGAACATAAACATGAGAAATAATGAAAAAAGATTTTTCCCTGTAGATTATACGTCTAGAGACCAGCAATCTATAAGAGAAGATTTAGACAACTATGCTAGGAATTATTATGCAAAAATATATAACAATTTCAGTGAGAATAGTTTTGAATCTTTGGTTTTAGATTTAATTTCATATGAAGCAGATAATTTATCTTTTTATTTGGATTATCAAGCAAACGAAATGTTGCTTGACGGAGCATCAGAGTTTGAAAATATTCGTCAGATAGGAAAGCAAAAAGGATATAAATATCGAGGCAGACCTTCTTCGTTTGCGATGCAAACTTTTTACGTTATTGTTCCTGCATCTAGCACACAAGACGGCCCAGATGTGCTGTATTTTCCGACATTAAAGAGAGGGACAAAAGTGTTGTCGAATAGCGGTGGAGTCTATACTTTGTTAGATGACTTAACTTTCACTTTAGATGACGAAATTGTTGTTTCTCAAGTTGATTCTTCTACTGGTTTGCCTACTTTTTATGCAGTAAAAGCAAGGGGAAGAATAATTTCTGGGGAAACGAAAATTGAACAAATTAATGTTGGTTCGTTTGAAAGATTTTTGAACGTATCGTTTGAGGATGAAGACTTTTCAGAAATAATCTCTGTTTTTGATTTGCAAGGAAATGAATATTTTGAAGTAGAACATCTAACTCAAAACACAATTTTTAGACCTGTTGCTAATTTTGGTGCAACGAAAAACGAACCTCAATCTTTATTAAGACCATTTGCTGTCCCTAGAAGGTTTACTGTTGATTTTGACGACAATGAAATCTTTTTACAGTTTGGAATGGGACAAATCAATAACGCAAGAACAATCAATAATCGCTTAGACCCGTCGAATTCTATGATTCAAAAACATGGGAAACAATATATAAGCGATTTTTCGTTTGACCCCACAAATCTTGTAAAAGGCGACAAGATGGGTATTGTTCCTACAAACACCACTTTGTTTGTTGCTTACAGAGCAAACACAGACATCACAAGTAATGCTGAAATAGGTGCTATTACTGACATAGTAGAGCCTATTGTTGAATTCCAAAATAGAGAACAACTCAATGAAACAACAATTTATGAAATTATAAATTCTTTTGAGACAGAAAATGAAGAGCCTGTTGTTGGCGAAACATTGGAGTTAACTCAAGAAGAATTAAAAATGCGGATTATGGGCAGTGAATCTTCACAAATGCGAGGTGTTACACCCCAAGACTATGTTTCTCTTTGCTATAAAATGCCATCAAGATACGGCTCGATTAAAAGGGTCAATGTAGTCACAGACCCTCAGAGCGCAAAACGGAATTTGAATCTTTATATTGTTTCAGAAGATTCGGAGGGAAACTTTATTCAATCTAACGATGCTATTAAAGAAAATCTAAAGATTTGGCTGAATCATTACAAGATGATTAATGATACTATTGATATATTAGATGGAAAAATCGTTAACTTTGGAATTGACTATGAAATAACAACTGATATAAATGTTGACAAATATGAAGTTTTAAACGAAGCGTTTATTGAATTGAGGGATTATTTTGAGATCAAAATGTCAATAGGTGAGTCCATAAATATTACTGAAATATATAAGGTTTTGCGTGATGTAGATGGCTTGGTTGACGTTTTAAGGTTAGAAATTTTCAATAAGACTTTAGGAAATTATTCTACAACTTATTTAAACATTGATGAACAGATGACAATTGATGGAAGATTTGTTGTTGCTCCGAAAAATGTTGTTTTTGAGTTGAAATACCCTGAAAGAGACATAAGAGGGTTTGCGAAGTGAAAAAAAACATAAAGTCATTACTTAAAGAAGAAGTATTAAAAGTCATAAAAGAATCTAATGTTTTAATAGGAATTATAGACGACAACTCAAAAAAAATTAGAGATTTATTAATTAAACAATATGAGCCTCAAAGAAAGTATTATGATGATGCGGAATTCGAATATATGCTTGATAATACACTCGAACAGGAAATTCCAGATATATTTTTCAATGTTGTTTCTTCGAACTTGACAGATGAACAAATTAGGGAAACTGCTTTGTGGGTGTTAAGTATGATTTTGGAAGAAAATATGCGTGTTGAGGATTGGACAAATATAGATACACTCTCTAGACATATAGACGCAGAAGAAGCAATTGAAGAATATTGGAAATATAAAGATGATGCAAATTTGAGTGATTTAAAAGAAATAAAAAATTTTAATCAACTAAATGATATGCTAGAAAATAAAACAGATGAATTTAGATGGCTTAACGATAAAAAAATTTTTTCAAAATTTTTTGAAAACGAATATGTTGTGGCATATCATTGTGGCTCGAAGCCACCAAGTGTAGAATTTGAAGTTGGACCGCATTTGTTTTCAGGAGAAGGTGAAGGTATTCTCGGACCTGGAATATATTTTGCCGGTGTTTTTTCAAATGAAGAAGAGAGTTTATATTGGAATATGTTCGAAGACACTGCTATGGATTTGGCCATAAAATATTGCAAATACGCTGAAACTCCTTATCTTTACAGGGTGCGTATAAAAACCAAAGATTTGTATGATAGAATACATGCCAGACCTGAGAAATTACATAAAAAAATACAACAAGCAGTGAGTGAATTGCCAGAAAAAATAAGATCTTATCATTCAACTATGAGACATGGATATGGAGACTTAGGTCTCATTAATGCTTATAATGTTTTGTTTGGAAAAAGTTGGAAAGAAACATTGAAAAAATACAAGGAAATAGGCGTTAAAGGGCAAATTGATTTACTCCCGAAACAGAATGAATATGGAGCGAGAGTTGTAGAAATAGTAGTTTACGACTCATCTATTATAGAAAGTGTAGAATATATACCCAGAAACTCGTATAACTATTGAAAGAGAGGATTTGCGAAGTGAAAAAAAACATAAAGGCATTGCTTAAAGAAGAAATATTAAAAGTCATAAAAGAATCTAACCGATGGCGTGACCTGCCGGTAAGTTTACACTCGCATAAATCTCGGTTAGATGAGCCAGACTCGGATTGTTCGAATTGTTATGCCTCGCAAGGCGAATATCGCTGGACTCCAATCCCCGAATCTGAACTTTCCAAAAAAACATATTATTGGGTGTCAGAGGGCGATTACACAGGTAATTTGGAGTACGGCAAAACTCATGTCCCAGCATCAAAAAAAATATTAGAAAGATTTCCTGAAATTTCGGATGTTTTTGAAAAGGTTAGAAAAGATATTAATCCAAATGCTCCCTCTCGCAACAATTGTGCATATGTTTGTGATTCATTAGAAAAAGGGTCATATTGTGCTATGTATGTGGATAGTCCAGAAAGAACCATTTACGAGGTTAAACTTCATAATCCTCAAAAAATATTTGAAGCAGATGGCGAATGGTGGACGGAAGCAGTATTTAATTCGCCAACAAAGACCGGGCTTGGAGATTGGGATGCAGTTCGTCATTATGCAGAGACTTATTGGGAAGGAGTGATAGAGGATTGGGGGATAAAAGAAGTTTTGGTTTACCCTCCAGAATCAGCAATAATAGTGGGAAAAGTAAAGTGAGATTAAAAAAAGAATTAAAGAGACAAATTCTCTTAGAAATGAAGAGTCAAAAAAATATTCATGAAAGCCTAAACCTTTCGAAAAGAAATATTGACAATTATATCAGAAATTTTGAAGAAAAAATAGCATTGATGACTCCTTTTTTGAACTATTTGATAGAGTCTATGAATAAATTTCAAAAATTCAAAAAATTGGACCCAGAAAGGTTTGATACAAATGAAAGCATTTTTAGATTTGTGAAGCAACTTGGTAATAATGTATACAACGCCACAAATGTTTTAGATAGTGAGGACAAAGAAGAAGATTATCTTAATAAATATTTTTATGGTCAAAGAACGGATACATCGCATAATCTGAAGGGTTTATTTGATAGTATAACAGATTTCATTATTAGTACTGCAATTTCTAGAGAAGAAGTTAGTGATTTTGACAATAATAATTTAAATATTGTTGTTTTTATGATGAATTTTTATGATTTTTTGTGGCGTCAAAAGACTCAGTTGAAATTTTATTATGGTTCCGATGTTAGAGGGCGAGGTCTTGAAAGGTTTTTGACAAACTTGTTTGAAGACTTGTTCCGTATATTTTTTGAAAGTTTTGAAAAAGACAAAGTGATGAAGTCTATTGAAAAATTCATGTACAAACACTTATTTCAAACTAAACAAGAAGACTATGATTATGAATATGTACGTTTTCCTCGCGGAACAGAGTTAATACCACGAACAATAGAAGCCTTTGAAGAGAAAAATATATATCATCTATTTGATAATTTAGATTCCTTTTGTGCATATATGAACGCACTTTGGAGAGAAATCAAAGGATTGGATGAAAAAGAATTAGAAGGAGAAGTTGATTATATAGTAGGTGAATATAAGTCGATAATTAATTTAGGACTCGAAAAGGATGCATATCCTTTAGACGATTTTCTTACAGATATAAAAGAAAGTAAAAATAATTTTAAATATTTTTGCAAAAAAATAAAACAAATTTGCAGAAAAAATATTAAATTATTTCGTTCGTTAGAGGAGGTTGAAAGAAAATATAATAGTTCAGAAGGTAATGAAAAATACCAAGAAGAAATGAGTGACTTTTTTAATCGCAGCAAAGTGATGCTTTTTAGAATAAAAATAAAGAAATATTTTTTAAAAGAAGCATACAAAAATTTAACAGACGAAGAACGAGAAATTATTTCTCCTGCAACTTATGATTTTGAATACAATACAAGTACTGGAAATAACGTACAAATTCGCGCTTTTTTTAGAAATAAAGAAAAAACAAAAAAGGGTATCGAATCTATAGAATTATTTTATCGATTAATGAAAGATAGAGGTATAACAGACCATGCGCTTTCTTTGATAAAGACAATACGATTGACTGATGTATCAGAAAAGCATCCAACTGGAGGTTTTACGGGGGGTCATTATATCGGTTTTGGTCAGAGCAGAAATTTAATTAGTATCGACGTGAACAATGAATTGAGTTATCTTGTTCGAGTTTTAGTTCATGAATTTGGACACTTAATTCATCACAATTCTCATCGAGCAGCACAAGGTTTTTGGAGAGACTTTTTACAAGGCGAAGTGGGGGAAGAACATGTTCCTGAAGAAATGTATGGCTGGGGACAAAAAGAAAAGTTTAAGGATGTAAGTATATTGCCAACTGATTATGCGAGTGAAAATTTGTTGGAAGCATTTGCGGAGATATTTGAGAGATACATTATAGACCCTAAGAGTCTTCACTCGGAGGCTATTTATGCAGTAAGAAGGTATTTGTCTTTATCTAATTTTTACAACGAAGGTTTAAAAACACGGATACATGAGAACAAAAAAATATTACAGAAGGACCAACATCAGTGAAAGAAATAATCAAAAAAGAAATTCTTAAAATTCTTAAAGAAAACACAAAAAAGACAGAAAGGTCTTTTGAATTTTTTCAACGCTTGAGTGAGAGTGAAGATGCAAAAGTGAGGAAAAATGCTGCTCAAAATAAAAATTGTCCACCTAAAATATTGCGGAAATTGAGTAGAGATCGCTCATCTGTTGTTAGAAAGGCTGTTGCTACGAACGAAAATTGTCCACCTGAAATATTGATAGAGATGGATAGAGATAAAAGCGTTAATGTTAGAAGGGGTCTTGCTAGGAATAGAAATTGTCCACCTGAATCATTGAGTTTGATGGGTGCTACTGACAAAGATGATGGTGTTAGATTGTTTGTTGCTAAAAATGAGAATGCTTCATATGGGACATTAATAAGATTGTTGCAAGATTCATCTAAAAAGAGCGATACAATTATAAAAGCAGTACAAAACAATGTAAATTACAAGCGATATGTTAAAATGATTGAGGAAGAAAATTCAAAAGAAAAAATTGATGGATATATTGAAGATATTAGCAAAAATATTAACAAAAATTTGAAATTAATCATGAAATTTGTTCGCAATAAAATTTATGATTTTGAAAAAATAAACAAAATATTAGAAGAAAACATGCTAGAAGGTGATGTTGTAGATTTTTTTCATTCGGCTGAAAAAATCTTGAAACAAGCAAACAAAGGATATTACAAAGAAACGCCCACCATTATTGTAACACATGATAGATACATTATAGGAGTTGAAGATTTGAAGAAAAAAATTACATCCTTTATAAGCACATATATAAAACATTTTCGGGGTGAATATAATATTTTAGAATTTATGTCCATGATGGATAGATATATGTATCAATTATTGGAGTATTTTGAGTATGACCGTAAAGATGACAATATCAGTGCAATAGTGGCGAAACATTTTAAACAACAAGTCTATAGTTTGTTTGTCCAAAGATTACCTCGCAGAGAAATTGTACGTTATTTGAAAAACTATATGTTTGATTATATTTTTCGTTCTGAGTATGATTATGAATCATCTGAGTTACAACAAATAGGAAAAGGAAGTTTATTTGAACGTTTTGATTATGTTGTTGGAATCTTAAGTTCTATAGAGAATGGAAAAATCGATTTATCCAGACTTATTGAATTTGTTCGTCCTGATAGTAGTTTCGTTGGCAAAGATGATGATTCATACTATGTTTATGATAAAATAACGCAGGAAAACAATGAGTTTGAATTTGTTGATAGTTTTATATTTCATATAGAAAATGAATATGATTATTTTGAAAGAGAATTACAATTTATTTTAGATGAATATGACAATCCATATTCGTCGAATGATTATTCTTTTTTGCGTAGAAGACTTGTTGAAATGGGTCAGAGTATAGATTTATTTTCACATCACAAACTTGATATTGATTTACTGGAGTGGTGCAAAGAACGAGTTCGCAAAATGCCTGAAATGTTTGTATTCAGACACTTGACAGACGAAGAACGAGAAATTATTTCTCTTGAAACTTATGATTTCGAACATACTACAAGTACTGGAAATAACTTACAAATTCACCTTTTTGCTAGAAGTGAAGAAAAAATAAAAAAGGGTATCGAAGCTATAGAATTATTTTATCGATTAATGAAGGATAGAGGTATAACAGACCATGCACTTTCTTTGATAAAGACAATACGATTGACTGATGTAAGAAAGAAGGTTCGAGGAAATCTTGCGGGAGGTTATTATGACCCTAGACTTTCGAGAAGAAATTTAATTAGTGTCGATGTGAACAACGAATTGAGTCGTCTTGTTCGAGTTTTAGTTCATGAATTTGGACACTTAATTCATTACAATTCTCACCCAACAGCACAAGGTTTTTGGAGAGACTTTTTGCAAGGCGAAGCAGGGGAAGAACATGTTCCTGAAAAAATGTATGGCTGGGGAGAAAAAGAAAAATTTAAGGATGTAAGTGTATTACCAACTGATTATGCGAGTACAAATTTAAAGGAAGCATTTGCGGAGATATTTGAGGAATATATTATAGACCCTAAGAGTCTTCACTCGGAGGCTATTTATGCAGTAAGAAGGTATTTGTCTTTATCTAATTTTTACAACGAAGGTTTAAAAACACGGATACATGAGAACAAAAAACAATGGCGATAAAACGTTACGCAGCAAATGCTGACACCACAATAACAAACGCATTTAAAACAAATTTGACAGATCGCGGAACAGGAAGCAACATGGGCTTGTCTGATACGCTAGAAGTTTTCTCTTTATATGGACAATCCTCCGGTTCAGAAGGATATACGCAAGAATTGTCTAGGGTGCTTTTGAAATTTCCAACAGATATAATGTCTTCGGACAGAAGCGAAGGTAGTCTTCCGAACAGTGGTAGCGTGAGTTTTTTTCTTAAGTTATATAACGCAGAACATGGCTATACTTTGCCTAGAAATGCGATATATAATATTGTTCGAGTTGTCACAGATTGGGAAGAAGGTCATGGGTTGGACATGGAAACATATTTGGACGAAGTAAAGGGAGGGACAGGTTCTACTTGGATAGATGCAAAAAAAGGCGTTCAGTGGACTACTATAGGTGGCGATTATTTGGACACACCTGACAACTACTACAAAAAAGAATTATATCGTGGTGATGAAGATTTAGAGATTGAAATAACCGGCATGGTTGAAGGGTGGCTCAGTGATGGAAATGCAAATTATGGTTTAGGTGTTCATTTGACATCCTCGCAAGAATCTTATTATTCTTCATCAACCGGGTTAAACACTAATGTTTTAATTCACAATCCTGATGGCTCTCAGACTTCATATTACACTAAAAAGTTTTTTGCTAGAGATTCTGAGTTTTTCTTTAAGCGTCCTGTTATCGAGGCTAGATGGGATTCTTCTAGGCATGATGATAGAGGACAGACATATTTTTCTTCTTCTTTGATGTCCGGGGAAGACAATTTAAACACCCTTTATTTGTATAATTATGTACGAGGGAGATTAAAAAATATACCAAATTTGACTAATGGAGTGATTTGGTTGAGTTTGTATTCTGGCTCTGTTTCTGGTTCTGATGTTTATGTGCCAACAGGTTCGAAAATACAATTGCCAGTTGGTGGAGGGGTTGTAACAAATTTAGATGTTGATGTCACAGGTGGTATTGTAGCAACTGGAATATATACAGCAAGTTTTGCACTAACATCCTCTGTGCCAAAATTAGAAAAAGTTTTTGATGTTTGGCACTATGGTGGGAATGAATTGTTCAGCGCATCTTTTTCTCCTAAAACTTTGCCATCTTATCAAACTTCCCCTAATGTCGAGTGGGTTTCTTCTGTTACGAATTTAAAGGATAAATATACAAGAAGTGAGACTGCAAGAATTAGGTTATTTACAAGAGTTAAGGGTTGGCAACCAAACATTTGGACAAAAGCCTCTGTAGAGCCAGAATTAACCGTTGTAAACAGTGCTTCGTATGAGATTTTCCGCGCAACAGACTTAGAGAAAGTTATCCCATTTGGAACTGGCTCTAATCTTCACACATTAATGTCTTATGATGCTTCTGGTAGTTATTTTGATTTAGATATGTCTCTTTTGGAAGGGGATACCGCTTATGGTATTCGATTTGCATTTTACGATGAAGAGAGAAATACTTGGGATGTTCAAAAAACAGAATATAAATTTAGAGTAATAGAATAATTACTGGAGAACTTATATATTTTTTAAAAAGCAAAAGACATGAAAAATAAAACATATTATGAAACAGGCAAAAAAGTTGAATCTTCTAAATTTATTGAAAATTTCATCAAAAATTCTAGAAAATACATTCCTCCTGTAGATTATTCTACGGCATCTAATTTTGTTCGATATGGCTTGGCAGAACAATATTATGAAGATTCTATAAAAAGGATTTATAAGACTTATCCATACGATGGTTCTCGCGCTGAGAAAGAAGAATGGAAGAGTGATTCTTCTCCTCTGGACATTTATTTGTATGATAATTTATATCCTAGAACAAACGGTTATATTTCTATTGGTAACAATTGGGGAACCCAAGAGTTTATAGCGAGTGGCTATGGCGCACCTTCGACTGCATCCTACGAATATATTCAAATCAAAGGTGGTCCAAATTTAGGCTTTGATTTGTCAGGCGACAGAGAAACACAAAAAAAAGCAAAAAATATATTTAAAAATTCTAATAAATATGACGAGTCAAAAAAGAGACAAAGCAATTTAGAGTTTAACACTACTGGAACATACAGTGGTAGCAACAACGGCATTACCGTTGAATTTTGGTACAAAAAGGAATCTTTTGTTTCGACTTTTACTGACAAAGAAGTCATATTTGATTTGTGGAATGGTCAGTCTACGACTTCAAACGACTATGGCAGGCTCACTATTGAGACTGACAATACTGCTGCTGCAAGTCCATTCAGAATCACAGTTGCATCGGGAGCAATCGGCGTACAGTATCAAACAATTGGAGTGACACCCACGCACAGTAGCGTAGGTGGAGGAACCTGGAACCATTATGCTTTTACATTTCGAACTGTTGACGGAGATTTAGAAAGTAAACTTTACATTAATGGCAAATTAGACGACACAAAGACTTACGCTGGGCAAGGGATACAGAAGGTCACAGGCTCTTTGATTGCTAATATCGGTGCATTAAGGACTGCTCCTCAAGGAACAACAGGGCCGGTAGAAGGTCATGGCAAGATGCACTCTGCATCGCTAGATGAATTTAGGTTTTGGAAGGTTGAAAGAACAGAAGAGGAAATTGAAAGATATTGGAATACACATGTTGGTGGTGGTTCTAATACGGATGATGAAACAACAACTTTGGGTGTTTATTACAAATTTAACGAAGGCATTACTCAGACTTCATCCATTGATTCTTTGGTATTAGATTATTCTGGTCGAGTTTCGAATGGCTCTTGGGTTGGCTATGAACAATCTTTAACTCCACGTTCTACAGATTCTGCGATTGTTGAGTCTGGCTATTCAATCTCTGAGTACAAAGACCCTATTGTTTATTCGTTTCATCCAAATGTGCTTTCGTTTCTGTCTGAAATGACTAATGCCGGTTATGAGCATGACTTAGAAAACAATGCGTCTTTGTGGTCAAACATTCCTGATTGGATTGTGGAAGAGGACAGTTCGAAAGGTACAGGCGATTTAAAAAAACTCACTCAGATTATGGCAAGTTCTTTAGATTATACTTATTTGCTGATAGAGAATTTAACAAAATATCGCAATATCAATTATCCTAGTGAAAAAAACAAGCCGATTCCTTTTGTAAAAGAATTGTTGTCAAATATGGACTTCGAGACACACAAAATGTTTGACGAAGCAACAGTGATAGAAACATTTTTGAACAAAGGGAGAGAAGGGAATTATGAAGATGATGTAAGCGAAATAAAAAACATCATATATCAAAATATATATAACAATTTACCACAAATTTACAAACAAAAAGGCACAAAAGAGTCATTTCGTAATTTATTGAGATGTTTTGGTGTCGATAGCGAACTAATGAAATTAAACGTATATTCAGATGGGGAAGAATATACGTTTAAAGATAATTTTGATTTTTCTAGCAAGCCAAGAAATTTAGTAAATTTTTATTATCCTGACCATTTAGGTGGAACTGTTTTCCAGACCACGGCAAGTGGTGATACAATAAACACTAGGTCTTTTATATCGGCATCTTCTGTACTAGCAAAGAATGACTACACTCCATTTACTGTCGAAACTGAATTTGTATTTCCAAAAAAGTTTGACCAAGTAGACAGGAATTTTATTCAAACAAATTTCATTTCGTCATCATTGTTTGGATTTTACCCAGCTTTGTCTAGCGACCAAAATGTTTTAACTTGGCAAACCCCTAACACTGCAAGTATTCAAGTTTATGCAGTGAAAGAAGAGTTATATTCAAAAAGAGCAAAATTTGTACTTACCGGCACTGTTGTAGATGAATTCCCTGTCCTAACAAGCAGTTATTATCCAGACATTTATGATGACGAAAAGTGGAATTTTTCTGTTAGTATAAGGCACAACAAATACCCTTACACTTCGTATGTTTCAGGGACAAAATTGTCCAACGAAGGCTCTTATATATTGGAATTCTTTGGAGTAAATACAACATTAGATGTCGTGCCTAAAATTGGGAACCAAGAAAAAAGTTTTTATTTGACAGCATCTTTAACATACGACCAAGGGCAGTCGATGCTGCGTTCTGACAAAAGAATATACGCAGGAGCGCATAGAACTAACTTCACAGGCTCAATTCTTTATAACACGGATGTTTGTTTGTCTAGCGTTCGTGCTTGGCTGGAATATTTGCCAACATCTTCTGTAATAAATCATTCAAAGTATAACGATAGTTATGGCATAAAGGGCTTATTCGAAGGTGCTGGAACATACGATGAAAATTTTGATAATATTTTTGTTCCAAAGTCTGAAACATTGTTGTTTGATTGGTATTTTTCTTCCAATACAGGTTCTGATTCGTCAGGAGAATTTTTTGTATACGACGAGACATCAGGTTCAGCAGAACAAGCAGGTCGCTATGGAGAATATGGGACAAGAATAGGCATAAGACATCCAGGTAGAGGCTATGGGTTTACATCTAATTCAGACGATGCTTTTAAATTGAATTATTTGCCAACACTGAAGCGCACATTGCCAGAATCTCTTTCAAGTGCCAATATGATTGAAATATTGGATGAAAATACCGAAGTCAGAACAAAAGAAACCAGACCATCAAAGTATATTTTTCGCTTTGAAAAAAGCATGTATCAAAATATATCTGAAGATATGATAAATTATTTAGATACAATTGTTGAATTTAATAATTTGATTGGTGAGCCTGTCAATCGCTATAGAAAATCATATAAAAAGCTTGACAAATTAAGACATTTATATTTTTCAAAAGTTGAAAATGAGCCAGACTTAGAAAGATTTTTGGAATTTTACAAGTGGATTGATTCAGCAGTTGTCAAAATGCTAAGTCAGATGCTACCGGCGTCCACTAAAACACCGGAAAGGATAGCGAACACTGTAGAGTCTCATGTTTTTGAAAGGAACAAATTTCAACACAAGTTTCCTTTTCTGGAAATCAAAACTTCTACTACTGGAAACATCAAAGGACACAAACCTTATCAGTGGAAAGATTATCATGCTCCAATTGGCTTAAGCGAAGAAGAAAATGGTTTGTGGTGGAATAAAAAATCTAAATTAGATACTAATATCTGGAACTTAAATGCAGATGTTGAAAGTAATCGCTTGGCGATTGGACGCATTCAGGACGAAAAAACCAATAGAAATGAAAAAAATCCTTATTTTTATTCGTTATCGCGCACGAAAGAATTGGGTGGGGGTGTCAACTTCAATTCGCAAAAAAGATTCGTCTATGTGGATGTATTGCACCCTAATGGACCTCTTTATCAAAACTTGTTGGTTGTGTCTGGTGCTTTCCTTGAAGAACCAAGGAGCAAATACAACACAAAGCAAAAAGATGCTGCTTATCATCCCATAAAAACCAAGAAATATAAGTTCAGCGTATATTCAAATAAGGGCAATATATCTGGTTCTGGCAAGGAATTGGCCCCTTTTACAATTGTTTCTTCTTCTGTATCTGGGGTGTTGGCTGGAAACAATTCTAAGAATCTAGCGATCGCAAATTATCACCACGACCAGTATGGCAGAGAAAAGCCATTTCAAGGACCATTTACTGAAGAGCATGTGGGTGGATACCAATGGAGACATATCGCATTAAATACTGGTTCTAATTTAGACGACAGAAGCAATCGTCCTGAAAAGTTTGGTGGAATTGTCGATGGAACAGAATTTTTATTGGTTCCTAGTGATTATGAAAGTACAAACAATCCCCCTGCATCTTGGAGTAGAGATGGATTAGTAAAACGTTATTTGAACGTCAAAAACATCAAAACTCTTACAACAAGGCGAGTGTTAGGCAATTTTAACAAAAACTATCAAGTTGTAAGTACAACAGGAAGAACAGATAATAATATATATTTTCGTAGAAATATGGGAATTAGCGGAACAAACATTGTTTCCTCTTCGTTGGCATCCAATTTAATAAATTATGGTGTCGCTAGAAGAGATTTGACTGGTTCCTTATCGGTCTTTGCTGTTCGTTTTAACGCTCCGGGTGGACTTGAAACTTCTAATGGTTTTTTGGATGTCGAAGCAAACGAATTGTCAGTATATAATTCTTTGAATTGGAGAAATTGGAGAAATAGAACTCAACTTAACGAATTTTGGAACAGTGCATCTTATCAGTATGGAATCGACAATGTAGCATCTCCGGTGTCTGCCTCCGAACACAAAATGCATAGAAATACTTTCTACAGAATTGAAAAGTCTGGCAGTTCTTTTGTTACAGCATCTGTAAACAATACATTTTTGTTTACCAACTCTATCCCTTCCAGCGATTTAAATTACACTTGGATACGAAAAACTGCAACTACTGCTAGTGGAAATCCAATAAACAACCAAAATGTTCCGTTTAGATACTCTGTGGGTTCAACACACGACAACAAGCACAGGAGCATTACCTTTGTAAGTCAAAGTGATTTTGGTAGTTACAAGAATTTGTTTTCAGGTATAAGGTATTTTGGTCTGCCAAACCCATACGTTCCTGCTGCTGAGTTTATTCCTGTAGATTATGTAAACTTAAATACAATTATATATGAGCCGATTACAAGCTCAACAAACACTTTGGGCTATCCTAGTTTGGTTGCTACAGATATAGATGGAGACAATATTTTTACTGCAAATTACATTAATAAAGTCATAACTCCTGGAGATGGAACTGAAGAAACGCAAAATACTACTGGTATACCAGGATTAGCATCGATTTTGCAAGCAATCAACTGTCACAGAAATGGAGCAGGAGGGTGGGAAGTATGGAAGCAAACTAGAATAGCAAACCATCCAGTGGCTCGACATATGAGAAGAAACAACATTTTTTCTGTTGCAAAAACTCCTACGCAGAATTTGTTGCAGGGAGATAATTTTATCCCCATAAAACCTTACGAATTCGAAAATTATATAGAATCATGTGTCGATAATAACAATTATCCGCTTCAAGTTCTGCTTGAAATTAGCGGAAATGTTATATCTTTAAATAATTCGTATTCAAATGTTGTAAATGCTTTTGCAGAGGAAAAACTCAACATTGATGCTGTAAACAGAGAAAAATATACAAAATATCAAGACTTGTTCGATTTGTATGGCAACCCAGATTCTTTGTATCGAGACAACTTTATTGAATTAAGGTACAAAGAATCTGTCTTTCCGACAAAAAAATACATCAATATCTCCAGAAACAGAAGAAGAACTTTCTTTTTGGAATCGGGTGGTTATGGACATAATGGATTTGATAGAAATGTATACCAAAGAACTAATTATTGGCCTGATACTATTGAGCGAACTGATATAGACGGTGCAACTCCGTTTAAAAACGCTGTTGATTATCGATGGGGTAGGAGTGTATATCCATTTGGCAATTCAAGAATATGGCATAAAATAGAAGATACAGCATACATCCCTATTCTTGAAATAAGAGAAAGAATCAAGACAGGCTCTTATGACGGTGAACTTTCTAATTTTACTACATCTAGTGTAACTAATTTTCCTTATGTTGACGCAAATGTCCAAGGGATGTTAGGGTCGGGGCAGTCTTACTTAAGTGGGGCGTTAGTGTCGGATGCTATGCCTTCTTTTGTTTATGATTATCCGACAGCATCACTTCAGTACGCTTATTTGCCTAATATTGGAAAATTCACTGAATATAATTGGCCTTATGATGTATTTAAACAGTCTGGCAAGCGTCCTTGGTACGATTCCTACGAGGAATATGCAAAAGACATAACAGTCCTTGGCAAAGGCTATTCAACTCTAGCAGAATTTAAAATATCTAATCATATAGAAGATTATATTAAAAGTGGATTTTTTCAAGAAAACAAAAATTGGCTTTCCAATCAAGGCTCTTATGTTAGTCAGAGTGCTGAATCGTCTACAGGCTCTTATATTGAAGATTTTTTTGAACAATACACCAATTCTGACTTAATGAAACATTTTGAGAAATTTATTGAAGACCATCGTAGTGTAAATGGGGAAATAAAGCATTTGACTTTGACATGTGATGTTGTAAAGAAGATGCTCCCTTACAATGGGTTTTATCCAATCAATAGAACTACTCAACTTGGCAGTTTGTTCTCTCAATCGTTAGCCCCTTATATTTCCGGGTCAAATTACGAAACAGACAGTGGTGCTGCAAGAGCGTTACAGTCGGCATTACAACCTTATTTTGCACCTGGGATTGTTTTTAACACGATAAAGTCTGGAATAGCGGTTGATTGGCCATATTTTACAGGTTCATCTGATTATTTGGAAAACTTGTGGCAAAATGATGGTGGCAAAAGTTTGTCTAGTGGTACACCACCAAGTCCTTTTTGTTTGTATATATCATCATCTGGTCCAGAATTAGGAATTACTGCCACTGACGATTGGAAGTGTTACTTATTGTCGTCTTCTTTTGATTCGACGGATGGAAATGCAGGGAAATTTCATGGGAGACTCGCTTTCGAATCACTTGTAAACTTAGAAAAGTCGCTACTGAAAGAAAAAAATATATTTTTAATGGCTCCAGACAAAATTAATCAATCTAGTGGAAGTGCAAACTCGGAATATCCTTATTTTTCATGGAGTGGCGAGAAAAAACCATTTTTTGAAATGGCTATGCACAACTTCTTGGCAGAAGTTCCTAATTTTTTCCTTAAAAACAAAAATTTGACATCTTTTGTCTCAAAACCAGAAAAAAACTTTCAGCCTTTGGTAAAAGATGTTACATATTATATGGATGTTGTGCTGAAAAAAACTAACGATTTCAATATGATTGCAAGTCATCACAGTTCTTCTATTCCTTCTGGTTCTACATCAGCGTTAGCAGTAACATGGGGGGATGAACAATCTTATCATGGAAGGTATTTTGGTCCACCTTCGTACAAATTTACTAGAGGCGACACACCAGGGTATGGTAGTAATTACAATTCGGATATTTCAACCGACCAACTTGACGTAAGAGCAACAAATATGGGAGACCCAGCCTATGCTCCCTTTACTCCTCCTTATTTTTATGGAGAGTCGCGAATAAGATTATCCTTCCAGCCATCAGAAACTAGAAAATACTCTATTGATGAGATTTTTTCAAATGCATTGGCAAGTAGTTCTAATCAGATTGCTTTGGACGGGGTGGACGAATTTTTGCCTTTTGCTCAAAATAACGTTATGACGCTAGAATCTTCAGTAAATCTATTCGAGAAAGAAAATTCTTTGATTTCTGGGGATTCCACCGGACTTGATTCTTGGAAAATAGTGCCAAAGTTTGAATGTCCAACTTTGAATTTTACGGAAGAATCGTTAGATGTGGGAGGTCAAGATTCTGGTTATCAAACTGCTAGTTTGGCTAGAGGAATGTGGGGTACATATGGAAGTTTACCAACAGGCTCAGAAGGCATATATTTCAGTCTAGAAGAAAGTTTTCCTCAAGTTTTGAATGCAAACTTAAACGATTCAGACACAATTGGCTCTCTCATTCAAGTTTGTGGTTTTACGGCAGCGCAGAAAAGAATTGGAGAGATAAACGATAAAACTAAAATTTACGAAGCGATAATTGCGATTCCTTATGTTGAAAGAGAGTTAAAAGATGGTGTTAACATTGCGAATAGAAACTTTTTTAGATTAAAAGAAGAAGAAATAGAAAAAGACTCTAGTATTGATTACATGATGAACAAAGTTAAAGATTATTATCTCCCACCTTTCATGGACTTTACGAATCCAAACAGCGAAGTCAATCCTTTTGTATTCTATATTTTTGAATTTGAGGAAGAATTGGACAAGCAAGATTTGGCTGATATTTGGCAGGGAGTCATGCCTAAGCCAGCAACAAGAGCAACAAAACAAAAGGTGACGTTAAAGCACCCTATTAGCCAATCTGAGATGTTTTTTGACCACACCCTACCCTCTGATATGCGCTGGTTAATTTTTAAGGTTAAAAGGCGTGCTAGAAAGAATTATTTTCAATTATTTGACAAATCAAAAGAGAAAGGCTTGGAATCTGATGTAGATACTTTGATAAAAGATTATAATTACAATTGGCCATATGATTTCTTTTCACTTGTTGAATTGGCGAAATTTGATGTTGAATGGGCGATAGGAAAAAAAGATGAAGAATGATAATATAAACTCGGTAATGTCATTGTTTGAATCAATTAAAAAAGAAATATTAAAAGAAATTGGCCCCGATTACGAATACGAACCAATTAGTCCAGAAGAAATTGAATTGGACAAGAATCGTGGTAATTTTTATTTTGGGAGAAACGTTGACTGGTTAGGATATAAGGGAAGAATGTTTCGTGCAACACCTTATAATTGTTATCCAATAGAAGGCAACATTTTTTATGAAGAGAAATTAGAGCGTGTTGCTGACTTAATAATTCACGGAGAAGAAAGATTTACATTTTATGCGCCATATGGAATGTTGAGTAAAGTAGACTACATTGATGTTAAAGAGTCATTATACAATGACGAAGATGTTTTGACAACTGGCGATGAAGAAGTGGATGAATATTTGAAACTTGATTGGGAAGAGTATGTGGATGAACATTTATATTATTTAGACCCATTGGATGACGAAGAAGAGATAGAAAATATTCAAGAAGATCTTCAGAATAGACTAGAAAATGCGGTTGAAAATAACGAAGGAGACCTTGGAAGTTGGAGGTGTCAAGTTCGAGATGGAAATCATCGAACATTTGGAGCATTTAAGGCAGGCGAACCGTATGTTTGGATTATAATTTCTGAAGACCAAATCGAAGATAATAAAAATAATCCAGAATTTATGAAGCAGTTACATTAAAGAGTATTAAGGTAATGAATTTTTTTGATAAAAAAGAAGATGTTTTGGAATTGGAATTGACTCCGCATGGCAGAAATAAACTGGCGAAGGGAGAATTTCGCCCAACTTACTACGCTTTTTTTGATGACGACATCATCTACGATGTAGAACACATGGGGCTAGAAGAAACACAAAACGCTTCTCAAAAAAGAATATTGGAATCTATTGTGACAAAACCCTTTGTGTCTTTTTCAAATAGACAAAGTGGAAGTTTAGATATTGCACAATATGACCAACATTACGCTTATTTTTCTCACTTAGGCACAACAAAAGAAGTGCAAGAAGAACCTGGGTGGGAGATTCGCTTTTTAGAGGGAAAAATATCATCCTCAGCAGATTTTTTAACAGGTGCGCTAGGTGACATTAGAATTCCTCAAATAGAATTGGAAGATTTATTTATAAAAACAAAAGTAGTGTTTCCGAGTCAACTAGAAAATCCTGAATTTCCTGAATTTCACGGAGAATTGTCTGAAAATTGCGAACAAGAAGAAGAATTTCAGTTTGAAGACGGAAGTGAATACGAATTAGAAGTCGAACCTTTAATTTTAGAATTATATGAAAACAACGTAAAAATAGATAAAAGCAATTTTACTATAGAATTGTTTGAAGTAGAAGGTGACAGACTGAAACAGTTAAGATTTTTCAAGGAACCACAACGCATTGTAAATGATATTTTATTGGATGACGATGAGATTGAGGAGATTGACGTAGAAAGTATAGAAAATACAGATGTAGAGTATTATTTTGACATAGAAGTGGATGATGAAATAGACTCTCCCATGATAGATGAAAGAATGAGCGGAAAAGATAGATATAATAATTCAACGACATCTAAAAAATCTAAAGAAACAAAAAATAACAATAAATTTCCAGACATTTATGTCTTTGACGAATTGGAAGAAGATGACGAATGCCAACAATAATAAATCAAATATTAAACAATATAACATCAGTGGAAGACCCAAATAGCACTTCTTTATCCCCCTCAGTAGAAATTTCGCCCGATGGTGGAGCATTGGAAGCAATCAACAACGATTTACCTGACGAGGCAGCAATTTCAGTAGTGCCTGGAATTTCTAATTTAAACTTAGAAAAGTCTTTACAATCAATCTTGCCTAACATCAAAGTTAACAAAATGAAAATAGAAGACCTATCTTTTGCTTATAATGTTAATATACAATTGGAATACAAATTTGATTTTGATTTTGAATCTGCACAAGAATTGATAGAAAAATACTTTGTATCTTCTATAAACACTGTTATTTCCAACAACCCTTCGGAAAAATTAAAAGTCGAAAAGCGTTCTTTGTTTTTTTGGGATTCGCCACCTAAACCACTCAACAAGAAGTTTGGCTTTCTTTCGCTAGAAAAAATTGCTGAAGAATTTATTTATATTCATAATTTTAACATTATAATTAACAAATTGGAAAACAATGCCAACCCTCCATCAGTTTTCTTTATTTGCAAGGTGTTTTTTGACGAGAAAACTTTCAATGACGACTATAGCTTGCAAGACATTGAAGGTTTAGACGAAAAAAACAACGGAAAAGCGAAAATTATAAATTTTATTGCAGATGGCGACTATGACATACATGAAACTTCTTATTATACTAGAGAAAAAGAGTGGCAAGGGCCGACAAATATTAAATTAGTAACGGATTCACAAGGTTCTGTAAAAGAAAAATATTACACCTACAGCAAACTTTATTTTGACTCAGAAGAAGTTTTTATAAATAATACAAAAATTAAAAGCAATTTAACCAACTCTGTTTTGAAATTTTCTAATGAATTGATTAGCAAAGAAACAAGCCCTCCTCCTACAGAAAATAGCACAATCAAAGTGCATAGTGACACAAAACAATCTTATCCTCCAAAAATATTTTTTGACTTAAGATGGGCCGAGGTTGTCAAGAAAGCGATGGGGGATGACAAGTATATCGCAGAAAACAACCCGGAAATACACAATTTGTGCAAAATTAAAACAATTAAAGTCTTCAAGAGAAGAATAGATGGAGATAGATATAACAAAGAGGCGATAGGTTTCTTTTCTAATGACAAAGGCGACATACAATATAGCGGAAACGACTTTTTAATAGAAGAAAATAAATATGATTTCAATAACGAAAAAAATATTAGAAATTTTATTTTTGTTGATAAAACATGCGATAAAAACAATTTCTACGGAACGTATGAATATTCCATAGTTTTTGAATTAGACAACCAAATTTATACCATGTTGAAGGATAAACAAAAAAAAATAAAGGTTGCAAAGAAAAATTTAGTTAGTTTGCAACACAATTTAGAGACAAATGGTGACTTTTCATACACTGACCAACGTTTAGTAGATAGTTTTTATGACTTTTCCAACACCTATGGTCTTTTTTCAAAAAAATCAGTGCAAGAAGTTGATTTTTCTATGAAAAATAGCTTTAAATTGTCAGATGACAAGCAAGAATTACAAAACACAATAGAAAAAGTATCAATATTAGAAGATTATATGCAAAAAATATTGCGAGAAGATGACCAAAAACTGTCAAAAACAAACAGAACGAACTTAACTTATGAAATAAAGTTAGGAAAATTTGAATTTATCAAAGATAGCAGTCTTTTTTTGTTTGATAAAATAGAAGATAAGTATAAAATTTCTTCATCTGACTTAAACGACATCTTGAAAGATTCTTTAACTCCTAAAAAAATAATAAAAAATAACGAAATCAAAAAAAATACAAAAAACTTCAAAGATGAAAAACTTGACTCTGAAAGTCAAACTTTGTTGCGAGAAATAAGAGATAAAAATGAATTTTTCGGCTTAACTCCTCAAGTTTCGTCGAAAAATGGACAAAAATTCACATCATCTATTGATTTTTACGAAAAAAAACCTTCATCTTTGCTAGAAAAGCCTATGAAAGAGTTTATTTTTGACGAAAACTTGTCGCAAAACGGTGTTTTTGAGATATTTAATAACATGGAGCAAAAAGAACAAGATAAAGAAGTCGAAATTTATTATTTTGGTGGCTATGGCGAAAATATGAGCGATGTACGCTGGAATAAATTAGAGAATTTAGACGAATTTCAAGATTCTTTTCTTTTATGTCGCTTGCAATTTAAAAAACACTCGAAAGAAACAATTGCAGACAAATACTTCTTTCTGAATCAAGAAGTTACGCCAAAAAACAACACATATGTTGAATTTTTTACGAAAGAAAGCATCATGGAATTATCTATGGTTGAAAATAACAATAGGAAATAAGAAAATGAAAAAAATTTTAAAAAATTGGAAGAAATTCCTAAATGAATCTCGAAATTTAGAAGAGGCTCGTTTTGACCCAACTGATCTCCCCCCAGAGCCAGAAAGTGTAGTAGATCGATATTACTCAACAAAAGGAGTAAAAGATCCGGCAGAGAGGAAGCGCATAAAAAATGCGAGAAAATGGTATGACAAACAAACGAGAGACCGCCGATATTCAGTTGGTTCTTCTAGACTTACAAATGACCCTAGATTTGAAGAAGGTCGGAGGTATGAACTCTCAATGCATCCAGATCCAGAAGTCAGATTGGGTCTCGTCAAAAATCTATCCACACCAGACTACATTCTCATACAAATGTACGAAAATGAAATGACACTTCAAAAGCAGGCACTACAGAGAAGAAAAAGTATGGACCCCGAAAGGCCACCGATGTCTCATGGTGAAATTAGAGGCTCACAAGATGTTATGCTTGCAATCGCGCAGAGAAACCCAGCAAATTTAGAACTCAGTGGGCTATTTAATCGTTCAGATATAAAAAGAGACCTAGCCAAAATGAGAGCCTGGAAATCTAGACAAAGGTCTGCTGAAGAAAAATCAAGAAAGAATGTTGATGAACTTGATTCAATAATGGAACGGAAAAAAAAACGAAAAAATGTCAATAAAAAAAATAATCAAAGAAGAAATTCTTAGAATACTCAAAGAAAGTGTAGAAGAAGCGAAATATTATCGCACAACCCCAGAGAGACTTGCTGAGTTGAGTGAGCATGATGATTATAAAGTCAGAAAGGTTGTTGCTCGTAATTTCAATTGTCCACCTGAAATATTGATAAAATTGAGTGGAGATAAAAATGATGAAGTCAGAATGGGAGTTGCTTATAATTTATATTGTCCACCTGAAATATTGATAAAATTGAGTGGAGATACAAATGATGAAGTCAGACATTTTGTTGCTCAGAATTTAAATTGTCCACCTGAAATATTGATAAAATTGAGTGGAGATACAGAAGTAATTGTCAGATCGGGAGTTGCTAGGAATAGATATTCTCCACCTAAAATATTGTGGAAATTGCATAGAGATCGCTCATCTGTTGTTAGAACTAGTGTTGCTTGGAATATAAATTGTCCACCTGAAATATTGATAAAATTGAGTGGAGATGAAGATGATGATGTCAGATCTGGTGTTGCTTATAATCAAAATTGTCCACCTGAAATATTGATAAAATTGAGTGGAGATACAGATGAACTTGTCAGAAAGAATGTTGCTAAGAACGAAAATACTCCACTTGAAGCATTGTTAATCTTAATTAAAGACCCAGAGCCGAAAGTTCGTGAAGCAGCGAAAAACAATCCAAGGTACAAACAATATTCAGAAGATGTAGATAGAGCAGAATTCAAGGCGAGAGATGAACTAGAAGATGCATTGTTTGACTAATCTTTAAGGAAAAACGAAAAAAATGTCAATAAAAAAAATAATCAAAGAAGAAATTCTTAGAATACTCAAAGAAAGTGTAGAAGAAGCGGAAGA
>Ga0255772_10000264_pt1 | contig 52016 bp, 62 predicted proteins | sample 071ome_34_FD_179970 | JGI IMG/M metagenome (GOLD analysis project Ga0255772, IMG submission 179970) | Coastal salt marsh microbial communities from the Groves Creek Marsh, Skidaway Island, Georgia - 071411BT metaG (version 2) | ecosystem: Environmental > Aquatic > Marine > Intertidal zone >...
GTAACGCACGACTGGCTGAGACTGACTGGGCCATGATGCCGGACTCTCCTCTCATCGACTACGACAAAGGCTTGATGGCAAGCTACCGCGCTGCTTTGCGTGATGTCCCGGCACAGGATGGGTTCCCGAACAACCCGCTACCTGAAGGCCCAGACCAGCAGCCGTATGATTCATGGACATACAACTCTACCGACTTTATCTGGGAAGCACCTCTGCCCAAGCCAGATGGTGAAGCATACTGGGATGAAGACGCTTATCAGGCAGATAACACAACTGGATGGGTAACTATAGGAATCTAAAATGGCGCTCTCTTACACAATAGACAAAGTAGTACGTAACACATCCGATGGCGGTGTTATCCGTGTCCGGGCAATAGCCTCTATGGTTGACGGTGATATTACTGTCAGCGACATGGTACATGTTAGTTTCACCCCTGACGCATCTGCTGATGGCTTTATCTCTTTTGACAGCCTCACCGAAGCTGATGTCATTGGCTGGGTAGAATCCGCTATTGATGTCGATGCTGTTACTGAATCTCTTCAAGCGAAGATGGACTCTGTTAAGACCCCTGCCACTGCTGTTGGTATGCCGTGGGTTACTGAAGAAGAACCTGCCGAAGAAGCATAAAGACAACACAACAGGCTGGATAACTATAGGCGAATAATGTGATAGAAGTGATGGCAGCAGTCAGTATAGCTAACTCTGCCTTCAATGCACTCAAGACAGGGATAGCCAAAGGCAAAGAACTACAGGACATGGGCGAGACTCTTGGCAAGTTCTGGGATGCTAATGAGCGTATTACGCAAGCTGGTATTGAGAATGAGACAGCTTCCTATGCTAAAAAACTGCTGAAGGGCAAAAGTATTGAGTCACAAGCATTAGAGATAACAATAGCAAAAACTAAAGCAAGGGAGATGGAGAACGAACTGCGCGAATATCTTATCTATAGTGGACAAGGTGAGTTCTATAGAGAAATGCTACGAGAGCGTAAAAACATTAAGAACGAAAGACTACGAGAGGCACGAGCTAGAGCAATGGCAAAGAAAGACGCAGCAGACTTAGCATTAGTTCTCTTTTTATTTGGTACTGCTGGAGCTATTCTAGCAAGCATTGTTGCGTTAATAGCAGCGAGTCAGTAGGTGTTAAACATGACCGAACAAGAAATAGAGGTATTGATTGACAGAGCCGCAAAAGAAGGTGCTAAACAGGCACTGAAAGACATCGGGCTGTCTGACGAAGAAGCGTATGATGATGTCAAAGAGTTACGGTCTTTGCTGGAGACTTGGCGCGACACTAAAAAGACTGTGGGACAGACTATAGCCCGTATGCTGACTACCGCCTTGTTAGCTGCGTTGGCTACTGGCGTGTGGATGAACTGGGGTAATAAGTAATGCTTAACTTGATAGGCACTCTGGCTGGCCCGGTAGGAGCCATACTAGACAAATTCATAGAAGACAAAGACCAGAAAGCACAGCTTGCTCACGACATAGCCACTATGGCTGAGAAACACGCTCATGAGGTTGTACAAGCACAGCTAGAGATTAACAAGAAAGAAGCTGAACATCCCTCTTTGTTTGTGTCAGGCTGGAGGCCAGCAGTAGGTTGGGTCTGTGTTATAGGTATGGCTGGTAATTTTATTACAATTCCATTTACCAATATGATGTTAGAATTGTTAGAATATGATGTAGTTATTCCTTTAATTGACATGGAAACTTTGTTGCCCGTACTACTAGGTATGTTAGGATTAGGTGCAATGAGAACAGTTGAAAAAGTTAAACAAGTAGACAGGAAATAAGTATGGCTACACAAAAAGACCCAAGACTAGAGAGGGCTGGGGTTAGTGGTTACAACAAACCAAAGCGTACCCCGAACCACCCGACCAAAAGCCACATTGTTGTTGCCAAAGTAGGTGACAAAATTAAGACAATTAGGTTCGGGCAGCAGGGAGTTAAGACAAACCAGACCGTTGGACAACGTGAAGCTTTTAAATCAAGACACGCCAAAAACATTGCCAAAGGAAAAATGTCAGCAGCCTACTGGGCCGACAAAGAAAAATGGAGTCCTAGTAAAACTAAGTCAAAGTCAAAGAAGTGGGTTAAAGGCTAATGAAATATTCTGCTGATCCGGTTAATTTAATTTTAACTATATTGGAATATACAGCAGGATCGTATACACCTAAACAAATTGTAGAAATGTTTAATATTATTAAAAACATTGAACAAGAAAGTTCAGCACAGATAACAGTTTTAAAGGATAAAAAGGTAAACAAAGATGGCACAAGCTAAATACAACCGCAAAAGAGGCGGGGTTAAGCGTTTTAATTATGCTGGCGGTGGTTCTGTGCAGGGGTATATAGATGCCTATCTTGCTGGTGAAAAAACTTTAGAAGATATTGCTAAAGAAACAGGGACAACTGTTAAAACCCTTCAATCTGCCATAGAAAAGCGAGCAACTACCGATAAAAAATTCTCTGCGGAAGCTAATCGAATTTTGGAAAAACAGCTGCGTGATAAAAATGATGCATTAGCAGCACAGCAGCGGGCAGCAGCAGAAGCAGCAGCAAAAGCAAAAGCAGAAGCAGAAGCAGAAGCAGCGGCAGCACGGCAGCAAGCTATAACTAATAATACTTTTACTGGTTACTACCCAAATATGCCCGGGGTAACTAATAATACTTTTACTGGTTACTACCCAAATATGCCCGGGGTACCAAGTTCTACTACTACTACTACTAATACTTTTAATCCTACTCCTACTAATGTCCCCGCTGCTGCTAAATTGGCAACTGATACACCTAAACCTGTAGAAGATACAAGAACAGCGGAAGAAAGACGCACATTAAACGTACAGCAAATAACAAAAGCTACACAACCTCAAGTAGCTACTGTTGATGTTGAAACAGGTATCACCCCGGACTCTGCTATACAGGAGTTAGATCAGTTTGCTAACTTAACTCCCCCGCAAGGAGTTTCTGCATCACAGTTAACATCAGCTGTTGCAAATGTAAAAGAAGCTGTATTAAAAGGAACAATAACACCCCAGCAATATCAAGCAGCACTAGCTGAAGAGCTAAATAAAACAACAGCTGCACAGGGTGTTACCCGTCCTCCCATAACTGTAGACGAAATTAGAACACTTAGCGCACCCGCCGAAGCTGCACAAGTTAGTGGTGCAGAAGTTGAAGCAGCCCGGGCAGGAGTAGCAGACTACACTATTAGCCCAGATGCTTTTGTGCCGGAGGTTACTGTAGGTAGGGTTAATCTAGCACCTACCCCTCAAGCAGAAAAACAAGAGCGACAGGCTATAACAGGCACTGCCCCTACTGGTGTTGAAGCGCAGATACTAGAGAAGATTAGTTACACAGCATCTCAGGCTAGGGCAGTTAAAGGCACAGCTGCTAAAGGCGAAGCTGCAACAATGGTGGCGCAGGTTGGTGATATACCTGAAAACATCACGGCTGCTATTGTAGAAGACCCGGCTACAGTTGAAGCCCAGATAGATAACGAACCTATTAATGTACAAGCTGCTGTTGCTGCACTCCCGCCTGAAGCACTTGTTTCATCCCAAATGGAATCACTTCTTGGCGGGCTAGAGTCCGGTGAAGTTCCGGCTTGGGCTAAACCAGCTGTTTCTCTTATTGAACAGAATCTAGCCCAGCGAGGCATGAGTGCGTCTACTGTAGGCCGTGATTCTTTGTTTAATGCAATTATTCAGAGTGCGTTACCTATTGCACAGTCCAATGCACAGGCGTTACAGGCTAGGGCTGCACAGAATTTGTCCAACCAGCAACAGGCAAACTTGCAAACTTCTCAGTTAGACATGACAAGGCGCATGCAGAATCTAGCTAACCAGCAGACAGCAGGAAGCCAGACTGCTCAGATGGCTAATGATATGGCTCAGTTGCAGAGTCAGTTCAGTCAGCAAGCCACGCTGGCTAGTGCAGAACAGGCACAGCAGGTTAGGTTGCAGAACCTACAGAACCAGCAACGGTCTGCCGAACTTAATGCGCAAAACCAACAGGCCATGAATGCACAGAACCTGTCTAATGCGCAGCAGGTTGAGTTAGCCAATCTACAGATACAGAGCCAAACTGACTTGGCTAACATGTCTGCTGAGAATCAAGCCAAGCTTGCAGAGTTTCAGACAGCTGCGGAGTTTCTTGCTAAGAACGCTGACCTAAAACAGCAGATGGAATTAGCTAACCTTAGTTCAGAACAACAGACAAGGCTGGCAAATCTATCGGCTTTAAATCAGGCGGGTGCTGACAACCTTAATGCAGCACAGCAGACTGAATTAGCCAATCTAAATGCCCAGATGCAGACTAACTTGGCTGCTGCCGAGATTGCAAGACAGCTTAATGTGGCCCAGCTTAACGTAGACCAGCAGCGGGCAGTACAGAATGCTACTACTGTTGCTAACATAGACTTAACTAAGTTTAATGCTGCACAGCAAGCTGAGTTGGCTAACAGCCAGTTTATGCAATCAACTACAATAGCCAATATGAACGCTAGGCAGCAAGCTGCTATGCAGAATGCCACGGCTATGGCTTCAATGGATTTGGCTACTGCGGATCAGCGTACAAAATTAGCTATACAGAATGCACAGAACTTTCTGACACTTGATATGGCTAACTTATCCAATCAGCAACAGGCACTTGTTCTTGATCAGCAGATGCAGCAGCAGAGACTGTTGTCAGATCAGGCTGCTACAAACGCTGCCTTGCAGTTTAACGCAGCTAACAAGCAACAGGCCCAGCAATTTATGGCTAACTTGTATACGCAGACAGAGCAGTTTAATGCAGCCCAGACAAATGCTATGGCTCAGTTTAACGCTACTGAACAGAACAGGATCGCTGCTATAAACGCAGGAAATGAAATTGATATAGCTAAGTTCAACAACCAGTTGACCACACAGCTAGAGCAGTTCAATGCTCAGATGGATCAACAGAGGGAACTTTGGAATGCCCAAAATGCACAGGCAATCCAACAGTCTAATATTGAATGGCGCAGACAGGCTAACACAATAGACACTGCTGCACAGAATGCTTCTAACCAAGCTGCTGCGCAGATGGCATTTAATCTGACGGCTGCTGAGTTATCTAACATTTGGCAGCAGTTGCGTGATGAGGCTACATATGCTAGAACAGCATATGAAAATGAACAGCAGCGTAAGACAACATTGTATGCTACAGCGTTGTCTAACGAAGCAAGTATTTCTGAAACAGGCAGTACATCTGCTATGGACAGAGTAGTTAATATAATTACAGGCATACTAATGAGTGGTGTTTAAACATGGGATTTTTTAGCAAAATATTTAAAGGCGTAAAGAAAGTCTTTAAGTCTATAGGCAAACGTATTAAAAAAATTGCCAAAAGTGTTGGTAAGTTTATGGACAAGGTTGGCATTGTCGGTCAGATTGCTATGTCCTTTATTCTGCCGGGAGTTGGAGGAGCCTTGCTTAAAACGCTAGGCGGGACACTAGGAAAAGTAGCTGCTTGGGCGAGTACTGCTGGAGGCAACGCTTTGGTACAGGGCGCGAAAGCAGTTATAGGTACAGCAACAAAGTTTGTAACTCAGACTGCTAGGGCGTTTAATACTGTTACCTCAGGTGTTAAAAACTTTCTTGGTGAAACAATTAAGACAGCTGCTAATAAAATCCCCGGAATAAATATTGAAGGTGCAGCTGATAGTTTTCTTATGGGCAAAGATGGATTCTTTGGAGCAGATACTGCATTTGGCAGAGCAGCAGGTGCTACTGCTAAAACTTGGAACACTACAATTGGATCAAGCAAATGGATGCGTCAGTTTGACCCGTCTTTCCAGCGTTTAGAAACCGCAGTATCTAGACCTGTAGTACAAACTGATAATGTATTTGATTCTGGAATTAAATATGATATGCCAGAAGTTAGCCTTCAAGCCCCGGGCAAACAAGGATTTGATTTAGGTTTACCTGAAATGCCTGAACTCCCAGAAATACCTACATCTGCACAGGCTACTATTACTGGTGGGGATAGCTTGTTAGCCCAGAAATCTGCTGGTTTGTATGAAGAAGGATTTATAAAAGGTGGAGTTGAAGCTGTTCAGCCTGAAAAAACTAATCTTTTAAGAGATGGTTATTCTGCACCCAGCTGGGAAGAGGCAATTGCTGATCCTTCTAAAGTACCAACAACGACTGTGCGCCCTCTTAAAGAATTAAAAGAGGAAGCATTAGACTATGATTTTGGATTAGAAAAATCTACTTCTGGTATTAACCTAACAGGAGAGGCAGTTACAGCAGGGATCACTACTGCTGCCCAAGAATATTTCTCTACACCTGAAACAGGCTTTGGCGGGCAGTCAGTTTACGGTGCAGCACCTATAATAATGCCTCAGTACGAAGTAGAAGAGGCAGCACCTTTACCTATGTTTGGTAATCCCATGTTCCAAATTGATATAGCCCAGCCGGGAGACCGTTATTATAGACCAACAGGTGAGTGGGCTAGAAGGATGGGCGCATTTGCATCACCAGTAACGATAGGATGATAACATGAATCAAGATATGGCAGATTATATCAATAGGGCGGGACGGGCTATCCCCGGGCAGTCCCTGACTAATGATCCTGAAAACCCACAGCCTTTTGAGAAGTCTCCTGAGTTTACAGAGATGCGTGATGCCCTTGAATACATTTTTGTAGCAATCACCGAAAAAGAAACTTACATGCCCTTGATGCAGGAAATTTCAGGTGGCTTTCCTATTATGGACTTTGTGCAGGTGTTTCTGTTTGAAGGGTTTAACAACGGCAAATGGAACCCCGACTTGATGCTTCTGTTGGCTGAACCTATGACCTACATGATTATGGCTTTAGCTGAACGTCTTGATATTGACTACGTTATATATCGGGGTGAAGAGGAAGAAGAAGCAGCTGAAGAAGAAGTAATGGGCATCGCTTCTACTAAAAGAGTATTGGATAAAATAAAAAATGCCAAGGGCGTACCTGCGGGTGTGTTACCTGATAAAATAGAAACAGCAATTGAAGAAATGCCTGTAGACAGCTTGATGGCTCAACCGCCCGCAGAAGAAGCTGAAGAAGCCCCCGCCAGTTTGATGGCACAACAGTAAGAGGATTATATAGATGGCTATTGAACAGTTTGGACAATCACTGCTTGCGGGACAGCGTCAGAGGCAGCGAAGGGTAGCTAAACAGCAGCGTAGAATGCAGAGAGAAACTGCCCTTGGTACTATAGCTGGGGGTATAGGTAACGCATTTCTTAAACAAAAAGCTGAAGACTTTTTAAACGATGAAGGTTTTAGGGCTGAGTTAGTACAGTTAGGCAGGGCATCCAAAGAATATGAAAAGGCTCTTCCTATGCAAGAAGAGATGATAAAACAAAACAAAAATTCTTTGCAGTATATTGAAGATAATTTAATGACTCAGGCCGATGCCCGAGCAAGAGAAATTTTAGAAAATGACGAACTAGCTACATTACCAGAAGTTCAAGCATTTGTTAGAAAACAAATTCATGAAGAAGCCGTAGCACAAGCAAAGGCATTTGATAATGTTATAAAATATGGTTCGCAGTTAGCTACGCCTGAAGAGGCTATAGCAGCCCGTCAGCGATTAGTAAAAGAAAATTTACCTACTAATGTGGGACAGGCTTTTGCTGGTTGGGCAGTAAATCTTTTTAAACCTGAAGATAAAAAGAAAATAGAATATAATGTTTTGTTAGAAAGTGCTAACAACAAATATAAAGATAATCTTGAAGCTTTTGAATTAGCTAATGCAGCCTTTAATTCAGGTAGAGGTCTTAGTGAATCTTTTGAAATTGCAGATAAACTAACTGCAATGGAAAAAGATATAATGAGTGACGAAAGGGCTGGAGAGTTTAGGACTTTAGTAGATAAAAATATTAGTTATACTGGTACGGGAACTACTGGTGTCTATAAAAAAGTTACAAAAAGCACTTTCTTTGACCGTAGGCTAAATAAAAATATTGCAATAACTGATGTAGATGCTGATCCAATAGATTTTAGAACAGAAGAAGGTATACAAAAAGCTTTTGCAGATTCAATTGTACCTTTTAGTGACTCTGTGTACATGTCTCCTTTAACAAGAAAGGCGCAGGAAGAATTAATAACTAATCCCGACTTTATAATAAAACCTAAAAATGCTGAGGAATTCAAAAAATCCTATAACATATATAAAGAAGTTGCTGATAAGCCGGAAAATATCAAACCTGATTTTGCTCCAAGGCAAGGCTTTGATCTTCAACAACTACTGATGCAGAACTATGTTAGGAATATTTTTGAAACTGATGAAATATTAAGTGATGAATATGCATCACAGGAAGAAAAGGAAACTGCACTGATAAGATTGTTTGAAGAACTATCAGGTTTAAATACTTTTAGCGGGCAAGAGTAAATATTAAAATGTCAGAAAAACTAAAACCTATTAGACCATCTTTAGATTTAGATTTAGATGAAATAGAAAGCAGCATTACTGTTACTGAACCTAATGTTCGGGAAAGCCCATCAATTATGATGGACATTCTAAGAGAACAACAGAGAGAAAATAGGACAGGTTATGGTGCTGATATTTTTAGGTCAGTTTTAGATACTTCCCAAGATATAGCAGCTACTGTTTTGGATGTTCCTAATCTAGTAGTAGAAAATTTTTCTGTGCCACCAAGTAAAAATGGAGAATGGCTGACGGATGAAGAGTTTGGAGAGTGGCAAAAATCTTTAAAGGTGATTGATCCTGAAAAAGCTGTAGGTTTAAGTACACAGGCTATGTCTCAGTTAGCCGGGGATATTCCTGTTGTAGGTAAAGATATACAGAAGTTTATTGAAGCAAATGTAGACGAAGATTTTCTAGCTAAAGAAAGAGAAACAACTGCTGGCATAGGTACAGACATAGCTACTTATATAGCTACTATGAATAGACTTGGAGTAGGACGAACAGCTGCTACAAGGGGTGTTACTGGTTCTTTAATGGCAGAACAAATATATTCTGGAGCAGCATCTGACGTTACTTTAATGGACACAGCAGTAGAACTTTTCCCTACTTTTTTTAAAGGAGAAGAAGAAGAGTCCCGTAATCTGCTTCAGCAATATTTTGCATCTGCTACAGATTCTAGAGAAGAAACTGTAACCAAACGTAGACTAACCAATTTAGTAGAAAATAGTCTGTTAGAAGGCACATTTGTTGGTTTGTTTAAAGCGTTCGGTTTTGGCAAAAATGCAATGAATGATATTTCTGGTTACGTTAGAGATAAATTTGGTAAGCCTATTGCCGATTTAGACCAGCCAGAACAGTTAGAACTATTTGACGATATAATTACAAATATTAAAAAATTAGAAGAGCCTAAAGAAGAAACAATAAGACCCCCACTTAGGTCTGCAACTATAGATATGTTTGGAGATACACAAACTCCTGACATTGAAGGTGGAGTTCGGGCTTTAAATCAGACAATGCAGCCGACTAATAATCTTCTTGAAAACATAGCTGCTGTTGTTACTAGGACTAAGAATTTAGTTTTTAGTTCCAGAGGTTCTTTATCAGAACGTGCTAAAGCACTAGAAGAAATGTCTATAAACTTTGCGAAGGCAGATTCTGCTAGAGCAGTTAATATTGCAAATGATTTAAAAAATGCTATAGACACTGCGTTTACCAGAAGCAGTGAACGGGCTGGTATCCGTGAAAGAATAATGGGTGCTTTAGAAGATGATCTAAATTTAATTTATGACTCTGATCGTGAAGGGGCTATTCTTGATTTAACAGAAAAATTTGATATCCCGCCTGAAGTTGCAGAGCCTATCTATGAAGCTAGGATGCTGCTAGATGACTTGTCTAAACAGCTTATAAATTCTAATTATGTAGCCCCTGAGTTAAAAGAAATTCTTTCAGCTAACATGGGTGCTTACATTCGTAGATCATACAGGGCATATACTGATGCTGGTTACGTTGACCAGACATTAAAACAGTTAGACGAGACAAATATAAACAAGAAGCCTCAAGTTATTTTAGATGCTGAAAATTATATGTATCGTCAAGTAGCTAAAGCCAATCCTAATTTTAATGAGGCTCAGATAGAAGCGCAAGCAAAGGCTAATTTAAAAGAAATTATAATGGGTGCTGAAGGCAACATGACTTACTTTACAACTATGCGTAGAGTAAATGATAAAATCATGAATGCCCGCCAAGAGATACCGGAAGAAATAAGAAACTTGTTAGGTGAAATACGAGAGCCTGAAAGTTCCTTAGTTTTATCTATAACTCAAGCTTCTAACTATTTAAGAAATACAGAATATCTTGGGCGTGTTAAAGACATGGCTCAAAATCAGTATTTGTTTGACCAGCCTGTCGGGCCTTTTGCTACTAAAATACAGGGTACTGGGGGTTCTCCTATTGAGGGTATGTATACAACTCCTGAAATGGCGAGGGCTTTAAAAGGAACAGAAGATCGTTTTAGAGATAGAGCCAGACATGAATACGATATGTATGACAGATTTTTGCAACTCAAAGGTTTTTCTCAGGCTGCAAAAACTGTAGGTAGTCACACAACTCATATCAGAAACTTTATAGGTGCTACTCAGTTTGCAATACGTAACGGTTTAAATCCGTTTGAATCACCTGTAGATTCTTTTAAATTATTAAAAAATAATATTACTGCGGGCGGTGATGCTTCTCTTAACGAAACGTACAATCGTTATTTAGAACTAGGACTAGTTAGTTCTAGTGTCAGAGCAAACGAATTCCTTAAGCTTATGGATGTAGGGATTTCAGGAGGCTTTGATATCAACACAAGGCCATTAGATAAAATAGGTAGTGCTATCGGAGACAGTACTCCCGCTAAAGTATATACAGCTACAGATGACTTTTTCAAAATTAGTGGTTATCTACAAGAACTGGATACTTTAAAGCAAGCATATCCTGATACACCTATTTCTGAACTAGAAGTACAAGCAGCAGAAATAGTAAAAAATACATTCCCTACTTACAACAGAGTTCCTCCGGGGATCAAAAGAATAAGATCGCTGCCTATAGGTAACTTTATTGCGTTTCCTGCTGAAGTAATGAGGACTAGTACTAACATTATTGTACAAGCAACTAAAGAACTAAAAAGCGGAAACCCTGTAATAGTTGAAAGAGGGCAGCGTAGGCTAGGTGCTTTTCTAGTAACAGGCGCACCTATCTGGGAAGGTGCTTCTACCATGTCAGGGGAGGCAGCTGGTTTTACAGAACAGCAAGAACGCAATGCTTCTATCTTAACTGAAACGATATACTCTAAAGAGTCTCCGCGCATGTGGAAGCTGGATGAAGAAGATGGTCGTATCTATTATTTAGATACACAGTTTTTGAATTCATATGATTATATCCAGCAGCCGCTAATGGCAGTAGCCAATCGGGTTTTAAATGACGATATTTCAGCGGAAGAATTAGATAAAGAGTTAATTGGTATTGCCATTAGATCAACTATAAAACTAGCTGAACCTTTTGCTGGCGAAAGTATGCTGACAGAAAAACTTTTAGATGTTGGCGCATTAATAGCAAACTGGGAAGCTGGTAGAGGTATTGATGGTAAGGTTATTATATCCCCTAGTGAGTCTGTTTCTGAAAAAATAGCACATGGCGTTTATAATTTAGTTGAGTTAGCTATACCTCAAAGTTTAATAGATATTTCAAAATCTGTTGTTAATGCTCCTAATCCTTATACAGCCCAGCAGCTAACCAATTCTCAAATATTATTAAATAATATAGGACTTAGGTGGGTTGAATTTAGACCTGAAGATAGCCTTGCGATGGCTCTTGTTGAATACAATGGTACTGAGGTTGAAAGTAGTACAGTTAAGTATGACAACACAGGAACTCCCGAAGAAATTGTACAGGAATACATACAAAAGCAATCTGACAATTACGAAGCACAACAGACACTGTTTAGAAAATATAATGCATTTGTAAATTTGTTTGGGACTAGACGCGAAGGTGAAAGGGCAGCTAAAAGAATACTTACAGATAACGATTATGGTAAAGAAAGATTTGATGAACTGAGTGACGGCGTGTTCAGACCTGATAGTGTTGACCATATACTTGATATTGTAGTTGAAAGAGACCGAGAAACTGGTCAGTTTTTAGGTGGGTGGAATAGAGAAAAAATTAGAGAAACAAAAAAGGCTTTGACAAAAGCAAGAAATTTGTTAACAACAGTACCTTTAGATTCTATAGATTATGTTATAGAAACGAGACATCCTAGACTCCTTGCAGAGTTGCAAGAGTTAAGTCAGGGAAGTTGGACAGGAGAATATCAAGACAAATTACAACAAATACCAAAATACCAAGAAGAGTATCCTACGTTTGCTAAAGGCGGGGAGGTTTATAACGTACCTCAAGCCCCAGTAGAACCAGACGAGCGTATTGACAGAATGACCGGACTTCCTTACAAGGAACAGGCCGGGGATATCATGATTGATGAAGAAGATAGGTTTGGGTTTGCTTTGGGTGGTTTTGCCAAAGGCGTATTTAACATAATCAAAACCTATTCTAAAAAGAATATATCTGATGAGGCAGCAGAAGCAGCTGCCAAAAAAATAGAAAGTTTCTACACCCCTGAAGAACTGGCTGACCCTAAAGTCCAAGAGTTTACAGAGTTAAACGCCCGTGCGCTGCTGGACGAGAAACACGACTTGACTGTTGACCAGATGAGGGAACAGGGATGGCAGGGGCCGATAGGCGGTGACGAGTTTAGTATCTGGCGTGGGTACACCCGCGAAGAAATGGAAGCTTTTAACAAAGCAAACCAGCTTGCGGATGAACTTCCGTTGGACGCAGAAGGTATTAATTTTGAAATGACCAATGTCCTTGATGAAATTAATGCGCGAGATATAGAGACACCCACTGTTTCCCCAGAACAGGAACTCCAAGAACAGTACTATAAAAGGATAGACGAGGCTGTTGCTGCTGGCGATGATGATCTAGCAAATGAACTAGAGAACGAACTAGAACTGGCTCTTGAACAGTTGTCAGAAGCCCCCGCCCAAACCACAACAAGTAATGTAAAGGTGGTTTCTAAACTAGACAATGCTTTGGACAAGCTTATTGAACGTGGGCAGCCTATACCTGTGCAGTCGTTTGAAAACTTTCTGATTAATCAGGGTGTACCTAAAGTAGAAATAGAATCATCTAGAATAAAAGATGCTATTGAGTTTCTGGGTGACAACTTGGATGATGCTAAAGGTAAGATACCTAAGTCTCAATTAGCAACAAAAGGTAGGTTAACTCCTGAAATTCTAAACACTATAAAGTCTGCTCGTTCAGATAAAAATAAGTTTGGTGTTAGAGAAGTTGATATGGATGACATACCAGAGGTTGTAGTACCTTCTGAGGAAGAACTTATCGAAGCAAGATTAGACGCAATAAAAACCGCCTATGAAGCAGAATTAAAAGAGGCTGTAGATAACGGACTAGTAAAAGATTATAAACTTGGTATTTTAAATAACGGAGAAACATTCATAGAAGACGTTACTCTAACACCAAAAGGTATTAAGGAATATGAAGACATTGGCTATTTAGATATGGAAGAGGAATATGAGAGTGTACCGGAACAAATTGATGGCATGTTCCGTGATGACTTCTTGCTAGGTTGGGAAATACCCAGCATTGATTACTTTGAGCCAGACGCAACAAAAGTAGATTTTTCAGAAATTACTCTTCCCGACACAAATCTAGATACTTATAAAGTAAGGCTATACAACGATCCTCGTGTAATGGGTAAATCTACTCATTTTCCTGATGAAGGTGAATTTTCTTTCCACACACGCACTGATGTAGAAGATGGTGCAGTAAGGATACTTGAGATACAGTCTGATCAGCTGAACAGTAATATAGAAAGGGCTGAAATAATAAAGAAAGGTAAGAAGCTGCGTGATAAGCCTAATAAAACTAAAGAAGAAATTAAAGAACTAAAAGAGTTTGAAGATATGTTCGGTGATGAGTATATCATGCCAGTAACAGACTTCCCTTACGTTAAGCGGGGTATCTACGGAGAAATCCAAAGGGCATACGATGAAGGTCTTGACCGTATAGAAATAGCTGTTGATCCTTCAGGTGTTAATGATTTAGTACGATCTAAAGAAGTACAGAAAAGATACGAAACAGAGATACCTAAAATTGCTAAAGCTGTAGCAAAAGATATTGATGCTACAACTAGAATGAAAGATGGTTGGCTAGTTATTGATCTCCCCGACAAGCAAATAGAGATACCTAGATACAACGAAGGCGGTAGAATATTGAAGTCAATCTTCAAAACTACAGCCAGCAAACTGAAAAAAGCGGGTAACGCTGTAGGCCGGGGTGTTGCCTCCAAACTCGGCATAGAAAACAGCGATATAGAATGGGCCAACTCCCTTGGCATGAAGTACGGTCAGCGGGAAGAGATGGATGGTAAGGGAGATGCAGCACGACATCTTGCCCTTGGCTGGTTAGCACAGCGTTCTAAGAAACCTGAGTTATCCAAGTTCCTGATCAATGCCCGGGAGGTTATATCTAACGTCCCCGAACGGGAGATGGATCAGTTTAACAACAACCTTGGCTTTGCTATGCAAGCTAGGAGTAGGGCTGAAGCAGAGGAGCGTATAACCAAACTGATAGATGAGCAGCAAGCCCGCTATATGACTCCCGCCCAAAGTCAGGAGTTACATGGGTATGCCAAGGGCGGTTACATACATCCAGAAAACTTTAAGTTTTTAGAAAGCTACCATGATGCAGTAGTGCGTGGTGGTATGACTGGTAAGATGAAGGGAGAGGATGTAACTATGTACATCAAAGGACTGGGAGTAAATGGAAAGGAGTATCTACTTCCTAGCTATGACCCTGAAAGCGGCACAATACTATCAGACAGTGGAACTAGAAAGAAGTTTAAAAAACTGATAGACAGCGGAGTGATCAAAGGATATGACAATCCTAAACAGGCCGAAGAAGAACGTAGAAAAATGTATGATGCTATTATCAATAAACGTCAGCAACGCGCAGCTGGTGGTAAGGTCATGAAGGCTTGTGCAGCATGAAGTACTTCACAGAAGATGAACTGAAATGCTCTCACTGCGGGGAGCAGGGTATGGACGCTGAGTTCATGCAGAAAGTAGAAAAGCTGCGTGAGGAGTTAGGGTTTCCCTTTCCCGTTACCAGCGCATACCGCTGCCCGGAACATCCAATAGAAGCTAAAAAATCTACTCCGGGCGCACATGCTAGTGGTCGTGCAATTGATATAGGCGTAACCCATGAGAACGCCTATAAGCTAGTACAGGCTGCTCTCAATTCCGGGTTTACTGGTATAGGTATAAACCAGAAAGGCTCAGGCCGTTTTATCCACATCGATGATCTGGACTATGGCATTCGTCCTACAGTCTGGAGTTATTAAACGCACATATCTCATCTTCAAGATATTTGTGTAGTCCTTCCAACTTTAACTCAGCCTCGCTAATTGCTTTATAAATTAGCGGGGCATCATCTTTTTTAAACACTTTTGATATTTTATCTTTAGGAAGCATACTCATTTCTGTTATCAGGTCGCCCTGCAAATTAATAAGTAACTTAAAAGATATTAGATTCCCTTCCATACCACATTCTCCTGCTTACCACGCAGTCCTGCTTTCATGTAGGCTGTTGCCCTACCTTCAAAAAAGTTCTGGTGTTCAACACCAAGCACATCATCCAACCAGTGCAGCGGGTTTTCCTTAACTTTGTAGTTGGGCTTGAGACCCAGCTGTAGCAGTCTACGGTCAGCTATATAATGAACATAATCACCCATTTCTGATCGGGTTAATCCTCGGATATCGCCCATCTCAAACACCAAATCCAAGAACTTCTGCTCCAACCTGACCATGTCCCGGCATGCCTGATAGATTTCTTTCTTGAAATCATCTGTCCAAATATCCAGATTCTCCTGAATAAACTCCCGGAACAAGCGGGTCATGGCTTCTACATGCAGAGACTCATCTTTGATACTGTAACTAACTATCTGGCCCATACCCTTCATACGCCCAAAGCGGGGGAAGTTTAGCAGGATAACAAAGCTGCTGAACAACTGTAGCCCCTCGGTGAAGGCACTGTACACGGCAAGGTTCTTGGCAATTGAACCTTTGTCCTTCACTGATATGCGTAGGCTGTTGACATACTCATGCTTGTCGGACATCTCCTCGTACTCAGCAAAGGCTTTGTATTCTATCTCGGGCATACCTACCGTATCCAACAACAGGCTGTAGGCGTGTTGATGAATAGACTCCATGTTGGCGAATGCGCCCATCATCATCCGGGCTTCCGGCTTCTTGAAGATGCGCATGTAGCGGTCAATGTAACCACTACCTACATCCACATCTGACTGCGTGAACAGTCTGAATATCTGTGTAAGGAGGTTCTTTTCTTCCTGCGTCATGTCCTGCCAATCCTTAACATCATTGTGCAGGGGTACATCCTCTGGGAACCAGTGCATCTGGTTCTGCTGGAAGTAGTAGTCAAACATCCACGGGTAGTCAAAAGGTTTGTAGTAATCTCTAGTGCTAAGTAAACTCATTCGTTATCTCCTTCTTGCATAATTATCATTGTTTTTCTGTTCCACTGCCTTATTAGATTTATTATTTTTCCCATCTTGCTTCCTTTTGTTTTGAAATATCCTATCCCAGTTTCTATTGAACTGAGTAGTGGTAACGGCTAAAGGCCTACGTCTACTACCTTTGCTCATTGTCTTGTTCACCGTAGTACAAATAACCAAACTCTTCCCAATATTCTTTGTGACACTTACGTTCATGATAGCAGTTGAAGCATGTGCCAGTAAGATCATCAAACTCTGGTGTCTCACAGATGTCTAACTTTTCTAATGTTCCCCAAGAATTGGGAGTGCATTTGCATTCCATAACTATTTACCTTGGCCCCGGTATTTCTTGTGCGAAGCCTTTTGATATTTACTCATCGTACTACGTTTGATATTACCTCGTCCGATGGACGTACCTTTTTCGCCCTTGCCTTCTTTTATAAGCTTGTTGGTTTCTTTAATCGTGTTCTTACTCATTGTAACTAACCTTCACAGCTTAAACAAACGCCCAGATCAATGCGGGGAATCTTTATGTTAACATTCTCTGCTGACCTAGCAGCATCAGATCGCAGGTAGTACAGCGACTTCAGCTTCTTGGCCCCGGCCCAGTGTACATCATTCACATATTGAAGATACTCATCGTGAACCTGCTGTGGTTCCGTGGCTTTTGGCGGGACAAAGAATAGGTTAACACTCTGACTCTGGCAGATATAATCCTGACGCTGATGTGCGTGTTCAACAATCCATATCTGGTTTATCTCGGGCGCAGTCTTGAATATCTCTTTCTGCTCTTCGCTGAAGACATCCATGTGTTGAATTGACCCTTCATGGGCTGAAATATCCCGCCAAATTTCATCGCGTTTCTTTTTATCGCCCGGGAACATTTCAAAGATTAAATCGTCTAAGTATTTATTCTTGACCTTAAAGCTGCCCGACAGGGTTTTGTGTGTGTACACGTTGGCCCGGAACGGTTCAATAGAGGGGCTTGTACCACCACATATAATTGAACTGGAGGCGTTAGGAGCCACCGCCATAAGGTGTGCGTTACGCCTGTTGCTACCGCTTACATCGGGAGCCTCCCCTCTTGTAGCAGCCAGCTGTTCTGTGGCCTCAACTGCCTTAGTCTTAATGTTATTAAATGCCCTGTGGTTGAATGCCGTGGCGTACATGCTTTCAAACGGGATGTGGTGTGCCTGAAGATAGGTATGAAATCCCATCGCTCCTAGGCCCACAGAACGCTCCCTGTAGGCAGAATAAGCTGCCTTTGTGTAGCCCTCCATGCCCGGATTAACGTAGCTTTTAAATCGTTTAAAGTTAGCTGTGTACCCACCCAAGTTACTGGTGTCCACGATAGCTGAAATGAAATGTTCCAGCACGTTATCCAGCATTGTAATCAGGTCGGGGATGAAGTTGTCGTCCTCGCTCCACTGGTCATAGTATTCTAAGTTAACACTAGACAGGCAGCAGACAGCTGTCCTTTCCTCATTGGTTGCTAGAGTTATCTCAGAGCAAAGATTACTTTGCTTTATTTGAAGCCCCAAGTCTTTCTGTTGTTTAGGCAGGGCTGCATTACAGGTATCAATGTTAACAATGTAAGGCTCCCCGGTTTCTGCCCGGGTGTTAATGATCTGAAACCACAGATCACGGGCCGATACGGTCTTAACCGCAGTGTTGCTCTTGGGGTCTATCAACCTCCATTCGCTGTCATTCTCTACGGCATCCAAGAAATCGTTAGTCAGGTTAACTGCGTTGTGCAGGTTGAGGCACTTACGGTTGATGTCCCCGCCAGTAGTCTTACGCATGGCTATAAACTCTTCTATCTCTGGATGACTAATATCCATGTAAGCAGCGTAGCTACCCCGCCGTGTAACGCCTTGGTTGAAGGCCAGCATCTGGCTGTCTACAACGTGCATGAAAGGGATGGAACCAGTAGACTTACTACCGTGAGTAGTATCCACACCATTACTCCGCACATCACCCCAATAACCGCCGATCCCTCCACCTGTGCTTGCCAGCCATATGTTCTCATCATAATGAGCAGAGAGACCGTGGCGGGAATCAGGAACAAAATTAAGAAAGCAGCTGATAGGTAGGCCACGGCTAGTTCCCCCGTTACTAAGGATAGGAGTGCTAAACATAAACCACAGATTACTAGCATAGGTATAAAGTCGCTGTGCAAGACCGAAATCAGTAATCCCCTTGTACGTTGCCCCATATACAGCAGCCCTAGCAAAAGCCTCTTGAGCATGAGTTTCTCCTTCCCAGAAATATCTATCTTTTAATGTCGCAATTGCAAAAGCATCTAGTAAAGTTTCTTTGTCGTAATCTATTTTTAATCCTAGATATTCCTGCACACCTAATTTGTCATTACTCACGGCACAATTCCTTCCTTAATAATTGTGGATATCATACGCTTTTCATACCATTCGGCCTTGCGTAAGTCTTCAATTCCATTTTTGTACCTGAACCTCCAGCGATACTTCAAGCTGTTGCCCCGGCAGTAGCCAAGAAATTCTTCGGGCGTGAGCATTGCGCGGATCGCATCAATGCATTCAATATCACCTTGGTTGTAATGGGTAGGAGAGTTAACAGTATCATGCTGCTTTTCTGCCCTTAGTTTCTTTCCTACTGCATACCACTCTTCTGGTGTTGCGTTATCAATAGACATTAGTCTGTCTCCTTATTTTCATCAAAGTACTCGTTTACAAAACTCTCGCTCTTGCGATATTCCATATCAACCCATTCATCCGGCAGGGTGTACTCGCTGTACCATTTAAATCCGTTTGCTTCGGCCCACTCTGAGTGGCTCCGTTTTGTACCATCCTTTCTACGTTTAGCCTGAGGCATCGGAGCAGAAGGGTTGGCAAATAAAAATACTAATTCATAACCGCGAGGCAGTGCTTTCTTTACCCAAATATATTTACTGTATTCGGCAAAGTCCCAGAACCTGCCCTTGGCTTCTATGAGATAGGTTACACGCCCTATTTTCTTAATGAAGTCTGGATGGTACTTGTGGTTTATAGTGTAATCCAGAATTTTACTGTGATGTTTCCAGCCTTTCAGAAGCCCAGTATGTAATTCAGATTCCCAAATTGAATCGTAGTTAGCCGGGACGTTCTTTCGTACTGGACGCTCCCGCCTTTTCTTCCGAAGTCCGTTTCTAATCTTGGCCTTCAATGTATTACAACCTCTTCCCTGTTAATTAATTCTATTTCTATTAGGTCATACAAATGCATTAATGTGTCATCACTAAGATACACATTCTTATTATGCTTATGTATCTCTAACCCAATAATCATGAGCAGTTCATTAAGCTGATCGTTTTCTTCGTTCATTCTTTTTGATCTGCTTTATGGCCCACCTAAAAGAATACGGAGCCACTGTATACTTTCCTTGAAGAAGGAAATGCGTCTGTGTTGACAGCTTACTTAAGATAGTATCAATAGTGACACTAGCCTGATCTTCTTTCCCAAGCTGCCCACGCAGCCAGTCTACAAGTTCTAGCTTGGCTAGTTTCCTTATCCGTTTTGCTTGTCTGCCGTTCATAAAACTTCCTCAACATTCGGGGCAACCACAACCTTGGTCAAATGCACCAAGCCCTTGGCATATTTAAATGTGCGCAGACCCTGACCGTCATTGGCATCTGCATAGCAGTCGTACTTATAGCTACAGTAGGAGCAGTTTTTAGAAATCTTTTCGTTACCTTTCGCACCATCTGCTTCAACGGGGTAGCATCTTTCAGGCGGGGAGTCTGTAGCAATCACATCTTTAACTATGTTGATCCTATTTTTGATGTTAGGCTTATCCAAGTCCTCGGGTATAAACAAACAAAGTTCACCGCTTTCTTTATTGATAACCAAGAACCCACCAGAGTTTGTACCTTCAGCAGCTTCGTATCCTGCAAGCTGACTCAGGTATCCAAAGGGATCGTTCTCTGCCAGTGTGCCGTACTTAAACTTGCTGAATGCAAAGCTGGACGCAGTCTTAACGTCAACTACTTCACCATCTATCTTGCAGTCCATATGTCCTGCAATACTGTCAACGGCTATTTCTTTCTGTTGACTTGTTACCTCATGCCCTGAAATCTTAACCAGTAGTAGAACTAGTTCTTCAAGCAGATGCCCGTACAGAAACTTAATCATCAGGCTTGGTGACAGATCACCATCCTTACCTTCGGCCCGGGAGTCGTACCAAAGTCTTCTCAAAGGCTTACCAATATTAGACATCCTAAGATTGAAATTAGAATCCCTTGGGGTAGGTCTAGCCCATCCTATAAAGGCTTGTTTCATTGCCTCACCAAATTCCTCAATGAGGTCATCAGATACATCAATAGCCTCACCATTTGTTAGCGGTTCTAACGATGTGTATATATCTTCTACTAACGTATCAATCGTTTTTGACATTATCAATTACCTCATTGAGGATGTTTAGTGCATCGGAAACATCCAGTTTAAACCATTCATACTTGGAACGGTACTTGTTTTTTAATTCTTTATGTAAAAGCTTTTCTATGTGGGGAGCATCTTCAACGGCTATTGCATACTCAACTTTGTAGTCCCTATATGGGGAGCCTGTTTGAAAGACATTCAATCTATCTGGGACTGACATAGCCCTGCCAACCTTTAGCCACCCGTCCCAAGCGGGATTGGATATCAGATAGATGTTGCCTTCTTGTATGTGTCTGCTTTTGTAATACTCTTTGAATACTACATCATTGTAGTTTTTGAATCTGCCGGGGGCATGAGTAGCATCACTAACAGGTACATACTTACCGCCTACATACATACGTTTCTTGTTCTTTTTTAAATGCGCTTCTAGTGTGCTTCTCCCGGACGCATTACCAGTGTAATACCAGATACCATCCTTGTACTGTAGATTAATATAATGACGATACATTTCAGGTAGAGTGTTTTTGATTGTATCGCCGCACTCAGCACAGACAAGTTCTTCCCAATGAAGATGTTGTATCTTCAAGTCTTCGTTACAGTTTTCGCACTCAACTAGATAAGGCATGATTATCCCCTAGTGTGTTTCACTCCAATCATCTCCTACATTGTATTCCCCATCAAGCTGACAGTTTAGTTCAAGCGCAACACCCGCTTCTACAATAGCATCAATACCAAGTTCACCAACCAGTTCAGCATCCTGCGCCAAAGCCTCAACCTGCCATTCATCGTGTATGTTGGCTACAATCTTGGCATTAAGATTGTTTGACTTTAGCTTGTCATCAAATAGAACCAAAGCTTTCTTCATCACGATTGCACCTGCACCTTGAAGCAATGAGTTCAAAGCAGCATGTGATGACCTGATAAATATCTTACGCCCATCTAATCCCCGGACGTAGCCTTTTGCTGACGCTCTTTCAACTCGTTTTGCAAGAGCAGCAAATGCTGGGAGATTATTAAGGAAAGATTCTCTAAGGCGTTTACCGTGACTTTTGTTTCCTCCAACCACTGTTCCAAGCTTTTCATTTCCTGCTCCGTATATAAGTGCATAGATGAAAGTTTTAGCCTGATCTCTTGATTCAAGTCCTGCAAGTTTTTGATTAGCGGTGTGGATGTCTCCATTGAGTATTTCATTTGTGAATGCCTCGTCATTCATGTAGTGGGCTAACATGCGCAGTTCCAAACCACTAGCGTCAATACCTACCAGTTTGTAACCAGTAGGTACACGCCAGCATTTTCTACACTCTTTCCCATATGGCGCACGGGTACTCGGTACTTGTGCCATGTTGGGGTCACGATGTGTCATGCGTCCAGTAATAGTTCCATTTGAATTCACATAACCATGAACCCTACCATCCTCGCATGAAAACTTAAACCAAGATTTAATCTGTGCTATCCGCTTCTGAAGCAGCAGGTACTCCGCTATAAGCTGTGCTTGAGGGATGTCATCTATTTCCATCAGTGTACCTTCATCAACTATCGGCTGACCAGTAGGCGTAAACTTGGTTGGCTTCCACCCAAAGTCTTGCAGATACTCGCCGATCTGTTTGCGGGAACCAAGATTGAATTCTGTTTCAAGATGCCTATCAACGAACCCAGCGACACACGCAATCTTAAACTCCTCGTCTGTCATTCTGACGCGGTTCCCAGATGCTGTGTCAGCCATTCGGGCGGGGACTCCCGACTTGGTTTCTCTGGCATACAGCCTGATGGTTTCAACCTTAGGTTTGAACTGCTGATGAACCTCATCAACAACCTCATCCAGCCTTTTCTTAAGTCTAGCAAGAAGGGAAGCTGCATGTTCTGTATCAAACATAAAACCATTGATGCGCTGCTCGTCTAGTAGACGGTAGCACTGATGCTCCAGCTTGATGCTGTCCCCGGAAAAACCTTGGGCTTCTTTTCGCAGTTGAAAATAGACCCTAGCATTGAGTTGTACATCACGCTCACAGTACTCAAGCATCTCGCTTGAAAACTTGTTGAAGTCATGAAACTCAATCTTGTTATAGCCAAGCTTGTAACCCCAAGACTCAAGACCGTGACCACCGTCCCGAGTAGGATTGAAAAGCCTAGATAAGACAAGTGTGTCAACAATCTTTTTATCGTATAGGTTGACACCTGTCAGTCTCTTGACTGTTGGTATATCAAATCCAAGGATGTTGTGCCCGATAAGTTTATCGGCCTGACTAACAAATTCTATGCCTTCATCTATCTCTTTAGGCCCAAAACTGTGCAGTATCTCGGCATCAATGTCATAAGCAACAACGCACCAGATGGTATTACAATTTGTCAGGCCGTTTGTTTCTATGTCAAAGACTAAGTTCACAGTAAATCCCCCACCTCTTCATCAAACTCATCATCAAACACTTCGTTGAGTCTGCCTGTTTCATTATTGTAATGCAAGTTTGTAGCTTTACCTACATCCCCGGTGTATCTGGATTTAAGTACACGCATTGTAGTGGTGTTGGCTTCCTCGGGATCATCAGACTGCTGGTTGCGCTCAAGAGCAATAACACAATCGCTTAACTGGGCTATGCTTTGACTGCCCCGCAAGTGACTAAGGCTAACAGTAATACCATTCTCATGGCCCCTGTTGCCCTCTGTGCGCCTCAAATGGGACACCAATACCATCCCTGCGCCTGTCTCCTCCACTATTGAACGGAGCCTGTGCATGATGCTATCAATGATCCTACGCTCATCACCTTCGGTGTAAGCCGACACAAGCATATGCAAGTGGTCAAGCACAATCCACTTACAGTCGCAGCCGATAATCATAAACCTGATCTTACTGTATATCTCTTCAATATCCTGAACACCAAGATGCGAGTACACCCAGACCCTGCCATCGTTATTCTCACCGTTTATCTTCTGCCAGATGTTAGCAAGATAATCGTAATCATACTTCTCCCTGATGTGGTCAATGTATATCCTGTCATTAGCTTCAATAGACATGATGCCATCAAGAGTCCTGTTCTGATTCTCCTCGAGAGCAATGATGCCGAGATTATCTTTGGTTGTAGTGAGCAGCCAGTGTTCCAGTTCTCGTACAACACTAGATTTACCAAGGCCTGTGCCTCCAGTAACAGTCAGCAACTCGCCCTGCCTGATGCCGTACAGCTTCTTGTTGAGGCCTTCCCAAGGGAATGGTATAGAGTCTTTCTTTTCCCTGTTCATCCAGCTGTCAAAGCAATCGCTGGCCCTGACAACCCCGCTTGGAGTGTAAAGCTTCGCGCCCCACCAAGCTTCCATGTACTTCTGACGCATGCCTTTCTTCAGCATGTCATTAGCATCTTTGAATTCTTCAGGCATCGTGAGTATCTTAGCTTTGCCCGGACTCAATAACCTAGCCACCTTGCGGGCAGCTTCCCGTCCCGGCTGGTCGTTATCAAAGTTGATAACTACTTCCTGATATTTTTCTAGGAACTCAAGTGAGTTCTTCACATCACGTTCTGCACCTGCTGCACCATTCTTCAGGGAAACTACAGGCCACTTTGAACCTTGCATTTCATAGGATGCCATTGCATCGCACTCGCCTTCAGTTATGGTGATACGCTTCGCAGCACCTTCAGCAAACAGATTCTGACCAAACAGACCAGTACCTATTGATGTGCCCTTCCAAGAAAAAATCTTGTCAGGTTCACGCACCTTGTAACCTGCTACCTCATTGGCAACATAGTACGGGTACATATGCCTACAGATTTTTCCATTAATATTTTTTAAGGATTTAACGCCAAAGAACTTGGCTGTTTCTAATGAGATTCCCCTGTCCGTAAGGGGGTTGAACTCCCCCGAACTGGTATCAATAATATCGGGTAGACTTTGAGTAATGTTTATTGATTTTTGTTGAGCCATAAATACCTCACCCTCAGTGGCTTTTTCATAATCTTTTATATAACTGTTACAACTAAAGCAATAGGCAGAACCATCCTCATTTAAAGATGCGGGGTCTGACCCCTTGCAATTAGGACAATAGATGTGTGTTTTAATGAATGACATTTATAAGTATCCTCAGAAAAAAAAAGGAGGGCTTTTTACGGCCCTCCCTAAAGTTCACCTGAAAGGAGTAAACAGGTGAAGGTGAGGGGTACTCATTCTTCCTGAACTAGAACCTCGTCAGTCAAAGCAGCTTGGATTTTACGATTAAGTTCGGCAGCACAACACTTAAGCACATAAGCTTTCTTACCCAGCAGGGTAAGTTCGTTCTGTACCTCTGAAAGAGTAAGGAAGTCTTCCTTGACTTCCTCGCTCAGTGTGGATACATCGTATTGCTTGCCGTCTACTGTGTAAATCACAACTCATCCTCAAAAGGATCAGCTGACTCTGCTTCAACTTCAAACTCATCACCGGGCTGGTTAGCATAGCTGACCAGATCAATGACCTGCATAGCCATAAAGTCCAGACCTTTGTGGTTAGTACCTTTGTAGTTGGACTCCCACTCCTTGTACTGAACTTTAACCTTGGAGCCGTTGCCAACCAGACAATTGATCTCGCGCTTGGCAGCATCAAACAGCTTCGGTGCAGAGCGCACCATACCGTTGGGGCCGTTGACCTTACGCTTGATAACAAGTGCCGGGCCTTCATCCATCTCCTTGATGGAGAAACCACGAGATTCAAAATCCTTGGCGGTCTTGCTGTCAACAACCAGATTAACTGAATAAACTGGATCGTAAGTTGTGTTGGGCTGAGTTACGCTTGCCCAGTAAGCGGTTCCAGATACAACTGGCATATTACACCTCTTGTGTATTGTTGATTGAAATTGAATCGTAATTCCTTTCTTGTGGCATGTCAAGAAAAAAGTTACGACTTTACTATTATTCTATCCGCAAGCTTCTGACTTGCATGCCAGCCAACAACAGCCAGCAGTGCAAACTCAATTGTGGATGGAATAAATCCTGTCTTGCTTTCAAAGTCTTTTAGTTCTATAATCTCTATAAAGACCAGTAAAGCACCTATTAAACTTATTATATAACAACTTAAAGAAAGTACTACAAGCAGCCTGTGGTAGTTGTCGTAAGAAGAATTATAAGTATCTTTTATATCTTTTAAACATTTAATTATTGCATGTTGTACATTATTAAACATAATCATATCCTAATGAAACTATTAATATCTATATGGAGTACTGGCTCAACATCTTGCCAATCATTTCTGTCTGTTCTACCACCTTGGGATATGCAAAAGTCACTAATTGTATCCAATCTTATGTATCCTGATTGGTCTGACCATCTAACACAGAGGTTAGTTGGTTTTCTAAGAGACCGTGAAAACTCTTTAGCTTTCAAATATTTACTTAAACTTATTATATATGTAGGGTACTGCTCCTTCCTACATGTTCGGTTTTTTAGTTCAACAAACCCGATTAAAGTGTCACCTCGATAGCAACAGTAATCTATTCCGTATTGCACTGGCATCTTTGTTAACTCACAATCCCAAACAGTTTGGATCATGTCAGCAAAACTTTGCTCTTCCTTTAAACTATGCTTTGTCTCATATTTAGGTCTCATTTATATGCGGTCTCCCAGTTTCTAGGCCTACGTTTCCTGCCTTTTTCCCAAGCTTTATATGTGGCATCTGATCTAGCAGCACACCAATATGTTGCTGCAAGCAGGTCTTTTATTTTCCTTGCACTAAATTTTTTAGAGAAAGGACTACCAAACAAAGGCTTTACCTTAGCATACTTGTATCCCATTTTTATTTCACATAATCTTGTACCTTCCAAGTACATCTCAACAATAAAATTGTCACCAGATTTTAAATTCAAAAGCTTTTTATCAAGCTTATCAACTATCTCAAGTTTCTTTTTTCTAGGCATACTGTTCTCCAAACCACATTGGCGGGGCTGTATAGTTCCACTTAGCCATGTAGGCTTTTTCTTTATTGTAATAATTTCTATAAGACTCTACATGACTAACGCCATGTAGTTTGCATTCATCCGGCATAGCCAATGTAGGCTCAGTAAACTCCCCGGTTGGGATATTTACTGGAAGGTCTTCCAAGTATATTGAAAGGGATGCCGACTTGTGCATCTTGTTGTATCTAAAATTATATTCAAATATGAGATACATCCACATTTTATAAAGCCATTTATAATTAGCAGAACTTTGTCTAACCCAGACAGCACTTGGATGATTAACGTGTGTAGCCTTGTACAATACATCTTGCCTACCGTCAGGCAGTTCTTTGTTCTCATTACCATCGAGTACGCGGTGTGCTGTTGATAACAGCTGGGCATATTCTAAAATCATTTTGACACAATGCTTGTCGCAGTGATTCTCGGCACAAATTCTTGGGTTTGGGTCTAGATAAAATATATTCATGTTACCTCCTTTAAAAAATGCCATCCTTGGCAACTGTTAGTTGGTTTAAGCAGCCAGCTTAGTTACTACATTCTGAACTGTTGCCTCACGCTTACGCTGTAAGTTACTAATATCTGAACCCTTTCTCGCAGCTGGGGCATGGGTTGACCAATCAGTGAAGGCATTGTACAAAGCCCACTGATTATTACCAAGTTTTCTAGAGTAGTTGTACCAAGCCCTTAAAAGATACATATAATCTTTACTAGCCTTGCCTGTTTCTTTCCATTTGGTTTCAAACTCATGGAAATTAGAACCTAAATTCAACGCATGGAAGATCGCTATCTTAACTTCATTTATAGAAATAGGTGTATTTCTAAGCGTTGACCACAACTCATTCTGCTGGGCAAATACTTCCAAAGCACCACCAACAACCCTAGCTGCATGATTTATATTAAGATTCTTAGAATGTTTAGCCCTATAAATTGTGGCTGCGTCCTTAGTCCAGACCTGACCGTTCATGCAAGCACCCTGCTTTGCACCACCAGACAATAAGAAACTGAACGTCCCATCGTAGCTATTAGTACCAAGGAAAGTCAGGACAGCAGTATCACCGTCCGGTGTAGTTACACTATGAGCCGGGAGGGTGTGATGAACAAAGCACTTAGAGCCGTTACCTCCGATAGTAATTCTTTCTTGAATACCAGTACAATCAAGATCAGAACGCTCAAGAATTACACGTTGGTTATCAATCATTTCTCGGTGAGTGACCAGCTTGTACTTCCTACTGACAGCCCCCAGAAAATTCCAAGTATCTCCACGATAGATAGCCATCTTATTGGATTGAATCCTATCATGTGGAGTCGGGTTAAAATAAAGTGGAGTTATGTGGGTATCAAAACTAGCAGCCCCATAGCCCTGATTGTATATATCAAGCATATGCTTACGATTGTTGTTTATTGAAAGTACATTAGTCATTGCTTTGCTCCTTTGTCATTTGAATTAATTTTTCTTTACGCTTTTCAACATCTTCAATAGCCAGTACTGCGGGCATCATTCCTGTAACTCTACCCAATGCTCTCGCACATGAGAATCTTATATCGTCTTCTTCACTTCTGGTTTTTATTAGTACTGCGTCAACCAAGTCAGAAACAAGCGGGGCAAATTCAACCATTTGCTTGCATTCTTCTAGGGCGAGATCAAACTCACCCATTTCTCTTCGGATTTCATTAATTTGCATAGCGTTCTCCTTTTGGATTGGGTTGTTATTAATCTCTCTCAAAACCCTTTGAGAGATTAATTAACAACCTTTATTTTTTTATTTTCATAAGCCTCTGAACTTATCTGAGATATGGCAAACGGTGTACCGTACTGCTCCGCAAGTTCTATAGCTTCGGGATAAGTTTTGTCCTTAATTAATATCTTATGTCCCGAAGTATAAACTTCCCAGTTTAAAACCTGTCTTTTCATATGACTCATTAATGCACTACCTCCTCTTCGGATTTTTCATAAATCATGTCTAGCGTTACACTCAGACCGTTTAACGCTTCATCCTTTGAAATCTCATGCAGCTTTGCTATTGATGAATACATTACCAGCAAAGCTTCAATGACTTCTAAATCGGATAAATTATATTTCATAGCTGTTTCTTGAGTTTTTTTGCAAAACTTTATCATTGTTTTCTTTTTCATTTTATATCTCCTTTGATTCACATGAAGTGTATTCTCTATCTGCTATCTCTTCTTGATGTTCCCACCAATCCTTAAACCTTTGCTCTTCTGAACCGTAGGTTTCTTCAAAGTCTCGTTTTAATTCTGCAATATCTACTGGGTCGCGGGGCATGGTTCACGTTCCTCCTTTAAAGGTTTTAGTTTAAAAAAAGTTTTATGTTGAGGATATTTATGCACAAAAGCCCTAGCATAAAAAGCTATGTGGTCATTAGATATTTTAAAAGGTTTACCTGTAGTTTCGATATCAGTATGCCATCGAACCCTATTCATAATTGCCCAATGAGAATACTTTGTACGCCCAGATTCAATTGCTTCAAGGGTAAACTTTTCAAAGGCTTTCCAAATCTCAGGATTTTTTCTATGCCAGTTCAACCACTGCTTTCTTCTAACCGCTATCCTATCTTCAGTCATATTAAACTCCCATGTTCAGCGTACAATTTCTACTGGTTCGTTTGTCTCAATCCATACTTTAGCTCCACAGGACAATGGTTTGTCCGGGGAATATATTACTCGTCCATTAGTAAATACTACTTCGTTACACTTTCTGTTCTGCTTGTAGTCTTTAACAGTAAGTATTGGCCTTGAGCCACCGTCTTTACTGTTGGCCCTAATGTTATGCTGGTTAACGTGAATTCTAGTTATCATACTTCTGCCCTCTCAACCGAGAATTTAAATCCTAGTTTCTTAGCTATTTCTATAGTGCTTCTGGTCAATGTTTTACTACCAGCCAGCTGGGCCAGTAGTTTGGCCTCTTCGCTGACTGGATAGATGTGTTCAGTACCATAATTGTTTTTAACTTTTACTAGCAATAGCATATCGCTGTCTCCTTTGGGGGGTTTATATATCTCTCAAAAACCTTTGAGATATATAAACACCCTTTATATTAATTAATTTTAATGCGTTGCAATTATTATATCCATGCCTTGGAATCTATCTGATCCACAAGCATGACCTTTTGGGGTACAAGTATTACATTTTCCGGGGCAGGTGAAGGCTTTAATACCATATAGTTTTCTGAGGAAACTCTGATGTTTCCTATCGCCATGCATATCACTGGTTACTTTATAACCAACATCTACTGCAACAAAACTACCCCTTGTAACTGGTAAAGCTTTAACCTTAGCTTTTAACTCAGCATCATGCTTGCTACCAGAAGACAAATTTAATTTATAATTACTAGGCCATTCGCCCTTGTAAGCTAACAACTCTTCCCAAGATTTAGAGTAGCCATAGGCTTTCAACCAAGGTCGGGCTTTCAAGGCTTCCATCCAGAAGGTAACTTCTGAAGCACTGGCAAAGTCTCCATCAACATATAACCTAAAGTCTACTGGTTTGTCTGATTTATACTTGTCTAAGTCTTCAAGTATCTTGGCTCTACCTTCAGCTGTTTGCATCAAAACATAGTTTTGTAATTGTCTAAAAAATGCATCGGGATATCTCCAAGCTCTAAAGCTATAACAAAACTTGAGACAAGCACCAGCACCGGGACAGCTTACTTCAGGTACGCTACTGAAGGATAGAAACTGCTGTTTGATGTTACCCTTTTGCATCATAATTGACCAACCAGCATCCTCTCCTTTCAGCCATTGCATAAACTTTAGCATCGCTTTACGCCAACCTGCTTTATCTTCTTTTTTATATGCTGATGCTACTGCTTCGGGTATTGATTTTGATCGGGTGATTTCTTTTAAGGTATTGAAATTCATGCCGTACTCCTTTGGGGGGTTTATATATCTCTCAAAAACCTTTGAGATATATAAACACCCTTTATATTAATTAATTTTAAAATGCAATCTCTTTCCATCGTATTGGATACACTCCAACTTCACTTTCAATAGTTTGGAGACCATAGCCACCACAGGAATAAACAAGAGGATGCACATCATAAATGTCACCATTATGATCTGTAACTTTAATGTTTCCACCAGCTGTCCTACGTTTATTAGCTATAGAATTACAAGTAATTGCCCCTGCATCATAGCCAATCCATTCAATGATTTTTACTTCTTTCATGCTGCCTCCTCATCTTCTCCAAATAAAGCATCCCATTCTTCTGGGGTTGCTCCACTTAGTAAAAACTCTCTTTGATCTGCTGTGAGAGTAGGGTAAGCATCTTGTATGTACATACCTCCTTTTCTAGCTTGTTCAGCTTTGTTATATTCATCTTGGGTTATTGGCAACACCATTTTGTTAGTGTTACCAGTTAACAAACTAATTTTAGTTAAAGTGATCATGCCGTACTCCTTTGGGTTTTGGGACTTATTATCTCTCTCAAAAACCTTTGAGAGATAATAAGTCCTTTCATAGATTAACTAACTTTAAAAATCTTGCCGTCTTTCATAGTAACTTGTGCGAAAAACTCCCGCTTGTGACCAGTAATATGAGGTCGGTTACAGCCACAGAATGTCCCATTCGGAGTGTATTCTGGGCCAAACATGGAAGTTTCCATGTAACAAAGTGACTCGCCAATGTTTTCTTTCAGTTCTTTTTTGCTTGGGTAATCTAAAACTAGCATGGTGCTTTTCTCCTTTGGGGGGGTTTATATATCTCTCAAAAACCTTTGAGATATATAAACACCCTTTTAAAAATTAAATTAATTAACTGCGACTTTGGCTAAATCTTCCTCACTGAAAAACAGTGAGTCGGACATACCGCTGTCGTTGAAGAACATATCCCCCTCATAAAGAGAATAATCTTGAATGTCTTCTAAATTGAATAATTTATTATATTCAGTGCTTGGATAGAAACCACCAAACATATTTGGTGAGCCTTGGTAAACTATCTTAACTGGGAATTTACCGTCTTTACGAATCTTGCCAATCCTGATTGATTTCATGCTTGCCTCCTTCGGCTTTGGGGGTTTAATTATCTCTCTCAAAAACCTTTGAGAGATAATTATAACCCATTTAAAATTAAATTAAATTATAAACTCTCTGAAAACGTACTGGGTGTTGTTCACTACAATGTAGTGGTAGTAGCCTGATCTGGCATAACTCCTTGATTTTCTTATTGATTTAATTTCAACTAACTTGCACTGGCGATTAAATATTAAATTAATTAATTTTAAAACTACCATTTTAAACTCCTTAAGTTTAGGCCGTCCTTGGCCCGTGAATTTTAAATTAACCCCGGATGGATTCCAGAATCATTTCCATACCAGACTTGATAGTCTGGATATCTTCTGACATGACGCTGACTTCACCTTCAAGGAAGGTCAGACGGGCATCAAAGTCTTTATGATTAAACTCCGGGGTGGCTGTTGCTGTTGGCTGAACAACCTTCGGTTGAGTTTTGACAGCCTTCGGCTGTTTCTTAGCCTTCGGCTTTGCCGGGGCTTTCTTGGCAACCTTCGGTTGTTCTTCAGCCTTCGGCTCAACAAGGGTGAGTATCTGCAAGTTTCCAATTAAATACTTGGGTAGCTTCTTTGAAGCTAGGAATTTCTGTACGTCACCATGAGTCAACCCTTTGGGGTTGTGCCGGGCAAGGACTGCTTCAACCTGCTTACGGAGCCTGAAAAAGTATTTTTCAGGGATGCCCTTCTCGTCTTTGACGAGGTTAGCGTGGTGTACGGTAACCCTGAAGAACTGCTTCGCAGTTGCAAGACGGTTGTTGTCGATGTTGGCGAATGACTTGGATGTTGCTTTCATGTGTATGCTCCTTTGGAGTTGTGTGTATGTGTGTGTTTTAGTTTTTTAGTGCGTCAGCAGCTTCGCTGCGTTCTCTGCTTCTTCGGCAGTTATCAAGCCTACGGCTACCTGATCTCTGAGTTCCTCAAGCTTCGCTTCGGTCGGGGTGATCAGGCCGGATTCAACTTGTGCTTGTCTTTCTTCGAAAGTCTTCATGTGTACTCTCCTTTGGAGTTGTGTGTGTGTTGTTTTGTCTCGGTGTTGCTGAGACGATTTACATTAAACTCACAGATTTTTTTTGGAGTCAACAAGTTTCTGGTGCGTGATTTTTCCTGCGCATAATGCGGGCTAAAACAGGCGAAGAAACCCTGCATCATGTGCAGGTATGCGCGGGTGAGGAAAGGATTTTGGCGGGGCTTTTTAAAACTCGTTTAAGAGTTTTAAGTTGAGGCCGATAACTCGGTAAGTTACTGATTCCTTTGGAATCTGTGGAGGTTAAAGTTTTACTTTAACAGTTCAAAGGATTTTTAAATCCTTTGGTAACTAGCTAGTCCTAAAGCGTAGCTTTAGAGGTCTGAGAGGTCTGGAGAGTTCTCAATCAGGATGATTGAGGAGTTGGTGGAGTCCTAAAGCAAAGCTTTAGAGGGTTAAAAATAACTAAAGTTATTTTGGAGGTCTCTTTCACCCTCTATAGTCATCCATGACTAAGAGGGTGGGGCAGGAGGCCATGGGCCTACCCCCCGTATATATACTAAATCATATACATTTTGCCGGGTTAAGGATGTTAACCAGTTTGGGCGGGCCTCTAGAGACAGGGCGGGGAGGTACTTGTGGGGGGAATTCGCCAGTACTCTAGTCGGGACTCTGGGTATTACTAGGGGAGTTAAGGATTTTGGTCGGGCTTTTAAAGACTACCAGTATATATTAGGTGTGGCCCGGGGGGGCTAGTAATCTATATTATACAGTCAGATTAGCTTTTTGTCAAGAAATACTTGACAAAACTGTAAATGACCTGTATAATGTCTTGTATGTCTAGTAAAGAACTAACAACTAAACAGCAAAGTTTTCTTGATAACCTTGTAACCACAGGAGGTGATCCAAAGAAAGCAGCGGAACTAGCTGGGTACAGCGACAACAGCCACTACCAAGTAATCAAAGCCCTTAAGCATGAGATAGTAGAACTTGCTTCAGGGATACTGGCACAGTCAGCCCCGCAAGCCGCCATGAAGTTAGTAGAGGTTATGAACTCAAATGCTCCGCTACCTCAAGCTAACTTGAAACTTCAAGCAGCCCAAAGCATACTAGACCGTACAGGCTTGGGTAAACAGGAAAGGCTAGAAGTAAATAACAATGTGCAGGGTGGTTTATTTATACTCCCCGCCAAAGAGATGATCAGGGACGATGCGTAGAACAAGCAGTACAATCCCGTTTGGCTACACCTTAGATGAAGAAACAAATACGTTAAGGCCAGTTGAAGTTGAACTGGCAGCATTAGCAGAGACCAAGAAGTTGGTGAAGAACAACTCTTTCAGTCTCCGCGAAGGTGCAGAGTATTTAAGTTATATTACTGGCAGACCATTAAGCCATGTAGGACTGAGGCAGATAATCAAACGTGACGAACGATTGGGACAATAACCCGGACGACTACCAGAAGGATGAAGCTGGTAACTTTGTTTTAAAGAAAGATGGTACGCCCCGCAAAAAAACTGGAAGGCCTAAAGGGTCAAAAGGCAGGGGCTACCACTTTCATTCCGAGACAAAGGCCAAGATGGTCGCTAGACGCTCTGTAAAGGCCCGTGAGCGTAAGTTAGAAAAGGATAGGGTCAAGCTGCACCAGCAGCGAGAAAAGCTTAGAGCGTCCAAAGAGACCCTCTCAAAGCTAGAGAAAGACAAAGGCAGCAAAGTAATAGATACTGATGTCTTGTCTAAAGTACCAAAGGCTCTGCGAGAAGAAGTACAAGACAACGTAATCTTCAAAGCAAATGAAGGCCCGCAGACAGAGTTCTTGGCTGCACCCGAAACAGATGTACTGTATGGTGGTGCAGCTGGTGGTGGTAAAAGTTACGCAATGCTTATTGACCCATTGCGTTATGCGCACAAAGCAGCCCACCGCGCACTGATACTAAGGCGATCAATGCCCGAACTAAGGGAGTTGATTGACAAGAGCCGGGAGTTGTACCCCCGTGCGTTCCCCGGTTGTAAGTACCGAGAAGTAGAAAAGCTTTGGAACTTTCCAAGCGGGGCTAAAATAGAATTTGGATTCTTGGAGCGAGATGCTGATGTGTACCGCTACCAAGGACAAGCATACAGTTGGATTGGGTTTGATGAGATAACACATCTGCCCACTGAGTTTGGTTGGAACTATCTGGCTTCCCGACTCAGAACAACTGACCCGGAGATCACACCCTACATGAGGTGTACTGCCAACCCGGGTGGCGTAGGTGCGCATTGGGTTAAGAAACGATACATTGATCCTAACCCCCCGCATGAATCGTTTAAGGGTGAAGATGGGCTATCCCGTAAGTTTATACCAGCCCGCTTAGACGATAATCCATACCTTGCTACAGATGGCAGGTATGAGCAAATGCTGAAAGCCCTGCCAGATGTTCAACGCAGACAACTGCTTGAAGGTAATTGGGATATTGCAGAGGGCGCAGCATTTACGGAGTTCAATAACGAAATGCATGTTATTACTCCGTTTGCAATCCCCATAGGATGGGAAAGAGTCAAAGGGATTGACTACGGGTACGCCTCCGAAAGTGCGTGTATTTGGGGATGTGTTGACCCCTCAGACGGGACACTGATAATATATCGTGAGTTGTACCGCAAGGGGCTGACTGGCGAAGACTTAGGTCATCTTATTACTCAAATGGAGTTAGATGATCCTTTTGCTGTACCCGGAGTGTTAGACACCGCAGCATGGGCAAAGACAGGTGCATCCGGCCCGACTGTTGGTGAAGCACTAATGAAGATTGGACACAAGCTAAGACGCGCCGATAAAAACAGAATACAAGGAAAGATACAAATCCACGAATACTTAAAGTTACGCCAAAGCGGTAGGCCACGATTACAGATATTTAATACATGCCCTAACCTGATACGGGAACTTCAAAGTATTCCTCTGGATAAATCAAATCCTGAGGATGTAGATACACACGCTTCTGATCATGCGTATGATGCGTTAAGATACTTAATAATGTCTAGGCCGAGAATTGAAGACCCGATATCCCGACTAAGACATTTGAGATTAGAACAAGCATATACTCCTGCTGATTCAGAGTTTGGGTATTAAAGGAAATTTAAATGGCAGAACAAGACAACAGTATAGTATTAGGAGCAGATGACCTGTACTTCCAAGAAGTAGCGGGTGAAGATTCAAGGATAATGACCCTTGAAGAACAGCTGCACAACCAGTTTGTTGGTCTTATTACTGATCGTTATATTGCTGCGCAACAGGCAAGGGATTACGATGAAAAGCGTTGGATAACCGGATACCACAACTATCGTGGTATGTATCCAAAGCATGTTAAATTCCGTGAGTCAGAAAAGTCTAGAGTCTTTGTTAAAGTAACTAAGACAAAAGTACTAGCTGCTTATGGTCAACTTGTTGATGTTATCTTTGGTTCAGGTAAGTTCCCGATTGGTATATCTGAAACTAAAATGCCAGAAGGTTCTTCTGAGTATGCGCATTTAGATACAGCCAACCCTCTCCCCGGAATTGAAACCTCCAGTGAACAGTTTGAAAAGAAAAGGAATCCCTTTGATGTCGGCTATGCTGGTGATGGGAAAGATGAAGTAAATAAGGCTGGTAGTACCTTTATCAAAGGGCCACAAGAAGATATTGATGCTATAGTTAAAGATAGCTTAACCCCCGGTTCAACTCCAATCCCCGGAATGTTTGAAGTTAAGCCAGCACAGGCTGCTGCAAGACGGATGGAGAAACTTATCCATGATCAGATAGAAGAGTCTAATGGATCAAGTGAAATCAGAAGCGCATTGTTTGAGGCTGCGCTTTTTGGTACAGGCATAGTAAAAGGCCCGTTTAATTTCAACAAGACTTTGAATCGTTGGGAAGAAGCAGAAGATGGGACTAGAACCTACTCCCCGGTTGATGTACGAGTTCCCCGCATTGAGTTTGTAAGTATCTGGGATTTCTTTCCCGATCCAAACGCAACATCAATATCCGAATGTGAATATGTTTTCCATCGTCACAAAATGAACAAGTCTCAGGTTCGTGCGTTAGCAAAGATGCCTTACTTTGATAAGGATGCTATTCGTGAGTGCATGATGATGGGGCCGAACTACGAACCAGAAGATTATGAACATGAGTTGAAAGATGACCAGCGTTCAGAAGACTATGGTTCAGGCCAGTACGAAGTATTAGAGTATTGGGGAATAATGGATGCTGAGTATGCCGAGCAGATTGGCATGGAACTTCCTGAAGATGTAGATGCATTGGATGAAGTTCAAATAAATGCTTGGGTATGTAATGGTAAGATACTCAGGGCTGTTGTTAATCCATTCACACCTCATCGTATTCCGTATCATGCTTTTTCTTACGAGCGCAACCCCTACAGCTTTTTTGGGATTGGCGTAGCAGAAAACATGGACGACTCCCAGAAGATTATGAATGGTCATGCAAGGATGGCTATTGATAATCTGGCGTTGTCCGGCTCACTAGTCTTTGATGTAGATGAGTCTGCTCTTGTTGGTGGTCAAAGCATGGAAATTTACCCCGGCAAAATCTTTAGGCGGCAAGCAGGGGTGCCCGGTCAAGCGATTAATGGATTAAAGTTCCCCAATACCTCTAATGAAAACATGATGATGTTTGATCGGTTTAGGCAGCTTGCTGACGAACAGACAGGTATTCCTAGTTATTCTCATGGTCAAACTGGCGTACAGAGTATGACTAGAACAGCATCCGGCATGTCAATGCTGCTGGGTGCAGCCTCACTGAATATTAAAACAGTAATCAAAAACCTTGATGACTTTTTGCTGCGTCCTCTTGGCGAAGCTTACTTTCAGTGGAACATGCAGTTTTTAGATTCTAAGTTAAATGTAGAAGGCGATTTAGAAGTTAAGGCTACAGGTACAAATAGCTTGATGCAGAAGGAAGTACGCAGTCAGCGTTTGACTATGTTCTTGCAGACCGCACAGAATCCTGCTATTGCACCTTTCATAAAAATCAATAAACTTATCAGCGAACTTGCTTACTCTCTGGAACTTGACCCGGAAGAAATTCTGAACGATCCAGAAGAAGCAGCTGTTATGGCACAAATCATAGGACTACAAAATGCTGGACAAGGAACTGGCGCACAGGCTGGCCCCGCTGGTCAACAGCCCGGAGTTATGGGAAGCCCTGAAGGAGTACCTCCAGAAGGCCAAGACCTTGGAGTTACGGGTACTGGTGGGGGCAACATCGGAACTGGAGTTGTACCGCAGTCAGGGGAGAGTGAGTTCTCTGGAACGCCTAGAGCAGCTTAGAGATATAGTTAACAACACAATTAAAGAAAGTAAAAATTTATAACTTTTACTCATGAAGAAAAAGTCAACAGTAAACAAAGCAGGAAATTACACCAAACCTGCTATGCGTGAAAGGCTATTTAACAAAATTAAAGCTGGTGACAAGGGTGGTAAACCCGGACAGTGGAGTGCGCGTAAGGCACAGATGTTAGCCAAAGAATACAAAGCTAACGGCGGGGGTTATAAATCATAATGGGCATGGGCGTTAAACATTACAAGAAAGACGGCACTGTCCATAAAGGAGCCTACCACAAGCACCCTGATGGTAAGCTGATGTCCGGTAAGACAATGAGTAGCAAGTCTGTTGACTTATTCCATTATGGTGACTTGAGCAAGAAAGCAAAAGAAAAGGCTAGGTCTCAATGGCGTTAAAAAAACCACAAAAGTCATTAAAGAAGTGGACTGACCAGAAGTGGCGAACTAAAAGTGGTAAGCCGTCCACTCAAGGCCCAAAGGCAACAGGTGAAAGATATCTGCCTGAAAAAGCTATAAAGGGAATGTCTTCAAAAGAGTATGCAGCTACCAGCAGAAAAAAAAGAGAAGACACCAAGAAAGGCAAACAGTTCTCAGCACAGCCAAAAAAGATTGCAGCTAAAACTAGGAAATACAGAAAATGACATATTTGAAAATGAAAGGTACTGAACTTTGTAACCAGCTTGGTGCCAAAGTAAAAGCTGCTGTAAATGGTGTAGAAGATTTTAAACTTGGTGTAGGTACAGCTGGAGCAGCTGCTGTAGTAGTACTTGCTTTGCTTATAGTTATTTTTTAAGAGTATAGACATGCCTGTTAACAAAGAAAAGATGGAAGCCATGAAAAAACAATACGGTTCAGAAAAAGGTGAACGGGTATACTACGCTATGGAAAATAAAGAAAAAAAATCAAATGGTAGTTTAATGGTTCCTTCAGAAAGAGAGCAGTATGCATTAGGCAGTATAGTAAAAACTGCTATTAAAATTATAAAACCTTTAACTGCGGATCAGAAACAAGTAATGAAAAACTTGACTAGAAAGCAGCAGGGTTATGCTAAAGATATGGCAGGTGCTGTAGTAGTTTCAGGGGGAGTTGGTTATTCACTTAATTCAAAAGAAGGTAAGGATATAATTGCAAAAGCAGAAGCTGGTGAAGAGCCAGCAACTGTTGTTGAACTTAGCGAAAGAACAAATCCAGCGGATTACCCAACGTATAAAAAAGATACAGAGTCGGCTCAAGCTTTTAGACAAGCTTTTAAAGATGCAGTAGACAAAAATGCAGATGTATTTATGTTTGAAGGAAGGGCTTACAATACTGATATGAAAGAAAAGAAGTACGGTGGTGGTAAGATGAAAAAGTACAACGAAGGTAGCATGGCTATGCCCCCTGAAATGGCAGACATGGAAGCAGAACCTGTTGATACTTACCCCAACATCCCGCCCGAAGAAATGGATGAGGCGATGGCATCACAGCTTCCAGATGAAGAAATGATGCAAGAATATATAGATTTCGTAGTTGATGAATCATTAGAAGATGAGGAAAAAGACTACCTAATGAATGCTTTGAGTCAAGACCCGCAACTGAGTCAAATCTTTGACAAGGTTGTAGAGACTGCCTCAGAGTTTTCCGGGTCAGGCATGGTTGATGGCCCGGGAAGTGGTGTGTCAGATTCAATTCCCGCTAGATTGTCTGCGGGTGAGTTTGTGATCACCAAAAAAGCCACCGATCAGATTGGCCCCGAAAATCTCCAGAAAATGATGGATGATGCTGAACGGGCTTATGATGGTGGATTAATGTCTAGGCAACCCTCTGATACAACATCTTACGATACACTTTCTGATGAGGAAATCAGAAAACAAATGTTAGATGCAAACAGAATGCCTAGTGTTCGTTAACACGGCTACCTTGGAGTAACAAGCCCCGTACTTGTCTGACGAGACTAAATTGGTATGGCTACCTTGTGGACAACAAGCCCCGTTTGGAGACTATTATGACTGAAGCAGTTATGGATAACGATGAAGTACAAGCTAATCCTTACAACATGGATAAGGAATGGCACAAAGGAACAGATAAAGAGTTCGTGAGTGCCGACACTTTGTTTACCCCGAAAAGACCAGAGGCCACCTCCAGCGAAGAAGCTGAAGCCCCGAAGGAAAAAGGTAAAACAAATTACAAGAAAAGGTATGATGATCTAAAGAAACATTATGACAAACGTGTTTCAGAGTTCAAGCAGAAAGAGGAACAGCTTCTTGCTCAAGCAAGGGCAGCAGCCCCCGAGTATAAAGCACCTAAGTCTATTGAAGAACTGGAACAGTTTAAGGAAAAGTATCCCGACTTGTATGAAACTGTAGAAACTGTAGCGCACATGCGTAGCGAACAGCAGATTGCAGATATTCGTCAGGAATTGGTTAGCATTAAACAACGCGAAGCAGATATTTCTCGGAAAGAAGCTGAAGCGGAGTTAATGTCACGCCACCCGGACTTTGACCAGATTCGTGGAGATGATAGTTTCCACACATGGGCCAAAGAACAGCCTGAAGAAATACAAGATTGGATTTACAACAATCCTAATAATGCGTCTTTAGCTGCTCGTGCAATTGACTTGTATAAGCTTGAAAACGGTATCCCTCAGTCTAAAACTTCTAAACAGTCTAGACCTGCAACCTCTAGTGCAGCGGATATGGTCTCTACTAAGACCAAAACTGTTGATGCTAAAGAAGCAAAGGTTTGGACAGAACGGGAGATTGCCCGTATGTCTGTAGATCAGTTTGATAAATATGAAGATGAAATTAATCAAGCTATCTCTGAAGGCAGGGTAATCAAAGGATAATTTTGTCTAATATTGAGGTAATACATCATGGCTTATAATCAGGCCGATCAGTATTTTGAACCAGCAACAGATACTGATGCTAACTTTGCTAACTCCGTAAGTGGTCAAGCCAATTCATTCTTCCTACCTGCCGTTTACAGCAAGAAGGTACTTAACTTCTTCCGTAAGGCAGCGGTTGCTGAAGCAGTCACTAACACTGACTACGCTGGTGAGATTTCCGCTTATGGAGATTCTGTTAAAATCATCAAAGAGCCTACCATCACTGTTTATCAGTACGAGCGTGGTCAGGACGTAACTCAGACCAAGTTGACAGATCAGGAAATTACTCTGGTCGTTGACACTGCTAACGCTTTCAAGTTCATCGTAGATGATATTGAAGCTAACATGTCTCATGTAAACTGGCGTGAAGTTGCAGCTTCTTCTGCTGCTTATTCACTCCGCGATGCATTTGACGAAAATGTATTTAGCAAAATGGTCTCTGGTCTGTCAGCTTCAAGCCCCGATCACACTCTGGGTGCTGACTCTGCGACTGCTCTTGCTGCTGGTACTTATGATGGTGCTGGCGCGGTAGACCTTGGCGTTGCTAGTGAAACCGATCCTCTCGATCTTATGGCGCGTATGGCCCGTCTTCTTGACGAGCAGAGCGTACCTGAAGAAGGTCGTTGGTTCGTAGCTTCTCCTGACTTTTATGAAGAACTGTCACAGACAGATTCTAAACTGCTGTCAGTAGACTACAACGGTGGACAGGGTTCCATCAGGAATGGTCTAGTAGCTGAAGGTAAGCTGCGTGGCTTTAGCATGTACAAGACTAACAATATGCCTTCTCAGTCTAATGCCACTGGCGTTTGTCTGGCTGGTCATATTTCTTCTACTGCTACTGCACAGACTATCGTTAACACTGAAGTAATTCGCGATCCGTCATCTTTCGGTGACATCGTTCGTGGTCTTCATGTTCACGGTGTTAAAGTATTGCGTCCCGAAGCAATGGTCGGTGCGTACTACATTATTGACTAATAGTTGATAGGAAGGTGGGGGTAGGAAACTGCCCCCATTCTTTTATGAGAAAGAAAGGCATAAATTTAAAAGCTAGAAACAAGCACAGAGGTAGACCCCGCAAAAGTCAGGTGTCTAGAGAACAGTTTGAAAAAAACTGGGATCGTATCTTTAAAAAGGATAAATAATGGCAGCATCATTCTTAACTGTTACAAATGAACTGTTACGCGAACTGAATGAAGTTCCATTAACTTCTGCTAACTTTGCTTCAGCTACAGGCATACAGCAACACGCTAAAGACTGTATCAATAGAGGTTACTTAGACATAGCTAACTATGAACCTAAGTGGCCTTTTCTTGCTACTGGGGAAAGTGGTACAACAGACCCAATGTATGGCAACGTATATGTTGAAACTACTGCGGGTACACGTTGGTACGAACTTAAAGCTGCTAGTTCAGATGTAACAACTGACTATGGTGCAATTGATTGGGATACTTTCTATGTAACTACAATCGGAGTTACTGGTGAGACTGCCCCGTATGTTTCTAAGAATCTAAAATTTTTAACCACGGAAGAGTGGAAAGATTTTAGGCGTACCGCAGAAAATGCAGACGATGCGGATACGCAGACTTGGGGAGAACCCCGTTTTGTTATTCGTAGTCCAGACTCTCGTAAGTTTGGACTAAGCCCAATCCCTAAACAGACCTATCGTATTTGGTTCTATGCTTGGGATTTGCCAACAGAACTATCTGCATATTCAGACACAATAGTGTTCCCAGATTTATACAAGCCCGTCTTAATGGCTAGGGCAAGATATTACATTTGGCAGTTTAAAGATAACCCACAGGCTGCTGCATTTGCGTTAGATGACTATAACAAAGGACTAAGAAGCATGCGTTCTAATCTTCTTGATCCTACTCCATCATATTTTAAAGACGATAGAGTGGTATACGTTTAATGTCCCAACCATTTGGTCTTTCATGTAGGGGAGGGTTAAATACTAACCTTAACCAGTTTGATATGCTGCAACAGCCGGGCTTTGCTACGCAGCTAATTAATTTTGAAGTAGACCCGGACGGTGGATATAGGCGCATAAATGGTTATGCTAATTATGGAACAACTAGACCTGAGGGGACATCAAAAATTCATGGTGTTTTTCCTTATGCACTAGGTCTTGTTGTATGTGTAGACACAAGTATTTACTACACTGAAGATGGCACAACATGGACTCAGATTAATAGGGATACAGGTCATTCTGGAGTTACTGAAGCTAATCTCAGTTCTCAGGCAGAATTAGACAGACCTAATCAAGGTCAGGCTCAGTTTGCAATAATGCGGGCACCTACTGGGCATACAAGTAGTGCTTATGGTTCGCTGAGTATTGCAACAGGCTCAGACAAGATGGCACACTTCCATATTGATGGTACAGGTGCTAGTAGAGTATTTGTTTACGAAGAAATAGCTACTCCCGCTGCTGCTACATATGTTGAAAATCATAACAAACATATTTGTATTGTTGATACGGCAAACGCCCCTGCAACTGTTTATTACAGTAAAACAAATGATGATAGAGATTTTACTGGTGTCGGTTCTGGTTCAGTAACAATTGATGATAGAATCACAGGTATTAAAAGCTTCCGTGATTCTCTTTATATTTTCTGTCAGAATACAATACATAGGTTAGACAACATTAATGACTCGGCTTCTGTGGCTGTTTCACAGATTACATCTAACGTAGGCTGTTTAAATGGATATAGCATCCAAGAAATTGGTGGTGATGTTTTATTCTTAGCCCCAGACGGTATTCGTCTTGTAGCTGCAACAGCCCGTATTGGTGACGTTGAGTTGAGTTCTGTATCAAGACAGGTGCAGTCTATTGTTGCAGATATAGCTTCTAACATAACTGACTACACTATAAGCAGTGTAGTATTAAGAAATAAATCGCAGTATAGATTGTTTTACACACCAATTGGTTCATCTATTTCTGCATCAAGAGGATTAATTGGAACACTTACACCAAACGGATTTGAGTGGTCAGAAACAGAAGGCATACAAGCCCCCGCAATTTCATCTGCATTTTTGAGTAATGGTGTTGAAAAAACATACCACGGCGATAACTCTGGTTATATTTATGTGCATGACACTGGTAATTATTTTTATGAAACAGGCACACCACAAACTATATCAGCGAGATACAAAACACCAAACTTAGACTTTGGTGACGCAGGAACATTAAAAACATTACACTATGCAAAAATTTCATTAAGCCCTGAAGGTGAAGTACAACCATCTTTGCGTGTAAGATTTAATTATGAAGATACAAGTATTCCTCAACCAGCTGATTACACATTAACTGAAGTACAAACTCCTTCATTATTTGGATCAGCAGTATTTGGAACAAATGTATTTGGTGGTTCACTAGACCCCTTAGTAAGGCAATCATTACAGGGAAGTGGACATGTAGCTAGTTTCAGACTTTCAAGCAATGACAACAATCCTGCATATTCAATAAATGGTTTGTACATAGATTATATGCCCTCGGGTAGGAGATAAAAGAAAATGGCTGGAACTAGTTATACTAGACAAAGTACATTCGCGGATGGGGATACTATTACTGCTGCGTTATTCAATGATGAATACAACCAGCTAGTAAATGCGTTTTCATATGCAAGCAGTGGTACAACTGGACACAGGCATGATGGTACGTCTGGCGAGGGCGGTAACATTCATGTTATTGGTGACGAAGACTTTTTAAATAAGATTGCAGTTGATAGCACCAATAACCGCTGGGGTTTTTATGTAGAAGTAAGTAGCGCAGCTGTAGAACAAGTTCGCATTCAAGACGGCGCAATTGTTCCGGTAACTGATAATGATATTGATTTAGGTACATCTTCATTAGAGTTTAAAGACCTGTATTTAGATGGCACAGCTACTATAGACACGCTTACTGTAGATGGTGCTGGTACAATTGGAACTACACTAGACGTTACAGGCGCGACAACTCTTTCTAGCACACTAGGTGTCACAGGTGCTGCAACATTTAATGGTAATGTAACTATTGGTGATGCAGCTACAGACACACTTACAATTACTGCCGATGTAGCTTCCAACGTCATTCCTAGTGCAGACAGCACATATACTCTTGGTGATTCTTCTAATTACTGGTCACATGGTTATATTGATGCTGTTACTACTACTGGTGATATATCTGTTGGTGGGAACCTTACCGTAACAGGTAACGCAACAATATCAGGCAACCTGACTTTTGGTGATGCAGCTACAGACACAATTAATCTAGCTGCCGATGTTGCCTCAAACATACTGCCCTCTGCTGACAACACCTACGACATTGGTGCTACTGGCGCAGAGTGGAAAGACATCTACATTAACGGTGTCGCGTATGTTGATTCTATTGACTTGGCTGGTACTGCTATTACAGCGACAGCCGCCGAACTCAACACCCTTGACGGTATCACAGCTACCGTATCAGAACTGAATACACTAGATGGCATCACTGCTACTGTCACCGAACTGAACTACACTGACGGCGTTACCAGTGCTATTCAGACACAGCTAGATAACAAACAGCCTCTTGATGCTGACCTGACAGCCATTGCTGCTCTTGTTAATACTGACGGCAACATTATCGTAGGCAATGGTTCTACATGGGTAGCTGAGTCAGGAGCGACTGCTAGAGCCTCTCTGGGACTTACCATAGGCACAGACGTACAAGCCTACAGTGCTGTACTAGATGCTACTACTGCTTCCTTTACCACAGCAGACGAGACCAAGCTGGACGGCATTGAAGCCCTCGCAGACGTTACAGACACAACTAACGTCACTGCTGCTGGTGCGTTGATGGACAGCGAATTAACAAACATCACAGCCGTTAAAGCATTAGATCAGGGCGTAGCCACAACTGACAGTCCATCTTTTGCTGGCGCAGACATAACAGGTACGCTTACGGCTGATGGGCTGACTGTTGATGGTGACATTACTATTAATGACACTACGCCCAGCATAACTATAAATGATACGGATGGGGCAACTACTGGGTTTATAACAGCAACAGGTAGCTCTGTACGGTTTGGGTCTTCAACGGCTGATGATTTACTATTATACGCCAACAACATAATAGCACTCAAAGCCGATGCTGCAACAAACGACATCTTATTCTACGAAGACACTGGCACCACAGCAAAGTTTTTCTGGGATGCCTCAACAGAACGTCTTGGTATAGGTAATACTTCACCTGCTACTGCTCTTGACGTAACTGGCACCGTTACTGCTGATGGGCTGACTGTGGATAGCGGTGCTACTGCCGTTACCGCAACAATAGCTTCGTTGGGAAATGCGGTAGGGGACACCGCTAGTATTGATATTTATCGCACAAATGCGACACACAATACGGTTGAGATTGTAGATAAACGTGTTTCAGACGTAGACGGTGGTAACCTTTTTATTCGTACTTCGGATACGCTAGGAACAATCCGTGACCGTATGCTTATTGGAGAAGGCGGGGACATCTCTTTCTACGAAGACACTGGCACGACTGCAAAGTTATTCTGGGATGCAAGTACTGAGAGATTGGGTATTGGCACGAGTAGTCCGGACAGATACCTGCATGTATATGCCAGTTCTGGTGGCACTCCATTTAAAATTGATAGTGCTGGAGCAGACACAGGTTTAGAGTTTGCCCATTCTGGAACTGTAGCTGGGGGTATAAATTCTTCTGACACGGGAGATTTAGAGTTTAGAACTGGTGCAAATTCCGGTGCTAACGAACGTATGCGCATTACCTCTGATGGTAATGTAGGTATTGGTACGAGCAGTCCTTCTTACACCCTGCACACTGTTACTGATGCGACTACTGGTATAGGAAACTATTTTGATTTAGAAACTATTACCAGCGGAACTGGAGTTTCACTTTACAGCAACAATGCCAGTTTTAGCGGAAATTTGTTACAGGTGTCAGCAGACAACGCCACTTCGACTGGAATCGCATTGCGTGTCAAGCAAGACGGCACAGGCAGCGGTGTACTTATCGACCAGAACGGTAATGGGAATGGGTTGTACGTTGATTCAGAGGCAACCACGGCACACGCTATATACGTTAGGAATGACGTAGCCACTACCGGACGCGCTATTTACGCTTATTGTAATTCTGCTTCCTTTTCTGCAGATGGCCTTGTCCGTTCGCAAGTACATAACGCATCTGCAACAGGTAGTGCTATTTATGCTTACAATAATGGCACAGGCACTGGCGTGGTCATCGACCAGAATGGTAGTGGTGCTGCGCTGGCCATTGATTCAGAGGCAGCAACTTCTTCAGCAATAAGTATTGATACTGCCGGGACTACTGGAACAGGCGGTGTTGGGATTTACTGTAACACCAACACGTTAACATCTGGAACATTGGCGCAATTCAGGTCTGCTGCTGGAACTAGCGGTGTGCTGTTACAGGCAACTATGGCTAACGGTGTGGCTTCTGGTATTGCTTTCAAGGTTCAAAACGAAGGCACAGGCAACGCAATCTTCATCGACCAGAATGGTAATGGACGCGCCCTGAACATTGATAGTGAAGCGACCAGCCAGCAGTCACTATATGTCGCGGCAGTAAACACAACTGGTCAGGTGTTGCAAGTTCAAAACGCCGGGGTTCATGCATCTGGCAATCTGGCGTACTTTTATCAACAGAACTCTGGCTCCGCCGCAAATGGGCTACAAGTTCAAAACGCTGGTACAGGAGTTGGACTCTACATTAATCAAGATGGTAACGGCAATGCTTTGTATATAGATGCCGAAACTACGACACAGAATGCTATTAGGGTGTTGGCGGCTAATACAACAGCAACCGTTATGCGCATAGATGCAGACTCTTTGATAAATGGTTCTGGTCTGCGTGTTGCTTCAGATTCATCAGCATTTACATCCTCCAGTGGCTTGGTAGAAATTATTGTGAATAACGCATCTGCTTCTGGTAGGGCTTTGCGTATTCAGCAAGATGGCTCTGGTGATAGCATTAACATTGACCACAACGGCTCTGGCAACGCTCTCTACGCAGACGGCGGTAACATTGTATTAAGCAACGGTCAGTACATTGAAGAATACGCCACAACAGGCACAAGCGGTGCAGTCACCATAGACTTGGATACAGGCAACAACTTCTCCACAGCAATGGCTGGTGCGGTAACTTACACGTTTAGCAATCCCGCCGCTTCTGGACGAGTTTCTAGTTTTACCCTGAAGGTTGTCAACAACGGCTCTGCTATCACATGGCCCGCCTCTGTTGACTGGCCCGCTGGTACAGCACCTACGCTGTCTGCTAGTGGCGCAACAGACGTTTTCACCTTCTTCACTCACAATGGCGGTACTACTTGGTACGGCTTCACTGCTGGACAGGGAATGGCTTAAATGAGCAGTTCTTCACGCAAAATGCTACAAGCCGCCGCTGGGAATGCTGGCGGTGGTGACTTCTATCCGTATACGGTGGATTACTCTGCGCGGTTTAACAGCGGAGACAGTCCTATCTTGACAAGAACGCCCTCTAATACGTCCTCTACTCAATGGACTTTATCTTTTTGGACAAAACTAACTGCCTCTAACAAAACCCAGACTTTCGTAAATGCAGGGACAGCAGATGGTAGCGAAGATTTAATAGCTATAAAAGGTAATGGTTATTTGTTCTATAGATACGATACAACCAGTAACTTTCATGGCGATTATAGCGTATTTTATCGTGACCCTTCTGCTTGGTATCACATTGTCTTGAAGTGGGACAGTGCTAACGCTACTACCTCAGATAGATTGGCTTGGTATGTCAACGGTAATCTTGCTCCTACGGCCTCTGGAGACACTAATTACCCATCGCTCAACCAAACTAGCAGATTAACCAACTCCAGCTACACAACTGTTATTGGCGAGCATCAAAGAATTAATAATCATCTTGATGCGTATTTGTCACAGTTTGCTTTTGTTGATGGTCAGGCACTTGACCCAACTGACTTTGCTGAATACAAAAATGGTGTCTGGGTTCCTAAAGACATTACTGGGCTAACCTACGGCACTAATGGTTATCTACTAGACTTTGCAGACTCATCAGCACTGGGCAACGATGTCTCTGGTAACAACAACGACTTTACATCTTCAGGGCTGACAAGTTCAGATCAGACGCCGGACACGCCTACTAATAATTTTTGCACTATTAACCCGATTGATATATCAAGCTCCACGGTAATCTCTGATGGAAACCTTGACCATAATGGGGGCCAATTAAATACCATATTTCGCTCAAGTGCTGGTACTCATGCTGTTAGTTCTGGTAAGTGGTACGCAGAAGTTTACTGTGCTTCAACCTATCAGGGTCATGGGATAATAAAAACGTCCGTACAAGTTGACAATGGAGGCGAGAATTGGATAGCAGGGTCTGAAGGATGGGCCATGTACATCAATGGCGACATATATCACGATGGTTCAGCCTACAGTTACGCGTCTACAAGTTATGGGGCTGGCAGCATCATTGGGATACTACTAGACTGCGACAACGATGAATTGACATATTATATAAACGGCGTATCGCAGGGAGCCTTCTCGATTGACGCAGATTCAGAATATCGCTTTGGCTTTGGTACTGCTGGTTCAACAGGCAGATGTATAGCAAATTTCGGTCAAGACTCATCCTTTTCTGGAGCAAAGACCGCACAAGGTAATACTGACGCTAATGGCATTGGTGACTTTTATTACACCGTCCCTACAGACGCACTAGCACTCTGCACAGCCAACTTCCCAGAACCCACAATCGGGCCTAATAGTGCTGAGAACGTCACAGACTACTTCAATGTTGTGCTGTACACAGGTAATGGCACAGCTATAGGTAGCGGGGGAAAATCTATTACTGGTGTTGGATTTACACCAGACCATGTAGTTATTAAAAGCAGAGATAGTGCTACTTCTTGGATGCAATTTGATACCACTAGAGGAGCCACAAAATATCTAACATGGGACGTTGGTATCTTAGAAACTACTGATACAGAATCTTTAACATCTTTTGATGCCGATGGTTTTACTCTTGGTAATAATTCTTCAGTCAATAGCAATGGAATCAATTATGTTGCTTATTGCTGGAAAAAACGAGAAGGCTTACACGATATAGTTGCCTACACAGGAAATAATGCAACGCCACAAAGCATTTCACACAACTTGAATGCTGTGCCTAATTGGATGATGACACCCCGCATTTCTGACTATGCTGGAAACTGGCTAACTTATATTGATGGCGGGCAAGTAACAGACCCAGAAACCGATTACGGCTATTTGGATTTAACTAATGCCTTTGTAGATGACAGCACAATCTGGAATGATACAGCACCTACTAGCAGTCAATTTACCGTTGGCGCAAACAACGGAAACAACGGTGGCAATTGGTCATTTATGAATTATTTGTGGGCAAACATGGAAGGGATGTGCAAAGTCGGCTCCTACACCGGGAATGGCTCAACAGATGGCCCCTTTGTGTACACTGGATTTAGACCTGCTTGGTTAATGATAAAAAGAACTGATAGTGCGGATAACTGGGATATGCACGATAGTGCTAGAGGCCCATATAATGTGAATGATTGGCGATTATATGCGAACCTATCAAATGCCGAAGCAAGTGGCGGTTCTTTTGGGGCAGATTTTTTATCTAATGGCTTTAAATTAAGAACAACTAATGGTGGCTGGAACGCATCAGGCGGTTCATACATCTACATGGCATTCGCAGAAAATCCTTTCAAATACGCAAACGCAAGGTAACCAACAATGAGATACTACGACATTACTAATTCGGCTATAGTCAGTGAGAGACAGATTCTCAAGGCTAACCCGAACACCAGCTTTGCGTTGCCTCTGAGTGATGCGGCTCTGGCTGACTTGAACATGGCTAAACTGCTGGAAGACCCACGCCCCAGCTACGATGCAGACACCCAGACTGTTATTGAGGGTGCTGTTGAGGAACGTGAAGGTTCTTACTTCCAGACCTTTAGCGTAATTGACCGCAGTGCCGAAGCAATAGAGAATGACCTGAACAACAAGAAGGCACAGGTACGCGCACAGAGAAACTCACGGCTAGCTGAGACTGACTGGGCCATGATGCCGGACTCCCCGCTTATTGATTACGACAAGGGCATAATGGCAAACTACCGCGTTGCTTTACGTGATGTCCCGGCACAGGATGGGTTCCCGAACAACCCGCTACCTGAAGGCCCAGACCAGCAGCCGTATGATTCATGGACATATAACTCTACCGATTTTGTCTGGGAAGCACCCCTGCCCAAGCCGGACGGTGAGGCATACTGGGATGAAGATGCGTATCAGGCAGATAACACAACTGGATGGGTAACCATCTAAATTTTAACTAAACCAAAAAGGTAACAAAAAATGGCTACAGAAAAAAAGACTACGCCTGTTTTTGTTGACGATGTGGAATACACATTTGAAGACATGACAGACCAGCAGAAAGCACTTGTGAACCACATCTCAGACCTTGATAGGAAAATTAGCACTACACAGTTTAATTTAGACCAACTTACCGTAGGGAAAAACGCCTTTGTAAATCTCCTGAAGGAAGCCCTTAACGAACAGCCAGCGGAGGTAAACTGACATGGCACTCTCTTACACAATAGACAAAGTAGTACGTAATACAACTGACGGCGGTGTTATCCGTGTCCGGGCAATAGCCTCAATGGTTGACGGTGATATCACTGTCAGCGACATGGTACACGCCAGCTTCACCCCTGACGCATCTGCTGATGGCTTTATCTCTTTTGACAGCCTCACCGAAGCTGATGTTATTGGCTGGGTAGAATCTTCCATCGATGTTGATGCTGTTACTGCATCTCTTCAGGCAAAGCTGGACTCTGTAAAGACCCCTGCCACTGCCATTGGTATGCCGTGGGTTACTGAAGAAGAACCTGCCGAAGAAGCATAAAGACAACACAACAGGCTGGATAACTATAGGCGAATAATGTGATAGAAGTGATGGCAGCAGTCAGTATAGCTAACTCTGCC
>Ga0255772_10000268_pt1 | contig 51766 bp, 53 predicted proteins | sample 071ome_34_FD_179970 | JGI IMG/M metagenome (GOLD analysis project Ga0255772, IMG submission 179970) | Coastal salt marsh microbial communities from the Groves Creek Marsh, Skidaway Island, Georgia - 071411BT metaG (version 2) | ecosystem: Environmental > Aquatic > Marine > Intertidal zone >...
AAACATGCGAAGCTGAGAATCTGATTTTTGATGATAATCACTTTGACATCATATCAATAGGATATGGAGTTAGAAACTTTAGTAATCTTGATAAAGGGTTAAGTGAGAGTTTCAGAGTTTTAAAAAAAAATGGAAGGCTTATAATTCTTGAAACTTCAATTCCAGAAAATCCAATAATTAAATTACTTTATTCACTAATTACCACCATATATATTCCTGTAATTGCTTTTATCTTTTCCAGAAAAACAAAAGCATACCTTTATTTATTAGATTCTACGAAAAACTTCCCTCCTAGAAAAAAATTTCTTAAAATACTTAAAAAAATAGGTTTTAAAAAAGTTGAAACAAGAAAAAAACTTTATGGTGCTTCTACAATTTATATAGCGTCAAAGTAATAAGCTAATTAAGTTTTAGGTAATTATTAAATCTGAAATAATTTAAAGTCAGAAAAACTAGAGTTTATTTGATCATTAAAATCAAATACCAAGAAGAAACCCCCACCCCCTGATCCACAAAGTTTCATATAATATGAATCACTTTTAAATCCATCTTCCCAAATATCTATTAGTTGATTTGGAATCATTTCTTTAAAATTATTAAATGTATTTACTGATAATTTTTTTAAGGAGCCTCTAAATAAATCTGAACTATTAAGAAGGTGTTCAATACATTTATTGGTATTAGTAATGTATTTATTGTCAAAGAAATTTCTAAATTCACTTTCATTCATTTTATTATGAAATACCTCGATCATTTTCTTTGTTGAAGAGTTTACTTTACTATCCATTATATAAACCTTAAAGTTTTTATGATGAATTTTATCTATCAATTTAATTTGCTTATTAGAATAAAATATTGGACTATTAAATAGCGAAACAGATGGGTCAAGACCAGAAGACTTTCCATGAAATTTGGATTCGATAATTGACAATAGATTTTTTATCTCTTCTAGATTTAAATTAACAATATCTTTTTTATAATACGAATCAAAAACTGATGCAACAAGAGCGCCACTGCTTCCTAGACCTGAACCAATAGGTATACTACTAACAAAATGTAACCCTTTATCCAGATCATTTTTTAAAAAATTTAAATCAATAATTTCCTTAATTTCTGTATCAGTAATAAATTCATACAACTCAAGAATATTAGAATTAGAAATCTTTTCTTCATTATTTAAAAAATCTGATTTATTTAAATAACCGTAGAATTTTTCAAAAGGAATGGATAATGCATTAGAGTTTGATATAACTCCATATTCGCCAAATAGTAAAATTTTTGAATAAAATTTTTTATTATCCATTATCTGATTTTTGTAGCACCATTACCTAGATGATCATGAATACAAGAGTTAGACTTACATAACATTAGAAGTTCATTGTCTATGAATTTTGTTATTAATTCACTCTCAGATTTAGGGTATAATAAATGGACATTCGAACCTGCATCTAATGTAAAGCTTAAATGAAGTTTAGTCTCTTTCCGGAATTCCAATACTTTGTAAATTGCCTCTAAAGTATTTGGTTTCATAAGTATATAGTATGGATCAGATGATAACATTAAAGAGTGAATCATTAATGCTTCTGATTCAGAAATAGTAATGAAGTCATCAAGCTCACCTGATTTTAAAATATCTTTTAGTCTTTCAATATTATTTTTTGCAATTTCAAATCTTTTATTAGAAAAAGGGTTCTTATTCATAAACTCATGTCCTAAAGAACTTGAAATAACTTTCTGACCAGGATCAATTATTAATATAGTATTATTATAATCATGAAATACTTGATCAACTTCACTTGAAATATTCACAGCATATAAATCTGAACTTTCTTTGTAAGCATCTGTTTTTCCCCAAAGTATTACCGGACCTTCAATACTCCTAGATGCACTTCCTGATCCAAGTCTAGATATAAATGATTTCTTTCTAAGATTAAAATTATTATCATAATTAGTAAACTGAGATTCAATATCTACTAAACATGATGCCAAAGCTGACATAGAAGATGCAGAAGATGCTATTCCACTACTATGAGGAAAATTATTTTTTGAGTTTATGTATAAATCATGATTTTTTAGAAATCCAAAATAATTGTCAATACTTTTAATATAAGTTTCTACTTTTTTTTCAAAATTTTGATTTTCCTTTCCATTAAATCTAAAATGGATTTCATTTTGAGTATTTTTTTTTGGTTTAAATTCAACTACAGTATTCGTATAGCACTTAGATAAAGTAAAACTAATAGATGGGTTTTGAGGTATTTGATTTTGTTTTTTACCCCAATACTTAACAAGAGCAATATTACTTGGAGAATTCCATTCAACTATTCCACTAGACTCAAAACTATCAGAACAAATAAAATCCTGCTCAACCATATAAATATTGTTAAAAATCCTTTAAATATAAGAAAGATAAACTCCAGGATGAATATTATTTGTTTAATTTGGATTTCCTAAAAGTAAATTAAATTGAAAAAGTCAGCTTTTAAATTCAGTTCTTTTCAAGAACCAACCTTATCACCATTTGAAAAGCTATTTAATATCTTTAAAGAGCTAATCATTCATACATCTGGTGATTTTGATGAAGCTATTGAATGGCTCAGAGAACTTGATAAAGAATATAAACTGACCGATGAAAATTATACTATTGATGATTTTGTTAATGATCTTTTAAAAAAAGGGTATATAAAAAAAGAGATTTCATCAAATGGAGATAGTATTAAGATTAGCTCCAAAACAGAGAGACTTCTCAGAAAGCATGTTCTTAAACACTTATTTGGAAACTTAAAAAAAACTAAAAAAGGTAATCATAAGACAAAATATTCATCTTCTGGAAGTGATGAAAACCTAAATATTAAAGATTTCGAATTTGGTGACCCGCTTGATAGAATTTTGTTAACTGAAAGTCTAAAAAACGCTATAATATCTTCAGGTGAAAATGATTTAAGTCTAAAGAAGGATGACCTGGTTGTTTGGGATTCAAAACATAATTCACAGATGAGTACAGTCCTTATGATTGATATAAGTCACAGCATGATTCTTTATGGTGAAGATAGGATCACACCAGCAAAAAAGGTTGCTATGGCATTAGTTGAATATATTAGAACTAAATTTCCAAAAGATACTATTGATATTTTATCATTTGGAGATGAAGCAAGACCAATAAGTATAAGAGATCTTCCGTATTTAAAAGTAGGTCCATATCATACTAATACAGTTGCTGGTCTTGACCTAGCTTTTGATATTCTTAGAAAGAGAAAAAATAATAATAAACAGATATTTATGATAACTGATGGAAAACCAAGCTGTATGTTTACTAAAGATGGCTTTTACAAGAATAGTGCCGGACTTGACAACTTCATATTGGATCAATGTTATAATAGGGCTAGGCAAGCAAAAAAGAATAATATTCCAATAACTACTTTTATGATTGCTAGTGATCCATATCTTCAGACATTTGTAAAAAAATTCTCTGAAGTTAATAACGGTAAAGCATTTTACACAGGTCTTGATGGTTTGAGTGAAATGATTTTTGAAGATTATGATAAAAATAGAAGACAAAAATTGAGATAATGAAAAAACCTAAATACAAAACAATAGGAGAATTAAAAAAGAGTGGTTACAATTCAAAAACTTTGAACCAAGAAATAACTGATAATCTAAGGTCAAACTTGCTTGATGGCAAAAATGTTTTTTCTGAATTAATTGGGTATGAGGAAACAGTTATACCAAGTGTAGAAAGGGCATTTTTATCAAATCATAGCATCAATCTTCTTGGTCTAAGAGGTCAAGCAAAAACAAAACTTGCTAGAACTTGTATAGAACTTTTAGACGATTGGATTCCTATTGTAAAAGATTCTGACACAAATGATGATCCTTTGAATCCCATCTTCAAAAGTTCTTTAGAAAAAATTAAATTAAATGGAGATTATACAGAGATTGACTGGATTCATAAGAGCGAAAGGTTTTACGAAAAACTTGCAACACCTGACGTAACTGTATCTGACCTAATAGGTGATATAGATCCAATCAAAGCTACTAATCTCAAGTTATCCTATTCTGATGAAGAGGTAATTCATTTTGGTTTGATACCTAGAGCTCACAGATGTATTTTTGTTTTAAATGAGTTACCTGACCTTCAACCTAGAATTCAAGTATCTTTATTTTCAATCCTTGAGGAAAAAGAAATTCAAATAAGAGGATTTAAGGTTAGGCTTCCCCTTGATATTCAATTTATTTTTACCTCTAACCCTGAGGATTATACAAATAGAGGAAGTATAGTAACACCATTAAAAGATAGAATTGGTTCTCAGATTTTAACACATTATCCTGAGTCAGTAGATATTGCAAAAAAAATTACAAGTCAAGAGTCAAAATTGAATTCTGAAACTATTTCAAAGATTCATATACCAGAGATTGCTAGAGATATTATTGAACAAGTATCTTTTGAAGCGAGAGAAAGTGAATTAGTGGACAAAAAAAGTGGAGTAAGTGCTAGAATGAGTATTACTAGTTTACAAAATTTATTTAGCTCTGCAGAAAGAAGGATGTTAATCAATAAAGAAGAAATAACATCAATTAGAATGTCTGATTTTAACTCAGTTATCTCTTCAATAAATGGTAAAGTTGAGCTTGTTTATGAAGGTGAGGAAGAAGGTGCTGAGCAGGTTTCTTATAATTTAATATCAGATGCCGTAAAGACATTATTTATAAAATATTTTCCAAAAATTGAGAAACTCACAAAGCCAGATGAGGTATCAGTTTATGATTCTATCCTAGAATGGTTTACAGTCAATCAAGTAATTCTTAGAGATGATCTAAGTAATAAGGATTATGAATCAATTCTTAATAAAGTTAAAGATGCAGATTCACTACTAAAAAGATTTATGCCAGACATTGATAAAAAAGATAAACTTTTCTTTATTGAATTCTTATTATGGGGACTTGAGAGTTTTAATAAGTTGAGTATAATGAGGACTAACAACGGAGTTGAATTTAAGGACCCGTTTAATAACTTTATCAATAAGATCTAATCAATCTTTTTAATTTGGGACTTTTTGGCTTCTTTTTTTGATCCATCAAATCCTTCCACACCACTTACAGTTGTGTATTTGAGAATGTTCTTCTTTCCAGGATTTAACTTAGAATAAGCACTATGACACATTACTGCTGCTTCATGAAAACCAGAAAGTATTAATTTGAGTTTTCCCGGGTATGTATTAACATCTCCAATAGCATAAATGCCATCAATATTAGTTTGATAATCCAAACTATTATTAACTTTTATTGCATTGTTTTCAATAATTAGTCCCCAGTCTTTAATTGGGCCAAGCCTAGGGACAAGACCAAATAAAGGAATAAAATAGTCAAAATTAAAAGTTTCAATATTTCCATCCATGTCAATAGAAACAGAGTCTAAAGATTTGTCTCCATGAAGTTGAGTAACATGGCCAGGAGTTATCACATCAATTTTTCCAGAATTTTTTAATTCTTGAACCTTTGATACAGATTCATCAGCTCCTCTAAATTCATTTCTTCTATGAACTAAAGTTACTTTTTTAGCAATATCAGATAAGTGTATTGTCCAATCAAGAGCAGAGTCACCACCACCTGCAATTAAAACATTTTTATCACGAAAATCATCTGGATTCTTGATCATGTAGAGAACACCATTTTCTTCATAATCAGATATATTAGAAATATTAGGTTTTCGTGGAGTAAAGGTTCCAAGGCCTCCAGCTATTGCTATGACACTAGCATTTATTTTAGTTTTCTTGTCAGTTGAAACAATAAATGACCCATCATCAATCTTTTCAATTCCTTGAGCAGTCTCACCAAGAGTGTATGAGGGAGAGAAAGGTTTAATCTGTTCTATAAGATTTTCAATTAAGTCACCTGCAATTATCTCTGGATATCCTGGAATATCATAGATAGGTTTTTTTGGATATAATTCAGTAAGCTGACCACCTGGCTGTGTTAGAGAGTCAAGAATATGGCATTTCATTTTTAAAAGACCAGCTTCAAATACTGCAAATAATCCTGTAGGACCAGCACCAATAATTAATATATCTGTTTTAATCATTTAGAGAGAGGTAAGACAGATTTAACTTCTTTAATCTCAGGAGCATATTTTTTAATTGTTGTTTCAACACCTATCTTAAGGGTCATTTGGTTTACCTTACAACTAGCACATGCACCATGTAGTTTAATATTAACAGTTGATTTATTAATTGATTCAAGTGAGATATCACCACCATCTTGAACTAGAAATGGTCTAATTTCATCTAATGCTGCTAATATTTTTTCTTGAAGTTTTGTCATTATTTTTTAATTGCAGAACATCCAACTAAATTAGTTATTTCAACAATCTTTGTTGGAGGTAATTCTTTATTTCTTATTAATAATTGTTCAACTACATTTTTAGAAATATCATCAAAGATTTTTGAGGCTTCAGTTGATTCTTGCAATGATGCAGGCCTTCCAAAATCAGAGGCTTCTCTTAAACTTTTAATTAAGGGTATCTCTCCTAGAAAATTGATATTTAAATCCTTTGAAAGGTATTTAACTCCTGCTTCTCCAAAAATATAATGCTTCTCTTCTGAGCCTTCAGTTTTAAAATATGCCATATTTTCAACCAAGCCAAGAATCGGAACTGATATGCTATCTTGCTGGAACATTTTTATTCCTCTTCTAGCATCTGCAAGAGCTACATTCTGTGGAGTACTAACAATTATAGATCCCGTAATTGGAAGTGATTGAACAAGGCTTAGATGAATATCACCAGTGCCTGGAGGAAGATCTAAAAATAGAAAATCAAGGTCACCCCAATTAGTATCAAAAATCATTTGGTTTAGAGCTTTGGAAGCCATAGGGCCTCGCCATACTACAGCCTGATCAAGTTTAGTAAAAAAACCAATTGACATAATTTTTACACCATAACTTTCAATTGGTTCGATCTTTGACTCATCATTAACTTTTATAGACTTAGGGACATGACCTTCAACATCCATCATTGTTGGGACTGAAGGACCATAAATATCTGTATCTAATATTCCTACTTTACATCCTTTTTTGGCAAGAGAGGCAGCAAGATTAATTGTTAAAGTAGATTTACCTACCCCACCTTTTGCAGATGAAACCGCAATAATTGAGTCAACACCAGGAATTTTTTTTGATTGTGATGAGATTTTAGCTGGTACCTTTTCAATTTTAGTGTTGATATTTATCTTAGCTTTTTCATAAATCTCATTATGAATAATTTTCATTATATCTACTTCAAGCTTTTTTCTTGCCTGAAGAGTTGGATTACTTAATGAGAGATCAATATCAACTTGATCACCAAAAACTTGAATATTTTTTATAACTCCAGATGAAACTATGTTATCATCAGAACCCGATATATTAATTTTTTGAAGAGTTTTTGAAATATTTTTTTTTGATAGCTCCATAAAACTTAGTACAAATATACTAGTAAGTAATAACTTAAAAAACCCAAGAAAATACTAATTATTTAGGAACCCAAATCTTTTGTTCAAATTCTAATACTTTATCATCTTCTATTACTATTCCTTCACTCTCTAATAATTGTCGCATTAATTCAAAACCTTTAAAATGGTTTTTACCTGTTAAGAGTCCATTTCTATTAACAACTCTATGGGCAGGTATTGAAGAATCACTATGACTAGCGTTTAATGCCCAACCAACTGTTCGTGCACTTGAAGAAGATCCTAAATATTTTGCAATTAAACCATAGGTTGTAACTCTTCCATAAGGTATTCTTTTCACTACTTGATAAACCCTTTGAAAAAAATCATCTTTTTTCATTTACTATAAACCTAGTAGTTAAGTATTTGATTTTTGGATTGTAAAAGAAAATTCAGTACCTATACCAACATTACTTTTAACAAATATTTGTTCTTGATGAGCTTCAATTATATGCTTAACAATTGAAAGACCTAAACCAGATCCACCTTTTTTTCTAGAACGATTTTTATCAATTCTGTAGAATCTTTCAAAGAGTCTAGGAAGATGTTTTTGATCAATCCCTTCACCATTATCTGAGACTTTAACTAAAATTTTATCTTTATTAAAATTTTCAACAGAAATTTTAGTAAAACCATTTTTTTTTCCATATTTAAATGAATTAACAACAAGGTTAGTTAGAACTTGAAGTATTCTTTCTTGATCAGCATTAACAAAAATAGGATTCAAGTAATCTTTATCATATTCCAGGGTAATTGTAGTTCTTTCAGATTCAAATTCCATTAATTCAAATACATTATCAATTAAATCAAAAATATTAAAGTCTGATTTGTCAACAGTTTTAATACCTGATTCAAATTGTGTAATAAGGTCTAAATCTTTTACAATTGCAATTATTCTTTCAACTCCTTTTGCAGCTCTTTTTAGATATTTATCTCTAACTTTTCTATCCTTAACGGCCCCTTCAATAAGAGTAAGAATATAACCTTGAATAGTGAATAGAGGGGTTTTTAGTTCATGAGAAATATTTCCAAGGAACTCTTTTCTGTAATTATCTTTATCCTTTAAAACATTTATTTCAGAGGTTCTATCTTTAGCTTTCTGAATTAAATCAAGAGTTAATTTTTCAAGATTTTTATCATCATAAGTATCTTTTAAAATTTCTTCATTTAACTCATCTAAAACTTTTTTAACTACTCTTTCAATATATAGTCTTATATATATTTCAAGAGTAAAACGTATTATAAAAAAAAGGATTAAATAGTATATAATAGAGATAAATAACTGGTTGATTCCTTCAATATGAGATGGTACAATTAATTGAAAGAATAAAAAATCTAAGAAAAATGAAAATAAAGTTAAAATTAGAGAGGCTCTAAAAGCTTGGGGATTATATGATAACTTAAAAAAAGAAGGCATTATTCGGCTACAAACTTATATCCTACACCTTTAATAGTTTTAAAATATTTATCACCTATCTTTTCCCTTAACTTTCTTATATGAACATCAATTGTTCTATCTCCAACTACAACTTCACTTCCCCAGACTAACTCCATTATTTTTTCTCTTTTAAAAACCTTATCAGGTTTAGAGGCGAGAAGATACATAAGTTCAAATTCCTTTCTTGGAAGATTCAAGATTTTGTCAGATATAAAAACTTGATACTTTTCCCTATCTATTCTAATTTCGTCAAATACTATCTCATTAATATCTTTAGGAAAAACTTTTTTTAATCTTCTTAGTAGACCTTTAACTTTAGAAACAAGTACTTTAGGTTTTACTGGTTTAGTAACATAATCATCAGCTCCTGCTTCATAAGCTGCAACATGAGAGTATTCTTCTCCTCGTGCGGTTAGAAACATTATTATTGTATCATTAAATTTTTCATCTAATCTAATATTTTCGCATGCTGCAATTCCATCAATATTGGGCATCATTACATCCAAAATTATTAAGTTTGGAATAATTTTGTTAGCTTTTTCAATTGCAGACCTTCCATCAGATGCGGTAGAAACATCATATCCTTCGTTTGATAAATTATATTTTAAAATTTCTAAAATATCTGGCTCATCATCAACGCAAAGTATTTTTATATCAGATTTTTTCATTTTAATGTTAAATTAGTGTTTTAATCAATTTAAATTTACTTTAAAAAAAAAATTAATTTTTATTAAATGATTACTTAACAATAACTAAATAATAGTTTTTTCGTCCCCTTTGAAGAAGTAGATATTTATTGTTAATTAAATCTTTAACTGAAACTATAGTGTTTTCAGATGCTTTAATTTTATTTACTGAAATAGAATTTTCTTTTAAAGATCTTCTGGCCTCACCTATTGATTTCAAAAAACCAGTATTCTTAGCCAATAAAAAATCGATATTTATTCCTTTATTAAGTTCTTTAGAACTTATTATTGAATTAGGTACACCATCAAAAATTTCATTAAACGTATTCTCATCTAATGATTCTAAATCTTCTTTACTTGACTTGCCAAAAATGACTTTAGACGCTTTGATTGCATTCACCAAATCTTCTTCACTATGAACCATTGATGTTATTGTGTCTGCAATCTTGTTTTGAAGTATTCTTTTTGATTTATCTTTTTGATGTTCATTGACTAAATCTTCAACTTCTTGTTTATTAAGAAAAGTGAAAATTTTAATATAATTAACTGCATCTTCATCAGAAATGTTTAACCAATATTGATAAAACTTATAAACAGATGTTTTTTCTTTATCAAGCCAAATATTTCCCCCTTCTGACTTACCAAATTTTGACCCATCTGATTTTTTAACTAATGGACATGTCATAGCAAAAACCTTTTTATTTTCTTTTCTTCTTATTAACTCAGTTCCTGTAGTTATATTTCCCCATTGATCACTTCCTCCCATTTGCAGCATACAATTCATTTCTTTAAATAAATGAAGAAAATCATAACCTTGAATAAGTTGATATGTAAATTCGGTAAATGACATTCCTTGAGTTGTATCCTTTGAAATTCTTTTTTTAACTGACTCTTTAGCCATCATGTAATTGACAGTTATATGTTTCCCAATATCTCTAGAAAAATCTATAATAGAGAAATTTTTCATCCACTTATAATTATTAACTAATATGGCATTGTTGGATTTTTTAGATTTGAAATCTAAAAATTTTTCAAATTGTTTAGTTAGTTTTTTTTCATTGTAATCTAAGACCTTTTTATCAAGTAAATTTCTTTCATCAGATTTACCAGAGGGATCACCAATCATTCCTGTTGCTCCTCCTAATAAAACTATTGGAGTGTGACCTGAATTCTGAAAGTGTTTTAGAATAAAAATTGGAACTAAACTTCCAATATGAAGAGAGTCAGATGTTGGATCAAATCCAATGTAACCAATTGTTTTATTTTTTCCTAAATATTCTTCAGTACCAGGAATTATATCATGTAGCATTCCTCTCCATTTCAATTCTTCTATAAAATCTTTCATTAATTAATATTTTTTAAACTATCAATAGACTTCAATATTCTAATTTTGACTTTTGCATAAATTTCATAATGTTCTCTTGGATTTTTTGAATAATAAAGCTCACTTTCATAAAACTGTAAACTATCAATATTATGTTTTTTATAAATCAATTCATCGCTTAATAAGTTATTATCTATTTTAAGGTCAAATCCACTAGAAGCATTCAATATCATTATATCAAAAATAATTTTTTCCATTTTTTCTTTGCTAATAAGATTATCTGGAACATTATCAGTGCATCCTATAAATAAAAATATAATTAATAAATATTTTTTCATCTATCAAAAACTAGTTTTTTGCCATATGGAGTTTCATTTACCTTTCCATTAGAATACACAACTCTTCCATTTAAAATTGTTGAATGAATAGATGAGCTAAAAGTTACCCCTTCGAAAGGTGACCATCCGCATTTATAAAGTAGTGATTTTTTTGAAACTAGAGTTGGAGAATTAGGATCAATAAGAACGATGTCTGCAAAGTAACCCTCTTTTACAAAGCCTCTTTTACTAATATTAAAAACTTTTGAAGGGTTGTGCGCAATTTTTTCTACAATTTTTTCAATGTTTACACCATGTTTTGGTGACTCCTCAAGTAAAGATAAAATAGTGTGTTGTACCATAGGTCCACCAGATGGACAATTAAAATAACTGTTTTCTTTTTCAGTTTCTGTATGAGGTGCATGATCTGAGGCTATTATATCTATTTTATCGTCTTTAATAGCACTCCAAAGTGCATCTTTATCACTTTGTGATTTAATAGCAGGATTCCATTTAATTTTTGATCCCAATTTTTTATAGTCTTTGTCTGTAAACCATAGATGATGAGCACAAACCTCAGCTGTTAATTTCTTTTGCTCAACAGGAAGTTTATTTTCAAATAGGTCAAGTTCTTTTTGAGTAGAAATATGGAATACATTTAATCTTGCTCCGGTTATTTTTGCTAAATCAGTAGCATATTTTGAACTTTTATAACATGCCTCTTCGCTTCTAATCACAGGGTGATACTCCATTGGAACATTTTCACCATAGATTTCTTTAAATTTTTTTGAGTTATTCTTAATTATTTGTTCATCTTCACAATGAGCAGATATTGGTATAGATGTAGATGAAAAAATTTTTTCTATAGAATTTAAATTATCTATTAACATTTTTCCTGTTGATGAGCCAAGAAAAAGTTTTATACCAGCAACTTGAGTAGGATCTATTTTTTTAATTTCATCTAGATTATCATTTGTACCTCCAAACATAAAAGAGAAATTAGAGTAAGAATTAGTTAATGCAATACTTATTTTTTTGTTAAAATCTTCAATTGTCGTAGTATTAGGAATAGTATTTGGCATTTCTATATATGAAGTTACACCACCTGCAATTGCAGCTTTTGATTCAGATGAAATATTTCCTTTATGAGTAAGTCCAGGTTCTCTAAAATGTACTTGATCATCAATCATTCCAGGAATTAGAATTAATCCATCAGCATCTATTACTTTAGTTACTGAATCTATTTTTATCTTTTTTGATATTGAGGATATTACTTCACCTTCGATTAGTATATCTTCTTTTAATCTGTTTCCTTCGTTAATTATGGTTGCATTTTTTATTAATAGTTTTTCCATTCTAATTAAAAAAAGAATTTATTTTTAATTTAATAACCCCAAAAATTGCCTCAAAAATTATCTTATGATTCATTTTTGATTTCCCTAATTTTCTATTGACAAAAATTATTTGATGCTCCTTTAATTTAAATTTTTTTTTCCAAAGTTTAAATTTCATTTCAATTTGAAATGCATATCCATTAAATTTTATTTCACTTAATTCAATTGAACTTAGTGCATTTTTAGTATAACCAATAAAACCAGATGTTGCATCTTTTATTGGCATACTAGTAATTATCCTAACATATAAGTTTGCAAAATATGAAAGAAATATTCTGGACAAAGGCCAGTTAACAACACTTACACCATCAATATATCTAGATCCAACTACAACATCATATTTATTTTGGATTAATTGAATTTTAAGGTTCTTAATTTCGTATGGGTCATGTGACATATCAGCGTCCATCTCAAAAATATAAGAGTAGTTATTTTCTAGTGCCCATTTAAATCCAGCCTTATATGCAGAACCTAGACCAGATTTTTTATCTCTTTTTATAAGAAAAACTCTGTTATCATGAATATTGATTTGATTTTTAACTATTTCAGAAGTTCCATCAGGAGAATTATCATCTACAACAAGTACATCATTAGAGTCATCAATACTAATAATCTTATTTATTATTAATTCAATATTTTCTGATTCATTAAAAGTTGGAATAATAATTATACTTTTATTTATCATTTAGATATTTACTTATTCATAATTTTGTAGTTTACTAGACCTGTATTAATGATTATAACTAGAGATATTATTGATGTTTTTGTATTAATCTTAATCTTAGTTTTTTACCTTTTTACTATCTATCAAAAGGTAAAATTAATTTATTTATTTAGAAGTTTACAATATCATTTTTCTAATCTGTTTTTTCCATACAATGCAGATGATCTCTCTATATCCAAAATAAGTTATATTAATTATTTCAATGGATTCTTTTTTTTAATTATTAATGTTGTCATTGGATGCTATTCAAGTTCTTTTATATTGAATGGAAGTTTTGATGAATTGCAGTTATATCAATTTAACACTATACTTTTTATTATTTCAATTTCTGCTATTGTTATAGTAATCAGGTTTTTAATCATTGAGTATATCCTAAACATATTCATTGGTGATATGCTGAAGTTAGTTTTTTATAAAAACTTTATAATATGTACCATAATCTCACTATTGATGATATTTAATTTTTTTATATATACATATAATGATTTTTATGATTTTAATTCACTAAAAATCAGTTTAATAGTTTTGATTTTATTATTTATAATCCTACAAACAAAGAACTACTTGAGTTATTTTGTAAAACTAGATATGAAAGAATTAATGTATTTTATTTTGTATCTTTGTGCCTTCAAACTAGCCCCTTGGATATGGTTGTATTCTTTTTTTTATAAAAACTAATTAAATATGAGTATTAAAAGCGTTCTTATTTCTCAACCTGAACCAACTAATGGTAATTCTCCATATTCTAAGCTTACAAGGAAATATAAAATTAAAGTTGATTATAGACCTTTTATTCATGTTGAAGGTTTAACAGCAAAGGAAGTTAGAGCTCAAAAAGTTGATTTTTCAAGATATCAGAATATTGTTCTAACTAGTCGAAATGCAGTAGATCACTTTTTTAGAATTGCTGAAGAAATGAGATTTAAAGTTCCGAATCAGACAAAATATTTTTGTCAATCTGAAGCAGTAGCTTACTATCTGCAAAAATATGTAGTTTATAGAAAACGTAAGATATATGTAGGAAATAATAGTTTTAAAGATCTTAAGGCAACCTTTTTAAAATTTCATAGAGAAGAATTTATAGTTCCAACTTCCGGTAGCCTTAATCCAGATATAGTAAATACACTTAATTCATTTGAAATTTCATGGGATCGAGCACAGCTTTTTAAAACTGTGGTTTCAGATTTATCTGACTTAAGTGATGTATACTATGACATACTAGTTTTCTTTAGTCCGCTAGGTATCGAGTCACTATTTGAAAATTTTCCTGATTTTAAACAAAATAAAACTATTATTGCTGTTTATGGAAACACAACTGAAGAGGCAGCTGTAGAAAAAGATCTTAGAGTTGATATTAAGGCGCCCAATGAAGTAACTCCTTCAATGGCAATGGCAATTGAAAAATATATAAAAGATTAATTTCTTTTACCAAATCTCATCCAAAGATATACTAAGTTAGCAATTGATGCCAAAGCAGCTACAACGTATGTACCAGCTGCCCAGTTAAGGGCTTCTTTTGATTGAACTAGTTCTCTTTGATTTACTATTCTTTTTCTTTCTAACCAATAAATTGCTCTTTTACTAGCATCAAATTCAACAGGAAGTGTTACTAAACTAAATAAAGTTCCAAAAGCAAAGCCCAAAATTCCTAAACTAACAAGATTACCACCTAAAGCTGGAGATGTCTGAGACAGAATAGAACCTGCAATTAAAACCCAGAGACCAAAATTTGAAGTTACTCCAACCATAGGAACTAAAATTGATCTCATCTGCAACCATTCATAACCTTTTGCATGCTGAACAGCATGACCACACTCGTGAGCAGCAACTGCTGCTGCAGCTGCATTTCTCTCATTATATACACCTTGACTAAGGTTAACAGTCTTTTTTTGAGGATTATAATGATCCGTTAATTGACCTCTAACAGAAATAACTTTAACATCATAGATACCATGGTCATTTAACATTTTTTCAGCAATTTCTTTTCCAGATAAGTTAGCTGTTAAAGTCTGTTGTGAGAATTTTTTAAATTTTGACTTTAGTTTATTTTGAATAAAAAAACTAAGTAAAAATATTGGTATAAATATAAACAAGTATGCAGAGTCAAAATAAAACAAGTATTCCATAATTTTTTTTTGTAAAATTATATAAAGAGTTTAATAGAAAAAAAAATTATCAATTTTTTAACTTATAAATAATTACACAGAGTTGAAGAAGAGCTGTTACACTATTGGCAATTATTATTGATAAACTTCCGATAAGAATACCATAGACAAGCCAGAGTAAAACACCAACAAATAGAATTAAATACATTGTAAGGGAAACACCTTTAGCATTTTTTTCTTTATAAATTTTATATACTTGAGGAATAAATCCAGAAGTTGTAAGAATTGCAGCTATTATTCCAATTATTTCATGTGATGGGTCTATCATGTTACTATATTAATTATTTTACCAGGAACTACTATGACTTTCTTTGGTTTATTGTTATTCAAGATTGATATTGTTTTCTCATTAGATAAGATAATTTTTTCAATTTCATTAGCATCAAGATCCAATGATAGGTTTAAGGTAAATTTTGTTTTGCCATTAAAAGATACTGGGTAATTCTTTTCAGATTCAATTAGGTATTTTTCATCAAATTCAGGGTATTTTTCATCTATTATTGATTTTGTATTTCCAATTTGACTCCAAAGTTCCTCAGCAATATGAGGAGCAAATGGAGAAATTAGAACAAGTAATTGCTCAAGAATTAATTTATTGTTACATTTTAATGAACTAAGTTCATTTACACAAATCATAAATGAGCTTATACATGTATTTAGACTAAGTTTTTCAATGTCTTCAGTAACCTTTTTAATTGTTTTATGAAGTGATTTTAGAGATTCTTCAGATGGCTTGTCTTCAGTTAAGATTAATTTTTCATCTTCAAAAAAAAGATTCCAAAACTTTTTCAAAAAAGAAAAAACTCCAGAGATACCTCTAGTATCCCAGGGTTTGGACTGTTCAATTGGCCCTAGAAACATTTCATACATCCTTAAAGTATCTGCTCCATATTGATCACATATTTCATCAGGATTAACTACATTAAATTTTGATTTAGACATTTTTTCTTGCTCTCTTATACACTCAAATTTTTCATTATCAAAATTAAAAGATGCATTATTAAAATCTTTGTCTTCTTTTTTTAAACTATTGACATCAACATTGTTTTCACCATTTACATATTTTATATCTATTCTAATTTTATCAACTTTAATATTTTTTATTAAATTCTTGGAAAAATATTCTAAAGTACCTGACTTACGATAAATAAATGCAGAGTTACCAAGAATCATTCCTTGATTAACAAGTTTCTTAGCATACTCATCTTTTTCTAAAAAGCCTAAATCGAATAAAAATTTTTGATAAAATCTTGAATAAAGTAAATGACCAGTAGCATGTTCACTCCCTCCAAAGTAAACATCGACATCAGACCAATAAGATTGAGAATCTTTAGAAATAAATTCATTATCATTTTGGGGATCCATATATCTGTAAAAATACCAAGAGCTTCCAGCCCAACCAGGCATTGTATTGAGTTCGATTGGAAAGACATTAACATTATCAATGTTACTGTTTTTAGTTACTTTTTTGTTTTTTTCATCCCACGCCCACTCACTGGAATTTCCTAATGGAGAATCACCATTTTTTGTGGGTAAAAAATTATCCACTTCAGGGAGTTTTAATGGAAGATAGATTTCTTCAATAATTTTTGGTATATCATTTTTATAGTATATTGGAATTGGCTCACCCCAATATCTTTGCCTACTAAAAATAGCATCTCTTAGTTTATATTGTATTTTTGATTTCCCAATTTTTTTATTTTCTATTTTACTAATTATTATATCTAAAGAGGATTCATAGTCATGACCATTAAGAAAATCTGAATTAATTAGTTTAAATCCTGTTTTTTCAGTAAAAGCTGATTTTGAAATATCAATCTGATCAAAAATATTTGGAATATCTAGCTTAAACTTTTTTGCAAACTCAAAATCTCTATCATCACCAGCAGGAACTCCCATTACTGCACCAGTTCCATAGCTTCCTATAACATAATCCGAAATCCATATTGGAATTTTCTTACCAGAAAATGGATGGAGTGCATAAGATCCAGTAAATACCCCAGATACAGTTTTAACATCTGATAATCTATCTCTTTCAGACTTAACTGATACTTCTTTTATATAATCGTCAATTTCTTTTCTATTTTTTGATTTAGAGATATCATATAAGTCTCCATATTCAGGTGCGACAGTTAAAAATGAAACTCCAAAGATAGTATCGGGTCTAGTTGTAAAAACTTCAATTTTTTTATCTGAGTTTTCCACTTCAAATTTTAATGAAACTCCTTTGGATTTTCCAATCCAATTTCTTTGCATTTCTTTTAAAGGCTCTGGCCAATCAATTTTGTCTAAGCCTTTTAAAAGTCTATCTGAGTATTTACTTATTCTTAGGCACCAATGTTTAACTTTTCTTTTTGTTACTGGGTATCCACCCCTTTCACTTACTCCATTAACAATCTCATCATTAGCCAAAACAGTTCCCAACTCCTCACACCAATTAACTTCTCCATCAGTAATATAGGCTAATCTAAATTTCAATAAAATATCTGATTTAATTTTATCATTGAAGTTTTTCCATTCCTCATTTGTAAATGAATAGCCTAGATTTTCTAACTCATTTTTATATAAATTATCACCATTTTTTTCAAATGAACTAGTTAACACTCTAATATGCTTTGCCTTATTTTCAATCTTGCAATAGAAGGAATTAAACATTAAAGTAAAAATCCATTGTGTCCATTTATAGTAACCAGGCTCAGAGGTTCTTATTTCTCTTGACCAATCAAATGTGAAGCCAATTCTATCTAATTGCCTTCTATACATATCAATATTTTCTTGAGTTGTTTTTTTGGGATGCTGCCCTGTTTTTATTGCATATTGTTCTGCCGGCAAACCAAATGAGTCATAGCCTTGAGGATGAAGAACATTAAAACCTTTATGTCTCTTATATCTTGAAAAAATATCACTAGCAATATAACCAAGAGGATGACCTACATGAAGGCCAGCACCTGATGGATAAGGGAACATGTCTAAAATATAATATTTTGGTTTTTCAGAAATATTTACTTCGAAAGTTTTATTATCTCGCCAGTATTCCTGCCATTTTTTTTCTATTTCTAGAAAATTGTATTTCACTGAAAATAAATTTTTACAAAGGAAGAACTTATTTAAATAACATAAAAATTAATTTATTAATTGTTTAGTACTTTTGTAATACTTAAAATGGATTTTAAAAAATCTTATCAAAGAAAAAAAGCAATAAATAACCAAATATCTTTATTTGTAATAAATACTATTGTATTATTTTTTCTATCCATAGCTTTATTTACCTACTTAAAATCATCTTCAATAGAAAATTATTTCAAGGAGAATGTAACAGTTAATATTTATCTAAAAAATTCATCTATAGATAGTGATGTTAAGCAACTTAATAAGTTTTTGAATTTAAATGAAACTGTGAAATCTATTGAGTTTATATCAAAAGAAGATGCAGCAGAATTATTTGCAAACGAAATAGGTGAAGAATTTGTTGGCTTTTTAGGTTATAATCCATTATTAGATCTAGTTTCAGTTAGGCTTTATGGAAACAAAATTGATATTTATAATATTGAAGATTTTATAGAAAGCCTTGATAATTTTGAATTTATTGAAGAAATTGAATATGATAAGCCATTAGTTGAATCTTTAGTTTATAATTTTGAGAGAATTGGAATATTGATTGTTCTCATTAGTGTTCTATTTTTTATTACAAGCTTTATTTTAATCAATAATTCTATTAAGATTTCAATATATTCTAAGAAAGATATTATAAAAACAATGCAACTTGTTGGGGCTACAAAAAGTTTTATAAGAAGACCTTTTATTGCAAGTTATGTTAAGATAGGATTTTACTCATCCATTACCTCTCTAATATTAATATTTACTTTATTATTTCAAGTTAGTTTTGAATTAGATGAAATTGATTTTTTTTCAAATACTAACGATATTATGATTTTAGTTTCATTCATAATTTTATTTGGAATATTTACATCATATATTAGTTCTCATTTTATGACTCAGAAATATTTAAAATTAAAAATATCAAGATAATATTGATGAAAAAGAATGATTTTTTATTTGATAAGAATAGATATAGACTTCTAATTGTATCACTTTTAATTATTAGTATTGGATTTTTACTGATGTCAGGAGGAGCATCAGATGACCCTGAAGTATTTAATGACAGGATTTATAATTTTAGAAGGATTAGACTTGCACCTCTTATTGTAATTTTAGGTTTTACTCTTTGCATTTTTACAATTCTTAAAAAACCTAAAAATTAAGTTATAATGTTAAATAACTTTCTAGAGTCTGTTACACCTGATGATATTTCAAATGGTAAGATGATTTTAATTGATAAACCAATTGAATGGACTTCATTCGATGTTGTCAAATATATTCGCAAGAGTTTACAAACAAGACTAAAGGTTAAAAAAATTAAGGTTGGACATGCTGGTACACTTGATCCTCTTGCTACTGGTCTTTTGATTATATGTATTGGAAAAGAGACAAAAAATATTTCTAAATATCAAGACTTATCAAAAAAATATACTGGTATAATTAAATTAGGTGAAACAACTCCTTCATATGATAGGGAAACAGAAATAAATGAAACTTACGATTATGATCATATTGATGAAGAAAAAGTTTTAAAAATTTCAAAAAAATTTATTGGGAGACAAAAACAATTACCTCCAATATATTCTGCTTTAAAAAAAGATGGTAAAAGAATGTACAAGTATGCTAGAGAAAAAATTAAAATTCTTATTGAACCAAGGGATATTGAAATTTATGATTTTCAAATATTAAATTTCTCTTTACCGTATATTGAATTCATTATTAAATGTTCTAAAGGCACCTATATTAGGTCTGTTGCTAGTGATTATGGAAAAAAACTTAATTCAGGATCTCATCTTTATGAATTGAAGAGAGTTAGTATTGGGGATTTTTCGATTAGTGATGCTTTAAGATTTGAATAGATTTGAAACATTATAATTATATTTGCATAATCCCTAAGAGATGAAGTATAATCGAATTTTACTAAAATTAAGTGGTGAAGCACTGCTAGGAAAAAATTCTTATGGAATAGATAATGACAGGCTTGTTATTTATGCTGAAGAAATCAAAGAGATTCATAAGCAAGGAGTTGAGATTGCAATTGTTATTGGTGGTGGTAATATTTTCAGAGGATTGAGTGGTTCAAAAGATGGAATTGATAGAGTTCAAGCAGATTACATGGGTATGCTAGCTACAGTTATTAATGGATTAGCTCTTCAGAATGCTCTAGAAAACATTGAAATTCCAACAAGACTTCAGTCAGCAATAAAAATGGAGTCAATAGCAGAACCTTTTATTAAAAGAAAAGCAACTAGACATCTAGAAAAAGGTAGAGTTGTAATTTTTGCATCTGGAACTGGTAATCCATATTTTACAACTGATTCTGCTGCAGTTCTTAGAGCAATTGAAATTAATGCTGATGTTATATTAAAGGGTACTAGAGTAGATGGTATTTATAATGAAGATCCTGAAAAGAACAAAGAAGCTGTTAAATTTGATGATATTTCTTTTGAAGAAACAATTCGTAAAGGTTTAAAAATTATGGACACAACTGCTTTCACATTAAGTAAAGAGAATAAACTTCCAATAATAGTTTTTGATATTAATACGAAAGGTAATTTAACTAAAATTATTATGGGGGAAAAAATTGGAACAAAAGTTTCAAGTTAAATAATGTAATATGGAAGATAACAAAGAAATAATAGAAAATGCAGAATTTAATATGATAGCAGCTATTAGTCATTTAGAGTCAGAGCTTGCAAAAATTAGAGCCGGTAAGGCAAATCCCATAATGTTGAAAGGTATTTCAGTTGATTACTATGGTAATTTAACTCCTTTAAATCAGGTTGCTTCTGTAAGCACACCTAATGCTCAAACTATAAGTATTCAGCCTTGGGAAAAGTCAATAATTGATGAAATTGAAAAAAGTATAATTAATTCTAATCTTGGATTTAACCCTGTTAATAATGGGGAGTCTATTCTAATTAATATTCCTCCTCTAACAGAAGAAAGAAGAATTGAATTAACAAAATTTGCAAAGTCTGAATCTGAATCTGCAAAAGTAAGTATTCGAAATATAAGAAAAGATGCAAATAATAAGATTAAAGCTCTAGAAATTTCTGATGACTTAAAATCCAATCTAGAGGTAGATACTCAAGATCTTACTAATAAATACATTAATAAGGTAGAGGAAATGTTTGCATTAAAAGAGAAAGATATTCTAACTGTCTAATGAAGAATCTATCAAAGGTCAAGGAAATTTACAACTCTCCATTGATCAATAGCGAGGTTAACCTAGGTGGATGGGTGAGGGCTTTTAGAGCTAATAAATTTATCGAATTAAATGATGGATCTACAATCAAAAATATTCAATGTGTAATTGATGATGGTGTAATTGATGAAGATATTATTAAGAGAATTAATGTTGGATGTTCATTGATTATTACTGGTTTACTAGTTAATAGCATTGGAAAAGGTCAGAGTTTTGAGATAAATGTTTTAGATATTAAGGTAATAGGTGAATCAGATCCAGAAAAATATCCTATTCAACCTAAGAAACACAGCTTTGAGTTTTTAAGGGAACAAGCTCATCTTAGAATACGAACTTCAACATTTAGTTCTGTAATGAGAATTAGATCAAAACTAGCTTTTAGTATTCATGATTATTTTAACAAAAATGGATTCAATTATATTCATACTCCAATTATTACATCAAGTGATGCTGAGGGAGCAGGAGAAATGTTTAAGGTAACTACATTAGGAAGAGAGGACCTGTCTAATAAAGATATTGACTTTTCAGATGATTTTTTCGGCAAAAAAACTAGCCTTACTGTCTCAGGTCAGTTAGAAGCGGAAACCTATGCCCTTGGATTAGGTAATGTTTATACATTTGGTCCAACTTTTAGAGCAGAAAATTCAAATACTTCAAGACATGCCTCAGAATTCTGGATGATTGAGCCAGAAATGGCTTTTTATGAGCTTAATGATAATATGGATTTAGCAGAATCATTTGTAAAGCATATTCTTAATTATATTTTAAATAATTGTGAAGAAGATTTAAAATTTCTTGAGGAGAGACTTTTAAAAGAGGAGAGTCAAAAGCCACAAAATGATAGGAGTGATTTGAGCCTAATTGAGAAAATAAAATTTACTGTAAATAATCAATTTACTCGTATATCATATACTGAGGCATTTAAAATATTAAAAAACTGCAATTATAACAAAAAGAAAAAGTTTAAATATTTATTAGATAATTGGGGTTCCGATCTTCAAAGTGAACATGAGAGATTTTTAGTTGAAAAACATTTTAAATGCCCTGTAATTATTTATGATTATCCCTCAACAATTAAAGCATTTTATATGAGGTTAAATGATGATAATAAAACAGTCGGAGCAATGGATGTGCTATTCCCAGGTATTGGTGAAATAATTGGGGGTTCTCAAAGAGAAGAGAGACTAGATATACTCATAAAAAGAATGAATGAAATGGGTGTTGATGAAAAAGAATTATGGTGGTATTTAGATCTTAGAAAATATGGAAGTGTTCCTCACAGTGGATTTGGACTAGGTTTTGAAAGAATTGTAATGTTTTGTACTGGTATGTCAAATATTAGAGACGTTATTCCTTTCCCAAGAACACCAAAAAATGCATCTTTCTGATTGAAATTAATTCTTTTCTTAATTTTGCTTAAGTCTCACTAAATATGCTTAATCAAAAATTACAGTTAAAGCTTACTCAGAAACTATCTCCACAACAGATTCAGTTGATGAAACTAATTCAGCTTACTACAGCAGAATTAGAACAAAAAATTAAAAATGAAATTGAGGAGAACCCTGCATTAGAAACAGGTAAAGAGAAATCAGAAACTGATAAAGATGATTTTGAATTTGATATAAATGATGGTGTAGATGTAGATGATTATATAAGTGATATCTCTGACGATTATGACAACAGTCAAAATTATTATTCAGGTGAAGAAGAAAACACTAATTTTCAAACAAAAGCTACATTTAGCTTTCATCAATATTTAGATGATCAATCTAAAAATTTGATTCTCAATGAAAAACACAAGCCTATATGTGAATTTTTAATTGGAAGTATCGATGAAAGTGGTTATTTAAGAAGAGAGATAGAGGATATTATTGATGATTTAGCATTTACACAGAACATAATAAGTTCAAAAGAAGAAATATTATCAGTATTAGAGAAAATTCAAGAATTAGATCCTCCAGGAGTTGGTGCAAGATCTTTGAAAGAATGCCTATTACTTCAATTGAGAAGAAAAAACTTGAAAGAGTCAATTGAAAATTCCATTAAAATCATTGAAAATGATTTTGATTCTTTTTCTAATAAAAAATTCTCTAAATTATCAGATAGACTAAACTTGTCCGAGCAAAAATTAAAAGAAGCTATAGAAGAAATTTCAAAACTAAATCCCAAACCAGGAGGTTCAATAACCAGTGATTTTGCAAATAATACTATTACTCCAGACTTTATCTTAACAATTGAGGAAGGAAATTTAATCGTAGAATTAAATAAAAGAAACTCTCCAGACTTAAGACTTTCTAACTCTTATAAAAATATTTTAGAGGGATATAAAAAAGATCCAAATAAAACAAAATCACAAAATCAAGCAATTCAATTTTTAAAACAAAAACTTGATTCTGCAAAATGGTTTATTGAAGCAATAGAACAAAGACATCAAACTCTTTTTCAAACAGTTAATGCAATTGTTAACTTTCAAAAAAACTATTTCTTATCTGGAGAAGAAAGTGATCTCAAACCTATGATACTAAAGGATATAGCCGAAATGATAAATATGGATATTTCTACAGTTTCTAGAGTTGCAAATAGTAAGTATATTGACACCCCATACGGTATAAAACTTCTTAAAAGTTATTTCTCAGAGGGAATGAAAAATAATGAAGGAGATGATATATCTACAATTGAAATTAAAAGAGTATTAAAAGAAATTATTGAATCTGAAGATAAAGCCAAGCCATTGTCAGATATTGATTTATCTAAAAAATTATCTGATAATGGATTCAAGGTAGCAAGAAGAACTATATCAAAATATAGAGAACAGTTAGACATACCAGTAGCTAGATTAAGAAAAGAACTATAAAAAATAAAAAATAAGTCCAAGTCTAAAAAAACTTAAATTTAGATTATCTCCATCTATTGTTTTTTTATTTTTTATTATCGGATTTAAATCATATTCAAGCGAAATATTCCAAGTGTTATATCCAGCATTAAAGTATATTGAGGAAATCCAGTCTTGAATTTCTTCAATTACTAATTCAGATCCATAAGAAGGATTAGAATACAATGAAAAGTTCTTTTTAATCTTGAAGCCTGAATAAATTCTCCAGAATTTATACTCTTTAAGGGAGGAATTTCTCCACCTATATTCAAATGGAAAAGAAATTGATGAAAATGAAATTTTATTTTTTGACTCAAGAAATCTACTTATAACTATTCTATAATCAATTTGATCATCTTGCTCAATTGGCTGAATATTAGATGTAAAATAGTTTCTTTCATATCCAAGTCCAATACCTAATGCTCTTGTTGAATCTTTATTTAATGGAATATCCCTAATAAATCCTATCTGAAAATTACCAGAGAAACCATTTTGTTTAAAATCTTTGATTGATTCAGTCTGAATAAAATAGGTTGATGCAAAATAGAATTGATCCTCTCTATATGAATTTGATTCAATATTATTCTGAGAATATAAGCCTAAGCCTAAAAAACAAAATAATATGATTAACTTCTTTTTAGTTGAAATTTTGAGTGTAATCTCCAACTCTAGTTGTATAGTTTAGCTTAAGAGCGTTTACTTTTCGCAACTCCTGCTTTATATCACTTATGATTCCCATTTTAGTATCACTATCAACTTTTAATGCAGTTGTAAGAACATTTTGAAGCTCTTGACGTTTTGCAGCTCTTTCAGCAAGAACAAAAGCGCCAACTTCTTCTACAGTTCCGAACTTGTCATTAAGTTGAATTTTAGCAGAGGTACCATAAGTATCAATATATCTACTAGAAGGTTTACCAGCATAGATATAAATAACTCTATCCTTTTTATCAAGCTTCTGAACTTGATCAGCAGCAGGTAATGTATTTTGTACCATAAGCGTACTATCCCTCATTACAGTTGCAACCATAAAAAAGAATAACAACATAAATACTATATCTGGAAGAGATGCAGTAGATATTGCAGGTAGATCTCCACTTTTATTTTTTTTAAATTTTGGCATATTTAATTTACTTTACTTGGTTCAGCCTCAGATAACTTCTGAGGGTATAATGCTTGTACAACATCTAGTTTTTCCTTTAGACTTGATTTTTCATCAGCAGAAGTTCTAGGGTCAGTATACCTAAGATCAGCCTCAACATAAGTTAGAGTCTCGTTAGGATATAATCTAGCAAATTCTCTGTTTCTAAGAACATTATAGGCTGCAACTAATTCATTTTGAACTGCTATATAAACCTTATATTCAGTCTCTCTATCATTTTTTAAAGATATAATAGCTTTATCTGGGTTATCAGATGATCTTGGGTCTCTATTGCCTTGACAATAGTTACATGCTTCTTCTCCAGAGCCACCACCATTATCAAGAAATTCAATAGCAAGATTTCTTAAATCTTTAATTTCGGTAAGTTCTTCTTCAACTAATAACTGATTATTTTTATTTACTACAACTGTGAAAATATTTTTTTGTCTAATTATTGGTGGATCAATTTGATCCTCCATAGGAGGCAATTTTCGATTAATACCACTATCAGTCTCAATTGTTGTAGTAACAAGAAAGAAAATCAAAAGCAGAAAGGCAATATCTGCCATTGATCCTGCATTAACTTCTGGTGACTTTCTTCTAGCCATAATTTACTTTTTAATAAATTTTTTACCTCCAGAAAATATCATCAGTCCAACTGCAACAATTGCTAAAATATAGAATACTCTAATACCTGTACCAACAAGTCTTGAACCGATAGCTGATAAAGCTTTACCGTCTCTCATAGGAGTTTCAACACCACTTGAAAGAATAAATGCAATAACTATTACACCTAGAAATAATCCAGCAGAAGTCAAAGCACTTTTCATTTTAGCCTTATCTTTCGCCAAACCTCTTAAAGAAAAAGTAAGAGTTACAATAACAGCAATAAAAAGTATTAACTGACTTAAAAGTATTATCGGGGTAATCACTCCAAAGTTTCCTGAAGCTGCAGACATTTTAATAGCATCATCTCCTGTTCCAAAAACTAGAAAAAGAAATATTATACCTAAAACACCTAGAGTTATACACCCTAATTTTGTAATTTTTTGAAGATTCATATTAACTTATTTTTTTTGAGATGAGAGAATATCAATTAAAGTAATTGATGCATCTTCCATATCATTTACAATTGAATCAATTTTAGCAACTATATAGTTATAGAATACCTGAAGTATAATTGCAACAATAAGACCAAATACAGTCGTTAAAAGTGCAACTTTAATACCACCTGCAACTAATGATGGTTGCATATCACCAGCAGCTTCAATTCTGTCAAATGCAGTAATCATACCAATTACTGTCCCCATAAACCCAAGCATAGGTGCAAGTGCAATAAATAAAGATATCCATGAGACATTTTTTTCAAGCTGCCCCATCTGAACACCACCGTAAGAAATTACAGCTTTCTCAGCAGAATCAACTCCATCTTTTGCTCTATCTAAACCTTGATAAAAGATTGATGCAACAGGTCCTTTAGTATTTCTACAAACTTCTTTAGCAGCTTCGACACCACCAGATTTTAGAGCATCTTCAACATCACCTGTTAACTTTTCTGTGTTAGTAGTTGATAGATTAAGATAAATTATTCTTTCAATTGATATAGCTAAACCAAGAATAAGACATATAAGGACAATACCCATAAAGCTTGGACCACCTTCAATAAAACGCTTTTTTAATTCTTGAGTAAAACCAGCTGAAGCTTGATCTGATGAAGCTTCCATCATAGGTTCGTCTTGAGAATCCTGAATAGTAATAACACTATTAACTATTGTTGTTGCATTCAGGTTATTTGTGAACGTAGAACCAACAAAAACAGACAGGATTAATGCAAATAATATTTTTTTCATTTTTATAATATTTTCAATAATTGAGAATCGAAAGATATAAAAATTATTATACGATTCAAATTTTTTTGTGAGTTGATAATTTTCTTTTTTTAACTATAAAATTATCTAATATTTAACTTGATATTTTTCATATGGATAAGTATCGGGTAGAACATATGGTCCAGATGAAATCGTAAGTGGAAAATTAGAATCTGGATCAATTACAAACTCTAACATTATTGCTTTATAGCCAGAAGTTTCTTGGCCTATATCAATATTATATCTATTGTTTTCCGATCTTTGAATTTTAGATTGGATCCATAACTTTCCTTCTTCCCATAATCTAAAATCTCTTTGTTTTTCGTTTCTAGCAGTCCAAACTGAGACATCATAGTCACCACTATAATCTAATACTGCTTCTATTAAATTTTTATCTAAATCTAATCTCCATTTTAACGAAGGAATCTCAATATTATTTACAATTCTATAAAAATAACCTACTAGATCATCATTAAGGTATCTTCCATTTAGGGAGTGATTAGCATTTGGAACATATCTTAAAATTTTATTTCCAGGCAATTCATCATAATAGAATCTCCAGGAGTCTGTAGAGAAGAACTCATCTGAACCTGCATTTATAATATATTTAGGCATAGTAAATCTTTCTAAAAAGGAATACGGTTCAACGTAACTCATTAGTTTTTTATATTCGTCAGTTTCCATCCAATCCTGAATATTGTATTTAGTATATGATGAAACTGCAGGAGAAAATTCACCATAGCTCCTGTAGTGGTTTTCAAAAGAAGGAACAACATTAAGAAGGTCAATTACCATAGGTACAACTGCAATGATTCTTTCATCAACAGCAGCAGTTGTCCAGGCTGTCCAACCTCTTTTAGAAGCTCCAGAAACAACAAAATCTTTTATGTTAAGATCATTTTGTAAAGTAATTTCCTGAGCTAGATCCATAGACCTAACTACTGCCCTAGTCATTGGGAACCTCGGTAACCACTCAGTATATTTTTGCTTAGCTCCTGATTGTAAAAATTCTTTCCATGCATAGGCTATAAGATCATCTTCATAAAAAGACTCTTGTTCTGAATCTAAGAAATTAGTAGGTTGGAAAGGTATATTGCTAACATTTACAATTACTGACTTAGTTTCTATTGCGTATTCAGCTGATTTAGAATCTAATCTAAAAAAGTCTTCTTCTTTAACACCTCCATCTATAAACATAATACCAGTAGAAGTTTGAGTATTTTTAGGAATTATGATATCGACATAATGCCACCACTCAACTTGATCAACTTTTTTTGAATTTAACCACTCACCAGATATCATTTTAATATGGTATCCAGTCCATTCATCCTCGTATATTATCTCCTCAATTTCATAGCTAAACTCATCTTTAGTTGAGTCAATATAATCCTCAATAGACTTATAACCCTCGTTAGATAAAAATGCATAATTGAGTGTGAAGTAAATTGCTGCTAGTGCAAAGAAAATAAATATTTTTTTTAATGACATTTTTTAAAATTTAAATTTTCTACCATTTAATAATTGTACTTCCCCATGTGAAACCACTTCCAAAAGCTGCAAGAACAACTATATCTCCTGATTTTATTTTTCCTTCCTGCCATGCCTCTGTTAATGCGATAGGGATTGATCCAGCGGTAGTATTACCATATTTTTGAATATTATTATAAACTTGATCGTCTGATAAACCAAACTTTTGTTGAACAAATTGAGATATTCTTAGGTTTGCTTGATGAGGAATTAGTAAATCAATTTGATCAGGTTTAAGACCATTATGATTTAATCCCTCCATTATAACCTCTGAAAATCTGACCACTGCATTTTTGAATACTAACTGACCGTTCATATATGGGAAGTAAGATATATCATCAGGATCATTTGCTTCTAAAATTTCTGGAACCCATCTATTTGTGCTAGGTCCTATTAATGAGAGTTCTTCTGCATGTTTTCCCTCTGAATGTAAGTGAGATGAAAGAATCCCTTTTGAAAGATCTTCTTCCCTAGTAACAACAGCAGCGCCTGCCCCATCTCCAAAAATTACACTTACACCTCTTCCTCTAGTTGTAAAATCTAATCCTCCCGAATGATTTTCTGAACCAATTACAAGAATGTTATTATACATACCTGATTTGATAAATTGATCAGCAGTTGAAATAGCATATATGAATCCTGAACATTGATTTCTTATATCCATTGCAGGGCAAGTAGGAATATCAAGCATTTCTTGAGCAAGAACTCCACTTCCAGGGAAATAATAGTCTGGACTTAAAGTAGCAAATAGTATTAAGTCAATATCATCTTTTTCAATGCCCGCTCTATCTATAGCAATCTTACCAGCTTTGACTCCCATAACAACGGTAGAATTACCATCACCTTTTTTTATATGTCTCCTTTCTTTGATTCCTGTTCTTTCAATTATCCATTCATTGGAAGTATCCATAATTTTAGAAAGATCATCATTTGTAACAACGTTTTCCGGAACATACATTCCTAGACCTGAAATTCTTGAATTATACATAATTTGGTTTTTGTTAATATACTTATTTTTTTGCAGAGAGGATGGGATTCGAACCCACGATTCCATTTCTAGAATACACGCTTTCCAAGCGTGCGCCTTAAACCGCTCGGCCACCTCTCTATTTCATAAATTTATTTAAATAATTAATTTCCAAAAATGTCTAAAGAATTTTTTTGTGTAATCTTTGAAACCTCTGCTAAATTAATATTGTATAAATCTGCAATTTTCTCAGCAATTATTTTTATGTAAGAACTCTCATTTCTTTTTCCTCTATATGGAGAAGGAGCTAAATATGGTGAGTCAGTCTCTAATACAATTCTCTCAATGGGAATAGAATTTAAAAATTCGGAAATTTTTCCATTTTTAAAAGTTACCACACCTCCAATACCAAGATAAAAATTAAGATCAATAATTTTTTTTGCTTGTTGTTTATCTCCAGTAAAACAATGGAAAATTCCTCTTAATTTTTCAGATTTAAATTTTTTCAAAACTTCATAGATTTCATCAAAAGAATCTCTTGAATGAATTACAATTGGAAGATTATTTTCTAGAGCTAGTTTTATTTGTTCTTCAAAAACATACACTTGCTGCTCAAAATATTTTTTTTCATGAAAAAGATCAATACCGATTTCCCCTATAGCTTTATAATCATGTTCTAGAATATTGTCTTTTACAAATTTTAATTCAGAATCATAATTTTCATTTACATAACATGGATGTAGTCCAATCATTGAGTAAAAAAACCCTGGAAATTTTTTTTCTAATTCAAGCATATTATGATTATGTTTTGAGCTAATTGAAGGTAGGTAACATCTACTTACACCTTCAGCTTGAGCTCTATTAACCACATCAGAGATATCTTCACTGAACTGTTCTAAGTATAAATGAGTATGAGTATCAATCAAATTAAGTAAGTCCTAGTGATTTTTCTATTTTACCACCCATAAGAATATTTTCAGGATCTTCAACCCCTTCCTTAACAGCTATTAAAAAACCAACAGATTGATTGCCGTCGATAATTCTATGATCATATGATAAAGCTAAATACATCATCGGTCTTATTTCAATTTTACCATCTACAGCAACAGGTCTTTGAATTATATTATGCATACCTAGGATTCCAGATTGAGGGGGATTTATAATAGGTGTTGAAAGCATTGAACCAAAAACACCACCGTTTGAAATAGTAAATGTTCCGCCTGTTAAATCATCAACTGTTATAGTTTTATTTCTTACACTATCAGCTAGTCTTTTTATTTCCTGTTCTACAGACGAAAATGATAATTTTTGTGCATTTCTAAGTACAGGGGTCATTAGTCCCTTTGGTCCTGAGACTGCTACACTTATATCGCTATAATTATATGATATTTTTTCGTCACCATCTATCATAGAATTAACATCAGGGAAAAGCTCCAATGCTCTTGTAACGGCAAGAGTAAAAAAGCTCATAAATCCAAGGCTAACTCCATGTCTTTGTGAAAACGCTTCTTTAAATTTTTTTCTAATTTCAAATATATTTGAAAGGTCTGCTTCATTAAATGTAGTTAACATTGCAGTTTCGTTTTTTACTGAAACCAGTCTCTCCGAAACCTTTCTTCTAAGCATAGAAAGTTTTTCTCTTGTTTCAGTTCTTGAATCATCAATGGATGAACCCATTGCAGGTACTGCCTTAAGAACATCATCTTTTGTAATTTTATGACCCTCAGTTTTAATCTCATTAAGATCTATACCCTTCTCAGAGGCAATATTTCTAGCAAGTGGAGTAACACTTATATTTTTACTTTGTGTCATTTGAGTCTTATGTTCTTCAATAGGCTCTATACTTGATTCAACTTCATTGGTTTCTATTTCTAATACAGATTCTGATGTATCAATTAAACAAACCACATCACCTACAGACATTGAGTCTCCCTCCTGTGCATTTAGGGTAATTTTTCCAGATGCTTCTGCTGGAAGATCAAGTGTAGCTTTATCAGAGTCCAACTCAGCAATAGTCTGGTCTTTTCTCACAATATCTCCATCTTTTACAAGCCATTGGGAAATCTCTACTTCAGTAATTGACTCTCCTGGGGAAGGAATTTTCATTTCTAGAACCATCTCAAATATATAGCTAGTTTATGAATCAAAATTAATGATAAAAAATTACTATTTAAATATTATGCAAACTAAATGTTGGAGATAAGTTAGAACTTTAAATCAACTAAATTTTCATTTATCCAATCATCACCAAATTCATTCTTAACCCAATTGTTAACTATAGACTTTTAGGCAGCAAGTGGACGTCTAAATGAGATCGTTTTTGAAAGCTCCTCGAGTTCTTTACAATATTTTGGAAGATTATAAAGCTTGACTAACATATCTTTCATAGCTCAAATAAAAGATTAATATAGAAATTATTTCTTGAAATTATTTTTAGTCTTATCAAAAACATATTCAATAACTTGATTATGTCTTCTTTCAAATCTAGCATAACTTCCAGAGGCAGTTGACCCATAGAACCTTCTTGTAGCAGGCCTCATATTCTTAGCAATTGGATGATATGTTTGAATATGATTCCAAGCTCCCATATTTCTAGGTTCTTCTTGGGCCCAAACTATATCCTTTGCATTTGAGAATTTTTTAATTTCAGAAATAATCAATTTAACAGGAAGAGGAAAAAGCTGTTCTATTCTTACAATTGCAACATTATTAATATTATTCTTTTCTCTGTAATCAATTAAATCAAAATAGAATTTTCCTGAACAAAAGACTAATGATTCAACTTTAGAAGGATCAGTTTCTGAATCAGAAATTACAGGCATAAACTTAGATGAAGTTAATTCCTGAATATCTGAGATAACCTTAGGATGTCTTAAGAGACTTTTGGGTGTAAATAATATTAATGGTTTCCTAAAGTTTGTAATCATTTGCCTTCTTAGAAGATGAAAAAGATTTGCTGGAGTTGTACAATTTGCAGCATACATATTATCCTTTGCACATAATTGAAGATATCTTTCCATTCTAGCTGAAGAGTGCTCTGCTCCTTGTCCTTCATATCCATGAGGTAGGTAAAGCACAATACCATTTTGTAGTTTCCATTTATCCTCGGCAGATGATATATACTGATCAATTATTATTTGAGCTCCATTAGAAAAATCTCCAAATTGAGCTTCCCAAATTGTTAGACAGTTAGGACTTGCTAATGCATATCCATAGTCAAAACCCAGGACACCATATTCTGAAAGAAGAGAGTTATAAATTTTTAATACTCCTTTTTTATTAGAATCAATACTGTTAAGAGGCAAATATTCCTCTTCAAAATCTTCGGACTTTAAAACTGCATGACGGTGAGAGAATGTTCCCCTTTCTACATCTTGACCAGATAATCTTACATTAAACCCTTCAAGCATTAATGTACCATAAGCTAGTTGTTCAGCTAATGCCCAGTCAACTTTTTTTGATTCAAAAAGCATTTTTTTTCTAGCGTCAAACAGTTTAATTACTTTTCTTAAAAATTGTTTATTTGGAAGTTTTGTAATAGAATTTCCTACAGTTAGAATATCTTTTTCATTAGAATTTGTGTCATATTCATTAAGCATTTTATTTTCATCAACGCTTTTAAATCCTTTCCAAACTTCTTGCATAAAAGGAGTAATCTTTGTTTTATCCTTTTTCTTTGAATCATCCAGCTCTTCTTCTAAAGATTTAAAATAATCTGATTCAATTTTAGAAACATAGTCGTAATTAATTATTCCTTGTTCAATTAATTTATCTGCATATATATCTCTTGGATTTGGGTGTGAAGAAATAAACTTATAAAGCTTAGGTTGAGTAAATCTTGGCTCATCTCCTTCATTGTGTCCATATTTTCTATAACCAAGTAAGTCAATAAAAACATCTCTATTAAACTGATTTCTAAATTCAAAAGCAAAAGTAACTGCATGAATAACAGCCTCAACATCATCAGAGTTTACATGTAAAACTGGTGAAAGAGTTACTTTAGCAACATCTGAACAATAAGTACTAGATCTTGCATCTAAATAGTTCGTTGTAAATCCAACTTGATTATTTACTATAAGATGAATAGTCCCACCTGTGCTGTATCCTTTAAGCCTAGACATTTGAATTACTTCATAGACAACTCCTTGCCCTGCAATTGCAGCGTCTCCATGAACTAAAATGGGTAAAATTTTATTTGTCTTATTATTTAGTTTGTTTTCCAGTTTAGCTCTTGCTATTCCTTGAACAACTGGATCAACTGACTCAAGGTGAGATGGATTTGGAGCTAAATTCAAGGTGATTTTATTTCCTGATTTGGTAACTCTATCTTTTGTCCAACCCAGGTGATATTTAACATCACCATCAAAAATATCCTCTTCGTAATCTTTTCCATCAAATTCTCCAAAAATATCCTTACTGGACTTATCAAAAATATTTACAAGTGTATTTAATCTTCCTCTGTGAGACATCCCCATAACAACCTCCTCAACTCCTTTATCAGCGGCTATATTTATTAGAAAATCTATAGCTGGAATTAAAGATTCTCCACCTTCAAGGGAAAATCTTTTTTGTCCTACATATTTTTTTTGAAGAAAATTTTCAAAAGTAAAAGCTTTATTCAAGTTGTCTAATATTTTTAATTTTTCGTCTTTTGAGAAATTAGGATGATTACCATTTACATTAATATGGTTTTGAATCCATTTAACTTTATTAGGATCTCTAATATACATGTACTCAATACCTATTGAAGCACAATAGATTCTCTTTAAATGATCAATTATATTTTTTAATTTATCAGGTCCTATTCCAACAACTTCACCTGCACTAAAAACTAGCTCGAGATCTGCAGCTTCAAGACCAAAGTTTTCAATATCTAGATTTGGTAGGTATTTTCTTCTCTCCCTAACTGGATTTGTAATTGTAAAGAGATGCCCTCTTTTTCTATAGGCATCTATTAGACTAATTACTTGAAACTCCTTTTTAATATTTTCTGGAACTTCAAATTTTCTCTCCTCAACTGTAATATTTGCACTCTCCATTCCAAAATCAAAACCTTGAAAAAAAGCTTTCCAACTTGGCTCCAGAGTATCTGGTGATTGCAAGTACTGATCATACATTTCTGCAAATAAACTTGTGTGAGCTGAATTAAGGAATGAAAATTTGTCCATCAAGTTTTATATAGTTAATAAAATTACAACTTGTTTTTTATGTTTCTTAATAATTTTTAGATTTTTGTATCATGTTTGCTCTAATAGATTGTAATAATTTTTATGCTTCATGTGAAAGAGTTTTTCAACCACACTTAGATAAAAAACCAATCGTTATTCTTTCAAATAATGATGGTTGTGTAATAGCTAGAAGTAATGAGGCTAAAGCTCTTGGGGTTCCTATGGGAGCACCTGCATTTAAATTTAAAGAAGTCTTTCAAAAAAACAAAGTTGAGATATTCTCATCAAATTTTACTCTGTATGGGGATATGAGCAATAGGGTTATGTCTATAGTATCCCGCTTTGTTCCGGATGTAGAGATTTATAGCATTGATGAAGCATTTCTAAAATTCAACGGCTTTACTGAGGATCAGGCTGATAAAAAATGTAAAGAGATCATAAGTACTGTTTGGAGATGGACTGGCATTCCTGTCTCGATCGGATTAGCTCCTACTAAATCGCTTGCTAAAATTGCAAACAGAATTGCAAAAAAAAATCCTAATATTACCAAGGGGTTTTATTCAATCAATAATAATAATAAACGTCTAGAAGCCTTGGAGAAAATATCTACTGGTGATATTTGGGGTATTGGATTACAAAATGAAAAAAAGCTATCAAATATAAATGTTAAGTCTGGAATTGATTTTATAAATCTCCCTGATCAATGGGTAAAAAAAAACATGAGTATAATCGGCCTAAAACTAAAAAAGGAACTTGAGGGTTATCCTACACTTGATATTGAAGAAACAAAAAATGATAAAAAATCTATTGCAACAACTAGAAGCTTTGAATCTGATATTTCATCACTTGAAGATTTAGTTGAAAGAATCACAACATATTCAGTTGTTGCTTCTAAAAAATTAAGAAATCAAAAGAGTGAATGTAATATGATTTGTGTTTTTATTAGGAGTAATCCATTTAAAAATAGTAATGAAAGATATCATTATAGCCTAACAGGATCATTACCATTTTCTACTAGCTCAAGTATTGAGATTAGTAGATTTGCAGTAAAGCTTCTAAAAAAGATTTACTCTAAAAACAAATCATATAAAAAAGCAGGTATAATTTTGATGGGTTTATCTCCAGAATCAAATCATCAGTTTAGTTTATTTGATAGAGATATTGAAAAACAGAAAAAGCTCATGAAAAGCATCGATACAATTGATGCCAAATATGGACTGTATAAGGTAAGACTTGCAAGTCAAGATCAAAAAAGAATTTGGAAAATGAAAAGGCAAAAGCTTTCTAGAAACTATACTACTGAAATTGACGAAATATTAATTGTAAAGTAGAATGAATAAAGAGAATAATATTAGAATATTTAGACCTACTGATAAAGAGTCCATTAAAAATACATTTATTAGAGATGGTATTTCAGCTGGATTTCCATCACCTGCTAGTGATTTCGAGGAGTCAAGAATTAGTATTGAAAAAATTGTAGTAAAAAATAAAGAGTCAACTTTTTATGCTAAAGTTTCAGGTGAATCAATGAAAAATGCAGGGCTTGATGATGGAGATATTCTTATAATTGATAGAAGTGAAGAATTAAAAAATAATAAAATTGCTGTCTGCTATCTTAATGGAGAATTCACGGTGAAAAGAGTAAAGATTAATAAGGATCATATATACTTGGTGCCTGAAAATGATAAGTATGAGCCAATAAAGGTTACAGAAGAAAATGAGTTTATAGTATGGGGAATAGTAACTTACGTTATTAAAAAAATTTAGAGTCTCTCGTAAATACCTGCAATTCCTTGACCTCCTCCAACACAAGCAGTAACCATTCCATACTTTTGATTTCTTCTTTTCATCTCATTAAGCAGTTGTATTGAAAGTTTTGCGCCAGTACAACCTAAAGGATGACCAAGAGCAATTGCTCCACCATTAACATTTACAGTATCAGGATTTAAACCACTCTCCTGCATTACAGCAAGAGCTTGGCAAGCGAAAGCTTCATTTAATTCTGTCTGTTCAATATCTGATAATTTTAATCCAGCCTGACTTAAAGCTTTTGGGATTGCTTCAACAGGTCCTATTCCCATATATAAAGGATCTACACCTCCTGAGGTACAGGTTACCATTCTAGCAATTGGTTTAACTCCTAGCTGTTTAACCATCTCTTCAGACATAACTAATACAAAAGCAGCACCATCAGACATTTGAGATGAACTACCAGCAGTAACTATTCCTCCAAGTTTAAATGCAGGTCTTAGTTTAGCTAGAGCTTCAACTGTTGTTTCCCTTCTAACTCCCTCATCCATATCAACCGTGTAAGATTTAGCCACTTTCTTTCCATTTTGAACAAAGACTTCTTCAACAGTAACTGGAACAATTTCATCTTTAAATAATCCTTTTTCAATTGCATTAGCTGCCTTTTGGTGAGACTCGTATGAAAATTGATCTGAAGCTTCTCTAGATATTTTATATTTTTCAGCAACAGCTTCAGCTGTATGCCCCATACCAATATGATAATTCATATTCTCTAGATTTGCCTTGTAACTGGGAGATAATTTATATCCAGTCATTGGAATAAGACTCATACTTTCAATACCTCCAGCAACAAAAATATGTCCAAATCCAGCTCTTACCTTACTAACAGCCATAGAAATAGCTTCAAGCCCCGAAGCACAATACCTATTAATTGTAACACCTGGCACCTCTTTGCCAAGAGCTCTAGCTGATATTAATCTTGCTACTTGAAGACCTTGCTCACCCTCAGGATTAGCACATCCTACTATAACATCATCAACTTTTGTAGTATCAAGTTCTGGAACTTGAGATGCAAGATGTTTTATAACATCTACAGCAAGATCATCGGTTCTATAATTTTTAAAGCCACCTCTTTTTGCTTTTCCAACTGCTGATCTATAACCAGCTACAATATATGCTTCCATAATTAATTTCTTAATGGTTTTTTTGTCATCAGCATATGCTGAATTCTATCTAATGTTTTTTGATTTCCAAGCAAACTCATAAAGTTTTCTCTTTCAAGATCAAGAAGATATTCTTCACTTACATTCTGAGAATATGTTAAATCTCCTCCACACATAACATATGCTATTTTTCTGGATACTTCTACGTCATAGTCAGACATGTAATTGCCAAGTCTGAATTCATTTATAGCAGAGTATAATGTTGATAATCCTGATCTTCCTAAAACTTCAATGTCTTTTCTAGACGAAGGAGGGATATAACCTGTTTTTAGGGTTAAAACTTTTTCTTTCGCCATACTAATATTTCTCATACGATTCATACAAATAAAATCTCTATGTGGAAGAAGATAGTGAAGATCATATGCCTCTTGTGCTGACATGGATACAGATCCCATAGCAATTGATTTAAAATGATCAATTAATGAAGGTATTTTTACATCTCCTGAATTAAATGAATCAGATACCCTCATTGCCATTTCTTTTGTTCCACCACCTCCAGGTATAAGTCCAACTCCAGCCTCAACAAGACCAATATATGACTCTGAAGCGTGAATACCAGCATCACAGTGTATTGAAACTTCAAGCCCTCCGCCCATAACAAATCCATGAGTTGCAGAAACAACAGGAACATTACATGTCCTCATCCTCATAAGTATCTTTTGAAATCCTACTAGAAACTTTTCTATTTCATCAAAATTCTTCTGCATAGCCATCATTCCGATATTCATAAGATTAGCTCCAACAGAGAACTGTTTATCATTATTACCAATTACAATCCCATTCCATCCATCTCTTTCAGCAATATCAATTGCCTCATTTATTCCTTTAGCTATTCCTTCCCCTATAGAGTTTCCTTTTGTTTGAAATTCAATACACATAATACCATCTCCAATATCATGCACAGTACACTCTGGGTTCCTTAAAATCTTTTTATTTTCTCTAAACGCATCAAGAATATAGTGATTTTCAGCACTTGGAACATTTATATATTTCTTAGAATTAACATCATAAAATTTCTTTTTTCCATCTTCAAATTTGTAGAATGATTCTGCTCCAGAAGCAGACATGTCGATGATCCAATTAGGAACTTCTTCACCACAGCTTTTTATCATTTCAATTCCAGTTTGAATTCCAAGATTATCCCATATTTCAAATGGACCATAGCTCCATGCATATCCAGTTCTTATTGCGTCATCTATTTGATAATAGTCATCTGCAATCTCTGGAATACTCATAGCAGAATATGACAGAATACATGAAAAATATTCTTTATAGAATTTATTAACTTTTGAATCACCCTCTACCAAAAACTTTAATCTTCTATCAAACAGCTCTATAGATTTTGCTTCTTTAATTTCATGTAAATTAGGTTTAATTGATTTTCTATATTCATTAGTTTCAAGATCAAGAGCATTAATGACTGATCTACCATTTTCATCTTTTTCATTAGTTTTTTCATAATACCCTTTACCAGATTTATTTCCGAAAAACTTATTTTTAATTAAAAATTTGAAAGATTTATTCTCAGGTTGATCTTTTAGTTTGCTGTAAAATGTGTCATCATTAACATTGTTTACTAAAAAGTTAGTTACGTTGTCACTCGTATCTAGCCCAACCAAATCTTGTAATCTAAATGTTCCGGAATTTGGAAGACCTATAACACTACCTGTCATCAAATCTATTTCTTCAATTTTAAAATTGTATTTTTCTGTTAACTGAGATGATTTGATGCCACACATCACACCAATTCTATTACCAATGAAACCAGGAGTATCTTTACATAGTACTGTTTGCTTTCCAAGAATAACATCTCCAAACTCCATCAAAAATGAAACTAATTTAGAATCAGTTTTTGTTTGAGGAATAACTTCAAATAGTCTTAAATATCTAGGAGGATTAAAAAAATGTGTTCCACAAAATAACGATTTAAAGCTATCTGATCTTCCCTCGCACAAAAGAGATATTGGGATACTAGAAGTATTAGAAGTTACAAAAGCACCATCAGACTTATATTTCTCAACCTTTTCAAAAATCGTTTTTTTAATTTCTAAATTTTCAACAACGACTTCAATAATCCAATCTGCATCTTTGATTTTTTCAAAATCATCATCAAAATTACCTGTGGTTATTCTTGATGCATATTCTTTTTTGTATAGTGGATTAGGCTTGGACTTAATTGCGTTATTTAATGCATCATCGGCAATTATATTCCTATTTTTTATTGATTTGTCTTTAGGCTGGATATCGAGCATTAAAACATCTATACCAACATTTGCAAGATGACAAGCAATTCCTGAACCCATTACACCAGAACCAAGAACAGCGGCTTTTTTAACTTTAAAATTCATTTTTTAATAATATTTGCTAATCTAAATAAATTATTTTAATTACTAACTTTACAACATATACATATAACTATGGACAAAGAAAACATACTTTCAAACTTTCAATCTAAAGCAAAAAATGCAGCTCCAATAGGAGGTATAATTAAGTTTGAGATTGATGGTAACTCTATCTGTATCGATGGGACCGGATCTGAAAATAAAATTTTGCTAGAAGATATGGAGGCTGATTGTACTATTACTATGGCAGGTTCTTTAATGGAGGATCTCAAAAATGGTAAAGTGAATCCTATGATGGCAGTTATGAGTGGAAAACTTAAAATTAAAGGTGATCAAGGACTTGCAATGAAGCTTCAGGCTTTTATGTAAATTTTTTTAAATTTTGTTAACTGATTTAATTTTTTTTATACATTTATTTGACTAATTAACCAGTTATCGAAAAAATTAACCTAAAGATCAACAGATCCAAAGTAAATTACGCAGTCACTTTGGCTAAATCCATAGCTTCTAAAGACTCAACATCTATTAATAAGATTTGGGAGTTGTGTGGTTTTAGATCAAAACTTGAATTTGAAAGAAATTTCGCACGCATACATGGTATTTCATTCAAAGAATACGTCGATAATCTTTAGTAATAATTATCTCAAATTATAATCTTGAAGTAAATTTGTAAACTAGTGAAACGTAATATAGACATACTAGTTATCTCAGATTTACACCTTGGGACCTATGGCTCTGAAGCTGATGAAGTTTTGTCATATTTAAAAACAATTGATGCAAGAAAAATTGTAATTAATGGGGACTTTGTAGATATTTTATTATTCAATAAAAAGTATTGGCCTAACTCTCACATGAAAGTTATAAAATACTTTCTAGATCTAATATCTCAGGGTAAAGAAATCCATTATGTAGTTGGCAACCATGATGAACTATTGAGAAAGTTTTTAAATTTTAAAATTCAAAACTTTCAAATTGTTAATCAGGTAGTACTAGATACTAATGAGGGAAAAGTGTGGATTTTTCATGGCGATGTTTTTGATTTTTCCATTCAGACTCAATGGATAACAAAATTTGCTGGATTTGTTTATGACTATATGATAATGTTCAATAGTTGGCTTAATAAAAAAATAATGAAGCCTCTTGGAGGTAGGAGATTAAATTTCTCAAAAGCTATTAAAGCTAATGTCAAAACTGCTATCCAGTACTTTAGCAATTTTGAAAGAGTAGCAGCTGAAACAGCTCATAAAAATGGATATAAATTTGTTGTCTGTGGGCATATTCATACCCCAAAAATTAAATCCTTTGATGTTAATGGTGACGAAATAATTTACATGAATTCAGGTGATTGGCTAGAGAGTTTATCGTCTCTAGAGTATGAAGATAATAAATGGTCTATCTATAATCACACACGCACCGAATCTGATTTCAGTAATGATGAAGGGTCTAGAGTTGAAATGACTAATAAGGAGCTATTCAATGACTTGATTGAAGAGTTTAAAATCCTTAAGGATAAATGAAAATTCTGTATGCAATTCAGACTACTGGCAATGGACATCTAGCAAGAGCCCAAACTATTATTCCAAGAATAAAAGAAGTAGCTGAACTTGAAATTATTACAAGTGGCCCTGAAAATAATTTTTTACTAGAAGAAAAACCCATCAAACATTTCAAAGGTGTTACTTTTTTTTATACCGATAATGGATCGGTTAATTGGGTGAAAACTGTTTTTCTAAATAATTATTTTAGATTATTAAAAGAGATTTTATCATTCCCCGTAAAAAAATATGATTTAATAATAAATGATTTTGAACCAGTTTCTGCATGGTCTGCAAAATTTAATAATGTGAAGTGTTTTGAATTAACCAATCAATATTCGATGAGTCTTAAGGATACTCCTAAACCAAAAAATTATAATAGGCTTGTATTATGGGCAATTAATTATATAATACCTACTAAACTTGGATATGGATATCATTATAAAAAATATACAGACAGGATTTTTTTCCCAATAATTAGAAATAAAATTAGAAATCTGAAAGCAACAACTAGTGATGAAATAATTGTCTACTTACCGACCTACTCTGCTTCATATTTGATTGAAATTATCAATCAATTAACTCATAAGAAAAAGTGGACTATTTTTTCTCTTGATGCTGACAAAAAAGAAATAATATCTGGTGTAAATGTTGAACCTCTTTCTGAAGATTTATTTTTAAGTAAATTTGCTTCTTGTTATGGGATTATTTGTGCTGGTGGTTTCACTACAACCTCAGAAGCAATATTTTTAGGTAAACCTATGATTGTAGTTCCTGTAGAAGGACAAATAGAACAGCAATTTAATGCTGCAGCACTAAAGAAAGAAGGAGTAACAGTAATTGATAGGTTCTCAAAAAAAAATATAGACATTATCTCTGATTGGATTGAGTCCCCAAAAGTGTTAGAAATAAAATACAAAGATGAATCCAAAAAAATAATTGAAACAATTATAAATGATTACTCAAACTTAAACTAAACCTACTATGGAAAATGAACTAGATAATTTAAAGTTTCCTATTGGAAAATATAAAGCCATACTTGATTTTAACTTCTCAAAAACAGTTAAAGATATAAAAACACTAGAGTCATTTGCCAGTGACCTAAGAGAGTCCGTAAAAGGTCTTGACAAGACAGATTTTAAAAAATCTTATAGAGATGGGGGAATGAATATTGCTCAAATTATACACCATTTTTGTGATACCCACATATATGCGTTCTTAAGGACAAAACATACTTTACTTGAGGAAAATCCAAGCGTAAAAATGTATGATGTTGCTGAATTTTTAACAACTCCTGACTCAAATGTATTAGATGTAAAAGATAGTCTAAATGTGATTGAAGGAATTCATGCTAAATGGGTAAGTCTTCTAAAAACATTATCAGAAGATGATTTCAAAAAAACTTACTATCACTCATCAAGAGATAAAAATATAATTCTTCACGAGCATGTTGGAATGTATGCATGGCATACTAATCATCATATTGAGCATATTAAAATGGCTAAAAAGAATATTAAACAAAAAGGGAAAAGAACAAAATAAAATATGAGTTCCAAAACAGTGATTTTTACTAGATTATATAGGAAGCTACACAGAAATGTTGGGATTATTTTTATTGGTTTTTTTCTACTAATATCTGTAAGTGGTTTTCTACTTGGTCTAAAAGATGAGCTAGGTTTAAAGCCTGAAACTCAATCGACTAATTCTCTAAATCAAAGCAGCTGGATTTCAATACATAGTATAGATTCAATAGCTAGAACCTTTGCAAGTGGTGAACTTAAAATTGATTCTGAAATTGACAGAATAGACATAAGGCCAGATAAAGGAATTGCTAAGATTTTGTTTAAGAATAATTTTCAAGAGCTTCAGTTAGATCTAGAAAGTGGTGAAATTTTATCTGTAGAAAAAAGAGCAGATAATTTTATTGAAAGATTACATGATGGCTCTATAATTGATTTCTATTTTACAGAAAACAATATTTCAACTATTACATATATTAGTATAATATCATTAAGTCTAGTTTTTATGATATATAGTGGATATTTGTTGTGGGTAAATCCAAGAAAGATTAGACGAAATAAAAAAGCCCCCTAAAAGGAGGCTTTTTGTACTCGAGGCGGGACTTGAACCCGCACGAACATTACTGCTCATTGGATTTTAAGTCCAACGTGTCTACCAATTCCACCACTCGAGCTTTGAGCGAAAGACGGGATTCGAACCCGCGACCCTCACCTTGGCAAGGTGATGCTCTACCAGCTGAGCTACTTTCGCAGAGAATGCAAATTTATAATAATTTAACTTAAAAGTTTATTTATAAATAGATAAATCTAAATTTAATGAATCAAAATATTTAAACCTGTTTAGACAAGTTGAAAGAATTGTATCTCTTAATGAACTTGTTATTCTTTCAGGGAAATATTTCACTGCAATATATGCTTGAAAGGTCTCTGCAATATCTTCTGAGTCTGGATTATCTTTTGCATAAGTTGACAGATAATTTCCATCTAAGGTAACAGCATCAACCCAACCTTGCTGACTATAAACATAGGGGTCAATTGACAAATGTGCAGCTTCATGAATAAACAACTCTTCAGTTCTATCTCCATCTGGCCTTGTTTGTACAATATTCTCCAACCAATCAATATGAAATGTAATGTTTGCATAAGACAGATCGTTAGATCTTTGAGCAGAGGCAACTTCCTCACCTTTTAAAAACTCAATTGATTTAATGTTTTTTCTTAATTCTTTTCCAAGTTGACCCATCAATGGAGCATATTTTTGTATGATTGCAAGTGCTTCTTCTTGAGTAAATTCAGTATAAATTTCAAAATCTACAGATAAACCATCACCAAAATTGACTTTAAACACATGAGCAGGATAATTAATAAAAGCAGGAATAGCTTTGTCATAAAACATTGTGGTTTCAATTCCTTGGTATGTGGATGAGGAATAGACTGTATAATCTGAAGAAGTTATTAAGTCAGGTAAGTCCCACATTGTTCCAGAAAATGGGGGATCAGATATTTCAATTTTATCAAAAATATATACTCCATTGACTGCCCCTTGAGCTTGAATTAGATCAAGCTGATCTTGAAGTTCAGAAAGCTGAAATGTTAGATTATTATTTTTAGAGTCAAGAATTAAATTTTCCTCAGATAGCACTTCTATTTGATTTATATAATTTTCAATTTGAATCTGAAAAACACTTAGTTGATTATTTAAATCTTCAATTTGATTTGATGAAATATTATTTTGAGAAGTAAGTTGACTTATTTGAACTGAATAATCATTAATTTGAGAATTAAGCCGGGAGATATTAGCTTGAAGATCAAGTATAGTTTGATTAAGTTGATTTATCTCATCTTCTTTAGAACATGAATTAATAATTATAAAGAATATAAAGATTAAAAATTTATAGTTTTTCATATTGTATTATCATTTCTCCTGGATTATGAGGAGGAATATAATAAGAGAACCCATACTTGTTACATATTTGATCAATTATTTTCTTCTGCATAACTGGTGAATTTCCTGTTATTACTGTCAGACTCACACTACCCTTTGTTGAATTTAAAAGCATGTATTCTTCAATTAATTCCAATCCTTCCGAGTGAGTTTTTCCATGTAAATCAATCTTCATTTTTTATTTCCTTTTTTATCTGGTTTAATTTCAATAGTGCCTGGACAGGACTTAAATTATCAATATCTAAGTCTTGAATAATCTTTCTTATGTGTTGCATTTTAGGATCTTCTATGTCAAAAAAACTAAGCTGAAGGTTATCATCACTTTTATCTACTTTTAAATTCTTAGGTTTACTAGTCTCCATAAGTTTTAATTTATTTTCAGCTGAGCTAAGTACAAGTTTTGGCATTCCGGCCATTTTAGCAACATGTATTCCAAAACTATGGTTACTTCCACCTTTAACTAGTTTTCTTAAAAAGATTACATCATTTTCTGTCTCTTTTACACTAACATTAAAATTTCTTATTCCCTTGTATATTGACTCCATTTCATTTAAATCATGGTAATGAGTTGCAAAAAGTACATGAGGTTTTAATTTATTTTCATGCAAAAACTCAGCTATTGCCCAAGCAATAGAAATACCATCATAGGTACTTGTGCCTCTTCCAATTTCATCAAGAAGAATTAGACTATTTGCTGTTAGGTTATTTAAAATTGATGCTGTTTCATTCATTTCAACCATGAAAGTTGACTCACCCATAGAGATATTATCACTTGCACCTACTCTTGTGAAAATTCTATCAACTAGCGAGAATGTCATTTCTTGTGCAGGCACAAAACTACCAATTTGAGCTAGTATAGTAATCAATGCTGTTTGTCTTAAAATTGCAGATTTACCAGACATATTTGGACCGGTAATCATTATAATTTGCTGATCAGTATCAAGAAATATATCGTTAGGAATATATCTTTCTCCAGAAGGAAGATTTGCTTCAATTACAGGATGTCTTCCTGCAATAATTTCAATTTTTTTTGTACTTGTTATTTTAGGGCAACAATATTTATATTTAGCTGCTCTTTTTGAGAAAGAATTTAAAATATCAATTATAGAAATTTTATCTGAAACTAATTTTAATGTTGAAAGGCTATCTTGAAGTTTATCTAGCAATTTTAAAAATAACTTAAGCTCAAGATCTTTAATTTTCTCATCAGCATTTATTATTTTCTCCTCATACTCTTTTAATTCCTGTGTAATATATCTTTCCGCATTAACAAGAGTTTGCTTTCTTATCCAGTCCTCTGGAACTTTATCTTTATGGGTGTTTCTTACCTCAATGTAGTATCCAAAAATATTATTAAATGAGATTTTTAATGATGGGATATTAGTTTTTTTAGTCTCCCTTTCCAGAATTTGATTAAGATATTCCTTACCTGAAGATCTTATCTCCCTTAGATCATCAAGCTCTTTTGAGAAACCATCTTTAATAAAATCTCCTTTCAATATTGAAACTGGAGAGTCATCCTTTAAGGTTTTAGATATTTCTCTTATTATGCCTTTAGAATTGGGTAGTGATTTACCATAATTTTTTAGGACACCACTATAAACTAATAGAGAGTCCTTTATTAAATCTACATTTTCTAAAGAACTTTTTAAATTAACTAGCTCTCTTGGTGAAATTTTATATGTAGCAATTTTTGACATTAACCTTTCTATATCTGAAATATTATTTAGGTTAATATCAAGCAGTCTAATTATTTCATCATCACTCATTATTGATTGAATAATTTCTTGTCTTTTCTTTATCTCTTTTTTATCAATTAATGGAAAAGCAATCCAACTTTTAAGTTTTCTTGAACCCATACTAGTTATTGTCTCATCAATTGTATCAGAAAGATTAAAACCATTTATAGAATTTGAATTAAACAACTCAAGATTTTTCATTGTAAATCTATCCATCCACACATAAGACTCAGGAAAAATTCTTTGAAGGCTTGAGATATGAGTAAGATTATTATGCTCTGTATCATCTAAATAATGAATTATGGATCCCGCAGCTACAGTACCTAATTTTATATCCTCAACACCAAAACCCTTCAAACTTTTTGTATTAAAATGATCAAGCAACTTATTTTCTGAATATGAGTTGTCGTAAACCCAATCATCTAAAGAATAGACATTGTATGAGTTTCCAAATAACTCAAAAAATTTATTTTTTGATGGTTTTGAAATCAATATTTCATTGGGAGAAAAATTTGAAATTAACTGATCAATTAATTTAAAATCACCTTGTGATACATAAAAGTCACCGGTTGATACATCAAGAAATGAAATTCCAAAATTATTTTTTTCTATGTGGACCGAAGCTAAATAATTATTTTTCTTTTGATCAAGTACTCCATCATTAATTGCTATTCCTGGAGTAACTATTTCTGTAACTCCTCTTTTGACAATTTTTTTTGTAAGCTTTGGATCTTCCAATTGATCGCAAATTGCAACTCTATTCCCTGCCTTAACTAGTTTAGGAAGATAGTTCTCAATAGAGTGGTGAGGAAATCCAGCTAGCTCAACTTCACTACTAGAACCAGCTCCTCTTTTTGTTAAGACTATACCTAAAATCTTTGAGGCTAATATTGCATCTTCGCCAAAAGTTTCATAAAAATCACCTACTCTAAACAAAAGTATAGTATCAGGATATTTAGATTTAATATCATTATACTGCTTCATCAAAGGTGTGATTTTAGTCGTTTTAGTCACTGTTTTGTATTTATGCTAATGTAAATATTTTTATTTTTACTCTAATGCGAAAACTAAGAAATACTGAGTTAAATAGAAAGACCATAGAGGAGTTTAAAAAATCCAAAAAAACATCAGCAATTGTGATTTTAGATAATATCAGGAGTATTCATAATGTTGGTTCAATTTTTAGGACTTCTGATTCTTTTTTGATTGAAAAAATTATTATCTCAGGATACACTGCTACTCCTGAAAATTCTAAGATGGAAAAAACAGCACTTGGTTCATCTGATTCTGTTGATTGGGAATACACAGAGGATGTTGTAGAGACAATCCAAAATCTAAAGAATAAGGGTATTAAAGTTGTTTCAGTTGAACAAGCAGATAAATCATTAAAAATTGAAAAATTTGTTCCTGAAAAAGGAATAAAATATGCTTTTGTCTTTGGTAATGAGGTAGACGGTGTTTCAGATGAAATAATTTTAGAATCTGATCAAGTTCTTGAAATACCTCAAGTTGGGACTAAACATTCTTTAAATGTTTCAGTAGCAGCAGGAATTATTTTATGGGACTTTTATCAAAAAACCGAAATCTAAATTATTTTTAAAGGAATATCCTGATCAATACATTCATTATCCAGCTCCTTAATTGTTTTATTCAAAATTGGATGTACATAATCATATGCTATTTCTAACATCGGGACCAAAACAAATTTTCTTATCTCAATTTTTGGATGAGGGATTTTTAAGTCCTCTAAATCTTTTATAATGTTGTCATAAAAAAGAATATCAATATCTATGAACCTGTCAGAATAACTACCATCAATATCTTCTCTCCCCATTGATTTTTCGATCTTTTTTAAGTTTATTAATAAGGATTTTGGCAAAATATCTGTATCAATAAGTAAACATAGATTATAGAAATCATTGGAATCAAAACCCCAAGACTTTGATTGATATATACTTGATCTAGAAATTATTATTCCAATCTTTTTCTCAATTTCATCTATCGCTTTATTTATTAATAAAGAACGATTACCTTTGTTTGAACCTATTGATAAATAAACTTTACTCATAATTTTTAAATGAATTCCAAAAAAATTACTCTAGCAAATAATATATATTTAATTCTTGCAGGATTATTTATTACTTCACTAGTTGCATCAAATTTAATATTTACAAAAATATTTTATTGGTATCCATTCGATATAAATTTATTAGGTGTAAAACTTTTTGAATTATCAGTTGGTATTTTACCCTATCCTCTTACATTCCTAATTACAGACTTAATATCTGAAATTTATGGAAGGAAGAAAGCAGATCAGGTTGTAATAACTGGAATATTTGCATCTATTTTTTCAATTAGCTTAATATTTGTATCTAGTCAAGTTCCTGCAATAGATGCATCACCTATCGACGATGCAACGTTTAATAGTGTTTTTCTTAATGCTCCATTAGCGGTATTGGCGTCTATGTTAACATACTTGCTAGCTCAATTTATTGATATAAGAATTTATCATTTTTGGAAAAAACTTACAAAAGGGAGACACCTTTGGCTAAGAAATAATTTTTCAACATTTACATCACAATTTGTAGATACATTTACAATTGTATCTTTACTTATTCTTTTTGGTATTCTTCCTGAGGGTAAATTTGTAGTTCTAATTATTTCTGGATTCTTATTTAAAGTAATTGTTGCAATGATAGATACACCTTTTCTGTATCTTTTTGTATGGATTTTCAGAAAAAAATTCAATTTAATGGTTGGCGAAGAAATTAAACTCAATTAGGTTGGAATCAAAAAGAATTAATAAGTACTTAAGTGAAGTTGGATTCTGCTCAAGGAGAAAAGCGGATGAGTACATTTCTCTTGGAAGAGTATATATTAATGGTAAAGTTGCTGAGTTGGGTTCTAAAGTAAATATAGATGATGAGATTAAAGTTGATGGTGAAATAATTCAAAACACTAATAAAAAAAGAGTCTATATAGCATTTAATAAGCCTATTGGAATTGAATGTACTGGAAATCCAAAAGTAAAAGATAATATTATTGATTTTATAAATCACAAGGATAGGCTTTTTACAATTGGAAGGATAGACAAACAGAGTGAAGGTCTTATTTTGCTTACAAATGATGGAGACATTGTAAATAATGTTTTAAGAGCAGAGAATAAGAAGGAGAAAGAATATATGGTATGGGTAAATAAAAATATAACACAAGATTTTATTGAAAAAATGAGAAAGGGTGTCAGGATTATGGGTAAAATGACAAGGAGGTGTTATGTAAATAGGATTAGTGATAATAGATTTAAAATTGTTTTAACTCAAGGATTGAATAGACAGATTAGAAGAATGTGTGAAGTTTTAGGTTACAGAGTAACCAAATTAAAAAGGATTAGAATTATGGATATTCATTTAGATATTAATGTTGGTGAATATAGAGATTTAAAAGAAGAAGAAGTGAAACAGTTATTTAATCAATAATTAAATCAATTAAAAACCCCTCATTTGATCTTACATTAAAGACACTTGAGTCTTCAAAGATTAAATATTGCCCCTTAATTCCAATTAGTTTTCCATTTATTTTGTCAGACTTTTTTAGGCTTAAAGTTTTAACTGAGTCAATTGGATTATCTATTCGATAGTTAAATTTAATTACCTCAGTATCTAATATAAAATAATCTTTAAAATCATTACCTAAGAATTCAAGTGCCTCATCTTTATCACTTATTAAATCTGAATTATTAATTTGACTTGTAAGCATTTTACGCCAATTTGTTTTATCAGAAAATTTCTGTTTTAATTTAACCTCAGCTAAACCAGCCAAATATCGATTAGGAACTTTAATTAATTCAATTGCTTCAACAGCACCTTGATCAATCCACCTTGAAGTTTTATTATTTGATCTCGTAACGCCAACTTTTGTTTCACTTGTTTTCGAAAGGTAAACAATATGATCCTGGATTTGAATTTTTTTTTCATATTCAAGGTCTCTATCTTCAATTTCCAAGTGAGCTTTACTCAACTCAGGTTTCATTACCCAATCACCAGACATTGGAGACTCAAAAAAGCATTTTTTGCAAAAACCATTTGCAAAAATTTGAATGTTTTCAGAGCATGATAGACAACAATAACCTGTCTTTTTTATATTGATATTCTTACCTATAAACTGATTAATAAATAAAAGATCATTTTCAAAATCTAACACATATCGAATTGGATCATCATGTATTGAAATCATTTTTTTTATTACTCCTGAAAACATAATTTTTTGTTTACTATTTTTATGCTAAATATATGTAATCCATGCCAATTCCAATTTTTAATTCTGTTGCATCCTTTTTT
>Ga0255772_10000273_pt1 | contig 51546 bp, 49 predicted proteins | sample 071ome_34_FD_179970 | JGI IMG/M metagenome (GOLD analysis project Ga0255772, IMG submission 179970) | Coastal salt marsh microbial communities from the Groves Creek Marsh, Skidaway Island, Georgia - 071411BT metaG (version 2) | ecosystem: Environmental > Aquatic > Marine > Intertidal zone >...
AAAACTGCTGTTGACACCTGAGACCTCTGCCAGTGGTGGACCCTCATGCAACCACTGCAGCAGGGCTGCCAGTGTTTCTTCATCGCCCTCGGCCTCTACCGACACGCTGCCATCGGGTTCATTGCGAACTGTGCCTCAAGCCCCAGGCGATCGGCAGTCTCCTTGGTACTTGCCCTGAACCAGACACCCTGCACCTTGCCCCTGACCCATACATCAAGATGTTTCATGGTTTCTGTTCCTGTTGCGCAGAGGTGGGTCAGGCTGCGTCCCTGACTTCGGCATCTGTAACCTTGTCGAGCCGGCGCAGGTCGGGAAACAGCAGGTAACCCCCCAGGGCCACGGCAAGTGCCATGGCGGCCCCTGACAGCACCGTAGCGACCGGGCCCAACACGGCCGCCATCGAGCCGGCGCGGAAATCGCCCATCTCATTCGAGATGCCGATGAACAGCATGTTCACCGCATTGACGCGACCGCGCAGCTGATCCGGGGTCGCCAGTTGAATCAGCGTGCTGCGTATGTTTACGCTGATCATGTCGGAGGCGCCATAGACCCATAATGCCGCCAGGCTCAGCCAGAGCACCGTGGACAGCGCGAACACAAACACGGAAGCGGCAAAAATCACCAGGGCGCCAAACAGCATCAGCCCCGACTTGCGCATCGGGGGCAGCTTGGTCAGCACGATGCCCATCATGACACCGCCCAGTGCCGGCATACTGCGCATCAGTCCCAGGGTTTTTTCATCCATTTGCAGCACATCCACCACATAGACAGGCAGCAGGGCCATGACGCTGCCGGTCAGCACGATCAGCAGGTCCAGCGAAATACTCGGTAGGACAATCGGGTTCTGCTTGACATATCGGATACCGCCAAGCAGCAACTCCATGCCGCGGCCGGACGGCTTGTTGATATGCAGTGGCGGCAGCTGCAGGTATAGCAATGCCCCGGAACATACCAGGCCAACCAGGAACCAGTAGGTGTTGTAATCGACCCAGGCGATCAGCATGCCGGCAGCAGCGGGGCCCAGTGTCTGTGCGGTCGTCCAGGTAGTGCTGGTAATGGCGACGGCTCGTTCCAGAAATGCGCTGCTGACGATGTTCGGCAGTATCGCCGCCGAAGCCGGTCCGTAAAAAGCCCGGGTCATGCCGTGCACAAACAGCAGGCTGAAGATCATGGTGCGGTTCAGGTCTCCGTCGTTCATGCTCAGGGCCAGGCCGATGTACACACAGGCTTCCACCACCGTACAGGTCACCAGTACGGCCTTGCGGGGAAAATGGTCCACGACCCAGCCAGAAACAATGAACAGCAGTATCATCGGCGTGATCTGCATGAGGCCGACCAGGGCCAGGTCGAAAGGATCGTTGCTGTAGGTATACAGGTGCCAGCCGATGGCGACAGACAACATGGCGCTACCCAGGGACACCAGGATCCTGGCGCTGAGGTAGGCAACAAAATGGAATTGGGGCATGTGCGGGTGACTACCTGGCGGCAGTGACCTCCATTTCGACCAGCGCCCCCGGCGAGGCAAGGGCGGTGACACCTAGCAGGCAGCCCGTATGCTGGCAACCCCGTGCCTTCAGGTTGGCTACCATGTGGTCATGCGCTGCAAGCATCGCAGCGAAATCGGTGGTGTAGATATTCAGGCGCACAACGTGCGAGAAATCCATGCCGCCCTGGCCCAGGATAGTGCCGATGTTTTCCAGGACCCGGTCGATCTGGCCCGGCATGTCATCGGGATGCAGACAGTGGCCGTTTTCATCACTGGCGGTCTGGCCTGCCAGGAAGAAAACCGTGCCGGCATCTTCCACCAGGTTGCCGTGAACAAAACCCAAGGCTTCCTGCCAGGTCCAGGGATTGACGGTGGTGCGTTTCATGAGAAGCCCCTTTTGGTCATCATGTGATATTAAGGCGAGTGGCAGTCGCCAACCCTTTGCTGATCGCCGCTACCCAGCGTTTCAGGTTGCCGGTTCCGGCTGGACTTTTTCTGTCCTGAGCATTCTATTAATGCCTTTTGCCAGCAGTTTATCGTGGTTGTGTTTTTCTTCCAGGTAATAAGTCAGCGGCGTGTAGATAATCAGTTCCAGTACGCTAAGCAGGTAAAAGTATGAGGCCTCAAAGGGAATTGCCGTGCGCGTGTTTTTCCAGACGCTGATGTCGCTTTCCAGGTTGAACATTAACTTCAGGGTCACATACAGGAAAATGCCCATCGACCAGCGCAGCATTGACAGGAAGGTGCGCGTGGTCCCCGCATACCAGTCAAAGACCAGCAGCGTGCCGCCGCCGTAGCAAACAAAAATCAGCAAGGAGAAGAAGATCATGCCCAGTGGGCCATCCACTTCGTAGGCGACCCAAGCAAAGCCACCGGCCATGACGATGAAAATGGCAAACAGGCGCCAGCGCAGGTATTTAGAACTGGTCTGCACCAGCAGCGGAATCAGCAGCAGGATGCTGCTGGCCACGGCCAGGAACTCGGCCTGGATCATGTACCCGAGAATGTCCAGATTGGCGCTAAGCAGGTATTGTCCTTTGCCTCGCAGAAGACTGTAATTGTAGAGTAAGGCCACCAGGAACGGTGGCAGGGCGGCCGCCAGGCAGTAAAACATCACCCGTTCTTTATGCGGGATTTTTGCCACAGGGACTCTCCGGTTGCTAAGCGGACGGGGCGTGTCGTCGGTGGCTTGACGGCCCTTGCAAGCGCTTAATTCTGTTGTGGTTTTTAATATGCTGTCGGGATTTTAATTATGAAAGAGGGGGTTGTTCATGTACAGCGCCAATTGCCGGGCTGGTCAGTATGAAAATTTGGAGAAACCCCCTTTCGGGTCGAATCAGGTCAAACAAAGTCCTGTCTAGTATGTCAGGATGATCAGGCGCCTGTTGCCAAACTCCAGTATAATCGTTCGCCCTGATTACAGCGCAGACACGTTGTGTGTTTAACATATAAGACATTGAATAAATTGAAAAAATTAGTGAAAAGAATGCGAAACAAACGGTTTCTGCTGTTACCCGTGGTATGGATGATGCCGCTGGCCATGGCCCAGGATGGTAGTGCCCCGGGGGAAATGCTTGATGCCTTTTGTGGTGACTGTCACAACAGTGAAGACTGGGCCGGCAGCGTTGCCTTTGACCTGATGTCCATGGATAACGTCGGTGGTGATGCCGAGATCTGGGAAAAGGCTATCAGGAAGCTGCGGGGCAGGCTCATGCCGCCACCGGGCAGTGACCAGCCCGAACAGGAAACCATTGATGCGTTCGTGGCCTGGATGGAAAGCAACCTGGATGACGCCATTGCTGCCGGTCATGGTGCCATGGCCGGCCATGTCCCGGTGCAGCGCCTGAACCGGACCGAGTATGCGATTGCCGTCAAGGAGCTGCTGGGGGTGGATATCAATGCTGCCGATTACCTGCCGGCGGATATCGAAGTCGATGGCTTCGATAATATTGCTGCGGCCCTGAGTGTCTCGCCGTCGTTTCTCGAGCAGTATGTCAGCGTGGCTCGTGCCGTGGCCGAGCTCGCGGTTGGCCAGCCGGTACCGAAAGTGGCCAACGCCTATTACCAGGTGCAAAGCGGCGATCAGGACACGTACCAGGAAGGTTTTCCGCTCGGTACCCGCGGTGGCATGAAGGTCACCCACAACTTCCCGGCTGATGGCGAATACCGCCTCAATATTCTCGATCTCGACGTTGGCCTTTATCCGCGTTCCATCGAAACCCGCCAGACCCTGGTGGTACTGGTTGGAGGTGAAGAAGTGTTCCGGAAAAACATCGGGGGGCTGGAAGACTTCGAACTGGTGAACAAGGGCGGCGCGCCTGCTGCTGCCACGATCATGGAACGCTTCCAGAACATACCGCTGGAAGTGACTGCCGGGGTCAAGGACATCGTGGTGACGTTTATCGAACGTGCCCGTGTGGAAACCGATGAGCTGATCGGCGGCTTTACCCCGTACGGCGGTTTTGCCTTCACCGGCTCCCTGCGTGTACCGCGTTTGCTCGACGGAATCCAGGTGGTCGGACCCTTCAATGCCACCGGTGTGTCGATGACCGACAGTCGGGAAAAGATTTTTATCTGCCAGCCAGAGGCGGCCCGCGAGGAAAAGGCCTGTGCCATGCGCATTGCCGAGCACCTGGCTCGCAAGGCCTATCGCCGGCCGATTACCCAGGATGACCTGGATACCCTGCGGCCTTTCTTCGACATGGGGCGCCAGGGACCAGGCGGCTTTGACCAGGGGGTAGAACACCTGGTAGCTGCCGTGCTGGCCAGTCCCGATTTCCTTTATCGCGGTATTTCCCCGATGCGTGACATCGGTGATGCCGAAGTGTTTCCCCTCAATGACCTGGAACTGGCCACCCGGCTGTCCTTCTTCCTCTGGGGCCAGGGGCCGGATGACACCCTACTGGCGCTGGCCCAGGACGGTGTCATGAAAGAGGCCGACACCATGAATGCTCAGGTGAAGCGCATGCTGGCCGATCCGCGTGCCGAGCACTTGGTCAGCAGCTTCGCCCTGAAATGGCTGAACCTGGATGAGCTGGACGTAATTGACCCGGACCCTAACCTGTTTCCGGATTTTCGCGACCAGATGTATGACCTGTTCACCGAGGAACTCACGCTGTTCCTGTCCAGTGTGCTGCTGGAAGACCGGCCTGTGATTGACTTGCTGCAGGCCGACTGGACCTACCTTAACGAGGCCCTGGCCCTGCACTACGGTATTGAGGGTGTCTTTGGTGGCCAGTTTCGTCGTGTTGAACTCGCTGACGAACGTCGCTGGGGCATTCTCGGCAAAGGCGCGGCATTGCTGAGAACCTCTTACGGCGATCGCACCTCACCGGTATTGCGCGGTGCCTGGGTGCTGGAAAAACTCATGGGCACGCCGCCTTCTCCGCCACCGCCCAATGTGGAAACCGATTTGTCCGTGCCGGAAGGACAAAAGCCGACTACCGTGCGGGCGCGCCTGGAACGTCACCGCGAAGCCCCTAACTGCAACCAGTGCCATGGCGTGATCGATCCCATCGGCCTGGCGCTGGAAAACTTCACCGTGACCGGTCAGTGGCGCAACGTAGACAGGCTGGCTGAAGCGCCTATTGATGCCAGCACCGTGCTGCCCAATGGCAAGCCTATTGAAGGAGTGGTGGAACTGCGTGAGGAACTGGCCAGCCGGCCGGAACAGTTTGCGCTAGCCCTGACTGAAAAGCTCATGATGTATGCCCTGAACCGTGAACTGGAATATTTTGACATGCCGCAGGTGCGGGCCATTGTTCGCCAGGCGACTTACAGTGACTACCGGCTGTCAGCTCTGGTGTCAGGCATCGTCAACAGCGAAGCCTTCCGTATGCAGGCCCTGCCGCATAAAGAATCCCCTCAAGCCACCCAGGTGGCGGCAGTCATTGCGGAGTAGGCCCATGCCAAACCGTGCTGTGAATACCACTCGCCGCCGCCTGCTGGGCGGTACTTTAAGTGCTGTTGCTCTGGGCGGATTACCGCGGATCCTGGTGGCTGCCGACAACCCGGCCGTGACCGCAATCAGCGATTCGCTGTATCTCATCAGCGGGGTGGGTGGCAATGTGCTGGCTTATGCCAGTGAAGGCGGCCTGCTGCTGGTGGACACCGGTGCGGCAAACCACACCAATGCCCTGCGCCAGGCCCTGGCAACGTTTGCGGGCGGGGACAGGGTCCACACCGTATTCAATACCCACTGGCACACTGATCAGGTAGGCGGTAATGCCGTGTTCGGCGAGCAAGGTGCCACCATTTATGCCCATGACAAAACCCGGCAGTATCTGTCGATTCCGTATTACCTGCCTGCCAAGGAACGCTACCAGCCCGCCATGCCGGCAACAGCCTGGCCCGAACATACTTTTTACGACGGCGGTGAGCTCAACAGCGGGGGTCACACCCTGCAATACGGCTACCTTGAAATGGCGCACACTAATGCCGATATCTATGTCCGCTTTCGCCAGGCCAACGTCATTGCCGTGGGGGATGTCGTGTCACCGCAGCGTGATCCGTCTTTTGACTGGTACAGCGGCGGCTGGATTGGCGGGCGCGTGGATGCCCTGAACCGGCTTCTCGATCTGGGTGACAGCAATACACAGTACGTCCCGGCATATGGTCCAGTCATTACCCGTGCCCACGTCGAGGCGGAACGCGACATGATGCAGTTCCTGTATGGCACCCTGGTCGACCAGGTGCGCATGGGCTTTGATTACGAGGACAGCCTGGCAACCGGCATCATGGATAACCTGCCGCGCCAGCTCGATGATCCGGCACAGTTTCTCTATGACGCTCACAAGGGGCTATGGGCTCATCACAACAAGCTTGAGCCGAATATTGTTTAGCAGAGCGGCAAGAGATGAGAGGCAAGAGGCAAGAGATGCTTCGACAGGTTTGATGGAAAGAATATGCGTATGAGATACCTGAAAAAATATAAAAACACTTTACGGCAATGGCAGGTTTCACTCCTTGCCTTTTGCCTCTTGTCTCTTGCCTCTGCGACAGCAACTGCGCAATCACTGCCTGACCTGGTCCAGCAAGGCCATCGTGCCGAAGCCATGCAACTCATCCGGCTCGGCGAGGACGTGAATGCCCGGCAGGGTGATGGTTCCACCGCACTGTTGTGGGCGGTATACCACGTTGACGCCGAGCTCACCGAGGCCCTGCTGAGCCGGGAAGCTGATCCCAGCCTGATGAACAGTTTTGGTTCCAGCCCACTGGCGGAGGCCGTGAAGTCCGCCAACGTGGAGCTGGTGGAAATGCTGCTGGATGCCGGCGCTGATCCGGAAAGCGCCAATGCCGACGGCCAGACCGCTTTGATGCTGGCCGCTCGTACCGGCGTCGTCCCGGTAGCGGAATTGCTGCTGGCACACGGTGCCAACGTGAACGTGTCGGAACAATGGCGCGGCCAGACGCCGCTGATGTGGGCAGCCGCCAGTAACCATGCCGGGATGACCCGCTTGCTGCTGGCACATGGTGCCGATGTCTCGGCGCGTGCTGATGCCACCGACTGGGGCAGTCAGATCACCTCCGAGCCGCGTGCCCAGTACCGACCCACTGGCGGCCTGACAGCCCTTTTGTATGCCGCCCGGACCGGTTGCCTGGATTGCGTGCAGGCCATCCTGGATGCCGGTGCCGATATCAACAAGCCGACGCCGGATGCGGTCACGCCCCTGATGGTCGCCATCGACAACCTGCGTTTTGATACCGCCAAACTGCTGCTCGAAGCTGGTGCGAATCCGCACCTCTGGGACTGGTGGGGCCGGACCGCGCTCTATATCGCCATCGACATGAATTCCTTCCAGGGCATGTCGCAAAGCCGGCGCAGTGCCCAGACTGGCGAAGAATCTTCCGAGACCACGGCTCTGGATATCGCCCGCATGCTGCTTGAAGCCGGTTTGAACCCGGACCCACAGCTCAACTTCCACCGTCCTGGTCGTGGCGGCAACAGTGGTCGTTTCGTGGATGATCATCTCACCACCGGCGCGACGCCGCTGCTGCGTGCCGCCAATTCCCATGATGTGGATGCCATGAGGCTGCTGCTTGAATATGGTGCCGACGTGGAACTGCCGAACGTGATGGGCGTGACGCCGTTCTTGGCGGCGGCGGGATTTGGTAATCGCCGGGGCCAGTTGCGCGGGACCTATGAAGACGGGCGCGAAGCCCGGGTGATTCCAGCACTGGAAGTGCTGCTGGCCGCCGGTGCCAATATCAATCGCCCGATTGAAGACACCCAGAGTCATAACGCCCGCATTGCGCGTATGTCGACCATGACAAACCGTGATGGCCAGACGCCCATCTTCGGTGCCATAAAACAGAACTGGCCGACAGTCGTAGACTGGTTGGTGGCCCATGGTGCTAATGTGACCTTGGTGGATGCCCGCGGCAAGAACATTGTTGATGCTGCTACGGCCAATGAGGCCGGTGGTCGTGCGGATCGCCCGGTCGATAATGCCATGATCGAGAAAGCCAGGGCATTGCTGGGGCAGTAAAGGGATATTGCCCGGGCGAGACCCCGGGAGCAGGAATGAAAACGCCGGGTAAATCCCGGCGTTTTTGTTTACATCATTACCAGACCGTTGACCCAGGCCAGGGCGGCTACTGTGAGCAGGGGGGGAACCAGCATCAACAGGGTCATCTTCTTTGCTTTGATCATTTCAGTTTCCTCATACACACTTCAGGAAGGGTGGATATTGTGATTCGGCGGCATCTTAATCATTTCCCGCCGCGCTGTGGAATGGTTCAAGCCAGTGCAATCATTGTTTTACCCGGTGACTCATTATTCCCCGACATCCAAAAAGAAAGGGGCAGGCTCAAGAGGAGATAGTGGGTATGCCTGCCCCTTGCGTTGACCCGGGCCGATGGAGTGCGGCCCCGGGCTTCACGCCATCGGGTTTGGAAAGTAGGCAACCCAGACCATGCAGACGGCGGTAACCACCATCGGGAAAAGCATGAGCAGGACCATGTTTCTGACTTTGACCATTGGTTTGACTCCTTGATATGCGGTGGATGGTTGGCAATTGTTTGCCTTACTACAGTCATTGCAGGAGGTGTGCCAACATTTGAGAAAAATTGTAACTAACTGAATTATTTGAAAATAATTTTTCAGGCTGGGAAAAAAGCCGTTTCCGGGTGCTTGACACTCCTGTTAGTCATGCCAAATTTGGTACACTATTTGCCAGAATTGACACGAGCTGTCCAAAACCACAATGGAACTGATTACCTCCGACCAGCAATCCCCCATGGCAGCCATGCTCAATGGCTATGACTGTCCGGCCATTCTTGTCTCTGCCGATTATGAAATCCTGGCGACCAACACCCGTTACCAGGAGACTTTCGGCAAGATCGATTTTTCCAAAACCAACCGCTGTTTCCAGGTGTCCCATGGCTACAAGGTGCCCTGTGACCAGGCAGGAGAAGATTGTCCGCTTGGCGCGGCCAGGCGTTCCGGGCATAAGGAGCGCGTGCTGCATATTCATCAGACACCACGCGGCAAGGAGCATGTCGATGTGGAGATGCTGCCTATCCACAACGCGCAGGGAGAGCTGATCTACTTTGTGGAACTGCTGCACCCGGTGCCCCTGGCGAGCGGGGAAGTCAGTGACAAGCAGATGGTGGGAGAGAGTCCGGCATTCAACGTCATGCTGGAGAAGATCGCCCGTGTCGGTGCTGCAGACATTTCCGTGCTGTTGCTGGGGGAATCGGGAACCGGCAAGGAACTGGCAGCCCGTGCCATTCACGAGGCCAGTGAGCGCAAGGACAAACCCCTGGTGACGCTTGAATGTACCGGATTGACGGACTCGCTGTTTGAAAGCGAACTCTTTGGTCACGTCAAAGGCGCCTTCACCGGGGCAGTCTCAAACAAGAAAGGCCTGGCGGAACTGGCCGATGGCGGCACCCTGTTTCTCGATGAAATCGGGGATGTGCCGTTGCCCACCCAGGTGAAACTGCTGCGCCTGATTGAAACCGGCACCTTTCGTGCCGTCGGCAGTGCCGAGGTGCGGCGATCCGATTTCCGCCTGATCACCGCTACCCATCGCAACCTGCCACAGATGGTAGCCAACGGCGAGTTCCGGGATGACCTGTACTACCGCATCAATGTTTTTCCGATTCATTTGCCGTCTCTGCATGAGCGCACAACCGATATTCCCCTGATTGCTGATGCCCTGCTCAAACGTCTGCCGGGCGGCAAGGATTTCTCCCTGGGTAAGGCAGCAAAACAGGTTCTGGCGAAACACCACTTTCGCGGCAACATCCGTGAGTTGCGCAATATTCTGAGCCGGGCGGTCGTACTCAGCGATACGCCCGAAATCAGCGTCGACACCATCAACAGTTGTTTCTTTGACCAGCCCGCCAGCCTCGTTAAAGCCGCGAAGAACGCGGTGACCGATGCGGCCGAGGTGGATCTGAAAACCCTGGAGCAGGATTACATCAGCGAGTTGCTGCGGCGGTATGACCAGGACAAGGAAAAGGTTGCCGGCATTCTTGGCATCAGCCTGCGCTCCTTATATCGCAAGATCAGCGAACGGGATGATGCGTGATCCAGCCTTGCTGCTGGTGCTGGTTTTGCCGTGCCGAAGCATGGGGGGGCGATTAGCCCGACACCAGGGTCAACCTGCCTGTCTGTTCCATTCGAGCACGGAAGGAATCAGGTCTTCACTGGCCATGGCCTCGGCACAGTAAAAGCCCTGGATATAATCCACGCCAAGGCTCCTGCACAGACTCCACTCTGACAGGGTTTCCGCCCCTTCCGCTATGATGGTCATCCCCAGCCTCCTGGCCAGCTCGACACTGGTTTCCAGAATCGCCATGGCGGACGAATTGCTCCGGGCGCTCTTTACGAAAGCCTTGTCGATTTTCAGTTCGTTGAAGGGAATGGCTTTGAGCTGGGGCATCGAGGAGGTGTCTGTGCCGAAATCATCAATCGACAATTTGAATTTTTTCAGGTGCAGCCGCATGAATACTTCGAGGCAGCTGGCGGCTTTTTTCATGATCTGGGTTTCGGTGATTTCGACGATGATGTTGTGCGAACTGACAGCGTATTCTTGGGCAATGTCCTGCAGAAAATCCGGTAACTTGTCGAGCATGAACGTGTTAATGGAGAAGTTGATGGATGCGCTCAACGACAAGCCGGCGCTGTGCCAGGACGAAATCTGCTGGACCGCCTTGCGATAGATGGCAAACGTCAGCGGGTTGATCAGGGCCTGTTGCTCGGTCAGCGGAATGAAGGCGCCCGGGCCCGGCAGCCCGCGATCCATGTGCTGCCATCGTGGCAGGTTTTCGACACTGGTGATCCTGCCGCTGCTCACTTCCACCTAGGGCTGGTCGTAAGGCGCAATTTCCTGGTAGTCGGAGCTTTTAGTCCAGCTTCCAGTTCACGGCGGGTAATGGCTTCCGGGGGCAAATAAGGGGTCGGCTTGGGTTTGTGGCCGCGCTGCGTGCCGCTGGTGGTGAAGCCTATTATGTCAAGATCGAAGATGGCACTCACGGCTCCATGGTGGTGCCCAGCACCGCACAAATTTTCGAGTTTTTCTCAATTCACTGACAACCCAGACAGAGATTCCCTGCAGCGGCCTGGAAAGGGCCCTGTTCGACTAATGCCGTGCCGTCACCTATCATGATCCGAGAGGTGTAAATAGAACATTAAACAGAAGAATAAAAATAAAGGAGTTCATAGTGGACCTGGTTGATTTATTTCCACGCACGATTGCTGTTGCCCAGTTGTCATCACTGACGCCTGAGGTTATCAAAGACGCTATCGCGTACATGGATGAGGCTGAGATGGTTCAGTTAGGATCCGATGGCGGTTATACCGAAGAACAGCAGGTACTTGATCAGCCGGTCTTTCACGCCGTGCGCGAAGAAGTGCTGGGGCTGGTGAAAAAACTCAGTGAAGCTTACTGCCACGAAGTCGAAAACGTCAGAATTTGCAATTCCTGGGGTAACGTGGTCGGTTACGATCAATCCATTCGCTACCACCGTCATGACAACAGCTATATCAGCGGTTCTTTTTATCTTACTGACGGGTCAAAATTTAATCTGCTTAATAATTTCCACAACGACATGTTCGGTATCGTGCCGCGCGTCAGGCCGGACGCCAACAGCTATCGGGCCCTTGAGGCGCTGGATATCGATCCGGTGCCGGGACGAATTGTGCTGTTTCCGTCTGGCATGTATCACTGCGTGGTGCCATCGGTCAGTGAAAAGAAACGCTACTCTATAGCCTTCAATACCGTGCCTGTCGGGCATGTGGGCAAGCCAACCAGTTACCTGGAGTTATAAAACGAATAGCGCAGTAGGCGCTCAAGCAAGGGGAATACATATGCCTGAACAATCAGGAAAAATGAAAGCCATAATCATGCTGTTTGCAGCCATCGCCGTCAGTGCTGTGCTGGAACCAGCCCGGGCCCAGGTGCCCATTACGACAGCAGACACGCTGCTGGACCGCATCCAGATCGAGGACATGCTGCTGGCGTATTATTACGGTTTTGAGGTCGATGAAGGCCATGACTGGACGGCGATGTACACCGATGATGCCGTGCTGGATATCAATGGCTTGGTCTATCGGGGCAAGGCGGAAATCCAGGGCCTGTACAACAATTACGATGAAATCTCACCGGAAGAGAATGTGCCCGGCAAGGTGCACGTGCTGATGACCAATCCGCGCATTATCGTGACAGGCAATACCGCCACGGCGCACATGATCTACACGGAAGTGATGAACGACACGGTCTACCTGGCGCCGCGCCTGATCGAACAGGGAAGGGAAGACACCAAATTCAGCAAGATCGATGGCACTTGGTATATCACCGAGCGCCTGATCACCCAGGACGGCGGACTGCCGCCAGCCTATTACGATACCTACAAGCCGCGCTGAGGCTTAGGGCTTTTCCAGCGCGATAGCGACGCCTTGGCCAACGCCCACACACATGGCGGCAATACCGTTATCCGCACCGGTATTGGCCATTTGCAGGGCCAGCGTGCCGGTGATGCGGGTGCCGGAAGCGCCCAGCGGGTGACCGATGGCAATGGCGCCACCGTTCGGATTGATATGGGCCGCATCATCCGGCAAGCCCAGTGCCCGTGTCGATGCCAGTACCTGGCAGGCAAAGGCTTCGTTGAATTCAAACAGCTTGATAGCCTGGATATCCAGGCCAAAACGCTGGCACAGCTTTTGAGTGGCCGGGGCCGGGCCGTATCCCATGATACGCGGCGCCAAACCGGCACTGGCACCGCCAGTGATTTTGGCCAGGGGCGCCAGGCCATGCTTTTTCAAGGCATCCCCCGATGCCACGATCACCGCTGCGGCACCATCGTTAATGCCTGATGCATTGCCGGCGGTGACCGAACCCCCTTCCTTGAACGGCGTACTCAGTTTGGTCAGAGCATCCAGGGTCGTATCGGGGCGCGGATGTTCATCCGTGTCGACCATCACCGGATCGCCTTTGCGCTGGGCAATGCTGACCGGACAGATTTCCTGTGCCAGGCGCCCGCTTGCCATGGCCGCTGCCGCACGTTGTTGCGAGCGCAGGGCAAAGGCATCCTGGTCTGCCCGGGAGATATCGAATTGTGCGGCGACATTTTCGGCCGTCATGCCCATGGAGTCGGTCCCGTAGAGTTTCTCCAACAGCGGGTTGATGAAGCGCCATCCCAGTGAGGTTTCATAGATTTCCGCTCTCTGGCTGAAAGCCTTGTCGGCTTTTGGCATCACCAGGGGCGCACGTGACATGCTTTCCACACCACCGGCAATGAAGAAGTCACCTTCGCCGGCCTTGATTTGGCGTGCTGCGCTGAGGATGGCTTCCATGCCGGATGCGCACAGACGATTCAGGGTGATACCGGGAACTGTCTCCGGCAGGCCGGCCAGCAGCAGGGCCATGCGGGCCACGTTACGGTTATCCTCGCCGGCCTGGTTGGTGCAGCCGTAGATGACGTCATCCAGTGCCGCCCAGTCCACGCCATCATGGCGCGCCATCAGGGCCTTGATGGGTTCGGCGGCAAGATCATCGGTACGCACCATGGACAAGGCGCCGCCATAGCGGCCGAAAGGGGTCCGGATGAAATCGCAGATATAAGCGTCGGTCATGGCAGGCTCTTGGTTGTCGGGAGTCAATGTGACATTTGGTGTTCGTGGCTGAAGCCGCTCCTACAGATCTTCGATATGTCGTAGGAGCGGCTCGAGCCGCGAACATTATTCGATCTCTTCTGTGTAATCCGCTTCCGTGCTCGCCGCAATGTCTTCCAAGGTGTAACCCGGCAGCAGCTTCTTCAGTACCAGCCCCTTGTCCGTGAAATGAAAGACGGCGCGGTCCGTCACCAGCACATCCACCACGCCGGTTGCTGTCAGCGGTAGGGTACAGGCTTTCCTCACTTTTGAATTACCGCCGCGGTCGCAATGGGTCATGGTGACAATTAGGCGCCTGGCACCCGAAGCCAGGTCCATGGCGCCACCCACACCGAGCAGGGGTTTGCCGGGGACGGCCCAGTTGGCCAGGTTGCCGGCCGCGTCCACTTCCAGTCCCCCCATGACGGCCACATCGACATGGCCGCCGCGAATCATGCCGAACGAGGTGGCACTGTCAAAATAGGAAGAGCCGGGTAGGGCGGTCACAGGAATCTTGCCGGCGTTGACCGGGTAATCCAGGGCGCCGCCGGATTCCGGTGCCGGGCCGACCCCGAGCATGCCGTTTTCCGTATGCATGATGATGCCGGATTCCGGGGTGATCAGGTCCGCTACAAGCGTAGGAATGCCAATGCCCAGGTTCACGACCTCGCCAGGGTTGAGCTCATCCAGGACTGCCTGGGCCATGGCCATGCGTGTAGCATCGACTTTCTTAGCACTGCCGGCAACCGACGCTGAGGATCCCAGGTCTGCTTCGGTGGTATGGGCCTGGACCAGGTAATCCACAAAGCAGCCCGGCGTATGAATGGTGTTGGGATCGAGTTCACCCACCGGCACGATTTCCTCTACCTCGGCAATGACCAGCTTTGAGGCGGTTGCCGCAGCCTGATTGAAATTGTTTTCCGTCATGCGGTATTGCAGGTTGCCGGCAGTGTCGGCCTTCCAGGCGCGGATCAGGCTGACATCGCCGCGAATGGGTTTGACCAGGACCATTTCGTGGCCATCGATCACTTTGGTTTCGCGGCCTTCGGCCAGTGGCGTGCCCGCGGAGGTCGGCGTGTAAAAACCGCCGATGCCGGCGCCGCCGGCGCGGATCGCTTCGCCCAGGCTGCCCTGCGGAATCAGTTCCACCGCCATGCTGCCATCCTGGGCCGCGGCAACGGCTTCCGGGTTGCTGGTAAAGAAGGAACCGATGGCCTTGCTGATCTGGCCGTTGCGCAACAGGCGCCCTCCGCCGAGGCCCGGTTCGCCGACATTGTTGCCCACATAGGTGAGGTCCTTCACGTCGGTTTCGGCAATGGCATGCAGCAGATGCACCGGGTTACCGGTCATGCCGAAGCCGCCGACGATCAGTGTATCGCCGTGATGTATATGGCTAGCAGCCTCCTGGGCAGTTATGACGGGTACCTGTTTCATGAGGTGTTGTTCTTGGTCTGGTGTTGTGGGCTGATGTTCAGGCGGTGTTATACCAAACCGCGCCGCCTCAGGATACCGGGATCGACTTTGCAGCGGCATTCCGGATAATCAGCAGTTCTGTGTCAATCACCATATTCTGTCCGGGGGGACTCATGAGCATATTTAGGAAACCGATTCACACGCTGGCGGCGATGACGCTTGTCATCACTTTCATGTCACTGCTGCCCACGGCAGCACAGGCTCAGGGCTGCGATCGTGCCTGCCTGGCCGATCTGCTGACACAGTATGTCGATGCGATGGTGGCTCATGATGCCTCGCGCCTGCCACTGGCCGACAATGTGAAAGTTACGGTCAACGGCAATGCCGGCAACTTGGAAGACGGCATCTGGCAGTCGGTCACCGGCTTCCAGGGCTTTCGCCAGGATTACCTCGATCTGCGCCAGCAGGTGGCAGCCGCCCACCTGGTCTTTCATGAAGGCGACAACCATATCCTGCTGTCGGTGCTGCTGCACGTGGATGGCAACAACGCGATCAGTGGTGTCGAAAGCCTGATTCAGCGCCTGACACCGGAATCGCGTTTCCAGCCGCGCGAACTGGGTGCGCCCATTCGCCACATGAATGATCCCATTCCACCCGGTGAGCGCATGTCCCGTGAAAACATGATTAAAGTAGCGCTGACCTATCCGGAAGGTTTGCGTGTCGGTAATTTCACTGATGGCGGCACACCCTTTGCGGCGGAGTGCTACCGGGTGGAAAACGGTGTGATCATGGCCGAAGCCGGTGGCATGTACAGCCAGAACATCATGGTGCATCCCGGCATCATCGCCAGTGTGGCGGCGGTGGACGAGGAAAACGGCACGGTCCTGCTGTGGATGAATTTCGGCCACACCGGTGATTCCTATGGCGTCGGCAATTCCCTGATTACCTATGAGGCCTTCAAGGTGTGGGGCAACCAGATACATTCGATCCTGGCGTTTTTTACCGGCCTGCCGATTGGCACGGCGCGCTTCTGGCCGTCGTCTGATCCGGTGCGTTTCTGACGCGGAAGAGTGAAAGCGCTCCAGCTGCAGGGAGCAATCATTCGCGGTTGAAGCCGCTCCTGCGGGGATACCTGATCTGTCGTAGGAGCGGCTTCAGCCGCGTATCGTTTTCGTTGCCTGTTGCCATCTCAAACAGACCTGGCCTTAAGGCTGGTTAATGGCGGTATTCACCTCGATAGAGTTGCGCGCCTGGGCATACTCATTGAACTCGGCTACCAGCGCCGCCAGGCGCTCGGGTCCCTGAGCCGCCAGGTCCGTGCTTTCTGACGGATCATCGGCAATATTGACCAGCAGCCAGTCACGCCGTGGCAGCTGCACAATCTTTCAGTCGCCCATCACCATCATGCCGTTGCCGGCCTGGACCACGCGCTCGTTTTCCTCGTAGACCCGGTAAACGGTGCCGCTCACCGGAGCGGTGATGTTCAACACCCCTTCCTCGTTGCCCACATCGATGCCGAGCAGGGGTGACTGGGCACTGGCCACATCGGCGTGCGCGGCAGTCAGGGTGGCCTGGGCGTTGAGCAAGCGGGCCTCGGCGGAATCGGTGACCCGGAAGGAGTTTTCCTGGGATCAGGTGATTGACTTATAGGTATCGCGCATGGTCATCACTGACATGATGCCGGTTGCCACCACCAGCGCAATTGAGATCACCTGCATGCGCAACTGCCACAATTCCCTGACGACCTTGCGGTGAATGGCGAGCACGATTACCACGCAATGGTGTCGATATCGATACGCGAAGTCTGCGCCAGGCGCTCGGTAATGCGCCCGCTGCTTATATGGATCACCTTGTCCCCCATGCCGCCAATGGCGGCATTGTGCGTGATGATGGCGATGGTGGTGCCGGTCATGCTGTTGATATCGGACAGCACCTTCAACACGATCTTGCCGGTCGCGGCATCGAGGGCGCCGGTGGGTTCGTCGCACAACAGCACTTGCGGGCGTTTGGCGATGGCGCGGGCAATGGCCACACGCTGCTGTTCACCACCCGACAGCTGGGAGGGAAAATGATTGACGCGGTTTTCCAGCCCGACGAGGGCCAGTGCATCGTCGGCGGACATCGGATCTGTAGCGATATCGGTGACCAGGGCGACGTTTTCCCTGGCCGTGAGACTGGGGATGAGATTGTAGAATTGGAACACGAAGCCCGCGTGGTTGTGGCGATAGTTGGTCAGCTCGCGATCCACTTTCATGGGCAGCTCGCTGCCGCGGTAACTGACGCTGCCCGAAGTCGGTACATCAAGGCCGCCGATAATGTTAAGCAGGGTCGACTTGCCGCTGCCGGAAGCGCCCAGCAGGACAGTAAGTTCACCGTCGTACAGATCCATGTCGACATCCACAAGGGCATGGACCTGCATTGCACCCATCTGGTAGGTTTTTCGCAGTCGCCTTGTGCTAAGTACAGCATCCGGTTTTGCTTGCGCCGCCAGGTTTTCGGGTGTGGCATGGTTTTCGGGAGACATACGCCCATTCTAGAAGCATTTCGACCTGTCAGGACAGGCAGTAGCGGCAGAACCCCGGGTTTTATTGACGCACATCAAGTCAAGGTGCTTAACATGCCGGGACAATCCGCAGCCATACCGGTCATGGACTGCCGCGGTGTTGATCAGGGCAGGCGGAAGGAAAGCCTGTGAAAAAGATACTTTTGGTGAACGCCAGCCGCGAAGGGCAGACGGCTCAGATTGCCCACCGCCTGGAATCGGAGATGGTCAGCCAGAGCCCTCGGGTGATCCTGGCCAACGTGTCAGATGCCGCTGCCTCAATAATCTCGATCTGTCCGGCTATGACTTGCTGGTGTTCGGTGCCTCCATTCATGTCGGCAAGATGCAGGCGGACATGGTCGACTTCATCAATACCTACCGCGAGGCCCTTGCCGACAAGCCCCAAGCGTTGTTTGTAGCGCTCATCTAGCAGCGACACAGGATAAAGCGCACCGAGAACAGTCCCTTCAAACCATCCGTCAGACCCCAGCCAAACAGCTCCATGTCGATTTTCCCGAACCGGAAATGATTGCCGGTGCCATCCTGTATACCCGGTACAACTGGTTCATCCGCTGGGCCATGAAACGCATCGCCCGCAAGGAGGGTGGCAGTACCGATACCACTCGGGATCATGACTACACCGACTGGGCCCAGGTGACAGCGTACGCACAGCGGCTATCGGGCTGATTGCCCAAGCCTGCATTGCCCCTTCACAACTGCTCGGGGCAAAATGGTTCGAAAGCAAAATCATGCTGGCCTGAATCAGGGGCCGCCGGGGGGGCGAAGTGCATGTCGCATGCAGTTCCGACAATCGTTGAACGGTCGAATTTCACGGTCATTGGCCTGGAGTATGTCGGGCCGATGGATAACTTCAAGGGCATCTCCGGCCTGTGGGGTAAATACACCGGGCGAGCAGCTGAAATTCCGTCCAAGCAGGGTACCAATAAGGCCTTTGGCGTGTTCTACAACACGCCGGACCAGGTCGAGATTGGCGAAACGTCTTATATAGCCTGTGCCGAAGTACCCCCGGATACGAAGGCTCCGAAAGATATGGAAAAAATCCCCGTGCCAGGTGGCACATTTGTCACACTGACTCACAGGGGGGTTCTGACCGACCTGCCCAAAGCCATTCAGTCGGTGTTCAAATGGATTGCCGATTCGCCCTGTGAAACCACTGGTGCTCCGGGTTATGAGCTGTACGATGAACGCTTTGATGCGTCATCACCGCAATGCGAAATCGATATCTTTATTCCGGTCAATCCCTGATACCGGTTTCATAAAACCCACTTCGTTCACAACACCATGGCACAGTCAGCGGCACGGTGATATAAAGCACACGTATGCCTTTGGGGAAGAGAGGATTCGTTGCGGTGTCATGTTTTTCACTAATCCCTACCTCCCGGGTATCACAATAAAAATCACAAGCTATGGGGGGAAGTAATGCAAGCAAGATTCCAGTTTAAAAGAAAAAAAGGGGCGCTCTTACTCAGCTGTTCGTGCCTGGCCGCCGTGCTGGCGCCGGAACTGAACGCGCAGGCGCTGGAAGAAATCGTCGTCACGGCTGAGCGCCGTGCCACCTCACTACAGGACACACCTATCTCGGTACTGTCCTTTTCCAACGAAATGATGCAGGCCAGGGGTGTCGAAACCATCGAAGACCTGGCGACCAATTCTCCCAACCTGGACATCAAGGGTTCCAGGGGCACGGGTAACGTATCACCCACATACCAAATTCGCGGTATTTCCGGAGGTGGCGGCTCCACCGGTGAGCGTGGTGTGGGCTTCTATCTTGATGGTGTCTTCGTGCCGCGTCAGACCGGGCCTTACATGCAGGTGCTGGATCTCGAGCGTGTGGAAGTGCTGCGCGGTCCCCAGGGCACACTGTTCGGGCGTAACAGCCTCGGTGGCGCCATCCGCGTGTTCACACAGCAGCCGACTCAAGAGAAAGACGGCTACGTGCAGGTACGCGCGGGTAACCAGGACCGTCGTGACCTCAACCTGATGTTCAATACACCGCTGAGCGACACCTTCGCGGTACGCGGGCAGGCGGCCTGGCTGGAGCAGGGCGGGTATGTCAATCGCGGGCCACAGGAACTGGGCAGTTCCGAGAACCTGATTCTGCGTTTGCGCGCTGCCTGGGAGGCTTCACCCGATCTAAGTGTCAATTTTGGTGTTATGCACCTGGACTCCGAGTCAGATGGCAACCCGCAGGATCTGGAAACCTTCGACATGGCCCCGGTGGATCCCATCAACGGCACCAGTGAGTTCATCAGTTTTGAAGGCGGTTATGCCGACTGGATGTCCGACTTCCTGGAAGCTTCCGGACAGGAACGGCTGCGCAACAATGACCCACGGTTGCTGCTCGATGATTACAACATGCCGTCCTTCTGTTTTCTCGATGACCCCGATCCGGACTGGGACGATCTCTGTCTACAGGTCAACAAAAGCACCTACACCCAGTACGACATGACCGCGACCTACAACCTGTCGGACATCACCACGCTGACCTCGGTCACCGGGTATTCCGATTTTGAAAGCAGCGGTATCACAGACTGGCAGCTGCTGGGTATGGAGCGGCGGCCGAGTGAGGCGGAGTCCTGGACGTTCTACCAGGAGCTGCAGCTGAATACGGTGTTTTACGATGGCGCGGTGGATTTCGTCACCGGTCTGAGCTTTTTCCATGAGACCGCGGAAAGCCCGCGCAACTACCTGCTGCAGGCAACCGGCACCAGTATTTTCGGAGCACCGGGTCTGCCCTTTACCACCCCCACCAACCAGAATCCCAATGGCAATGGCTGGACCGGCGGACGTATCACGGGTGACAACGCCATCACCCAGAAATCCGATTCCTGGGGCATATTTACCAGCGGCACCTGGCATGTGAACGAGAGGGTAAACGTGACGGCAGGTCTGCGTTACGCCTATGACCAGAAGGATTACAAGCAAACCGAGTTTGCTTCGGCTGACTTCACCCCGGCACCCGGTACGGATTCCACGACGGTCACAGCAGACGATGACTGGTCGGAACTGGACTGGCGTTTTACGGCTGACTATCACCTGACGGATGACGTCATGGTCTACGGAACAGTGTCGAAGGCTTTCCGCTCCGGCTCCTATGCCTATGCGATCCTGGACAATATCCCCGGACCGGAGCAGAGCGGTGACTTCATTCAGCCGGTGCCGCCCGAAAAGGTGGTCAACCGCGAAGTCGGTATCCGTTCCGAACTGTTCGACAGTCGTCTGCGCATGAACCTGACCTACTTCGACATGGAGTACAGTGACCGGCAGAACCCGGCCGCGCAGTCGGATCCGAACTCGCCGGTCGGCTTTGTTATTCAGCTGACCAACCAGGGTGATATTGATATCGACGGCCTGGAACTGGACATGCAGTACGCGGTCACCGACAACTTCTCACTGACGGCCAGTGCCGGCTGGATTGACACCAAGGTGAACGATGTCTGTGTGAATAACGGCATCTACCTGTTCCCGTCACCGGCGGAAGAAAGCTACCAGTTGGGCGGCATGTGGAATTTCGACCTGGCCAACAGTGGCCGTGTCGACTTCTCCCTGAACTACGCCTACACCGGTGCCCAGCAGACCCATCCGGGTGGTGTGGAAGCACCCAACGGACGGGGCTCATCCGGTTGCGGTACGGGGCCCTTTGGTGTGCCGGTGGCGGAGTGGTTCCTGGACTCCCGGTACGAGCTGCCCGGATATGGACTGCTCAATGCCAGGGTGACATACACCAACCCGGCCAATACCTGGGAAGTGTCCCTGTTCGGCAACAACGTAACCGATAAACAATACGGCAACTTTGCCAGCCGCTTCGGTGGCGGTTACTGGGAAGGGGGTCCGCCCGCCCCGGTCAACCTGAAAGCCCCCCTGCGTTCGGCGCTGGGGGTCACACGCGGCAGGCCGTTGAACTGGGGGCTGTCGTTCAAGTACCGGTTTAACCAGTAAGTCAATTACCGGACTGCACGAAAAAAGCCGGCATGCCCGTAATGGCATGCCGGCTTTTTTGTATGGCTGGTATGAACTACCAAAAGCGATGGTCAGTCCTCGTGGAATTCGAACGCCGAGGTGCTCATGCGGATTTCACGCAGGAACAGCATGAAGGCCAGGCTGAGGCACATCATGCCGACGACGAACAGGAAGGCCACAAAACTCGATACGTTGACCTCGAGCAGCGCACCCAGGAAAAGTGACACGATCACCAGGCACACCAGCAGGGCGCAAGAGGTGGCTAGGGTGATGGCCCAGTTGGTGTAGCTGGCCCGGGTGTCGAGCCGGTTCAGTTCGGCGCGGATATCCTGCAGTTCTTCAACCGAGGCGCTGGCTTTGCGGTCTTTCAGGAAGCGGCCACGATCGATGATGCGGCCCAGGCGATTGGACATGACCATGAGGGCGCCGCTGATACCGGCCAGCAGGAAGACCGGTGCGACTGCCAGCTGGATGACGCTGGCAATACTGCTGATCTGGAAAAATGAATCCATGACGTTATCGAGACCTCTGTTTATTCCCCGGCGTATTCTTCACAGGCAAACGGCAGGATCTCCACGCCAGGGACGTGAATCCATTTCTTCGACAGGTGTACCGGTGTGGTGAGGTTGATCGCATCAGTGACCACCATCTGGTAATCCATGAACGCGCCGTCCTCGATCATGGTAAAGCGCTCCTCGATGCCGGCGGCACGGCTCAGCGGAATGCCACGCTGGTTCAGCCAGGGAAAGCTGATATGGGTTGTGCGGGCCACCAGCGTGCTGTCCGGCGCCCAGGGTTGGCCGCCTTCCCACCAGCCCCAGGAATAGCCCAGCAGTGAAAACGGCGTGCCGGCAGGTGCGCCTGACTCACCAACATGGATGGTGCGGCGCAGGTCATATTCCTCGATACGCAGCACCACGTCGTTACCGTCGCGCAGGATCTCCATGGGCAGGGGCTGTTCCATGATGAGCGGCATGCCCTTGGGCTGGCAGTTGTTGGTGGGGTTGTCGCGGGCCAGGTCAAAATTGCGGAATACCGCCAGTGCTGTATCCGTCAGCGGGTAATTGGCGGCAATGTCGTAGTCGCGATTGATGGATTCCGGAAACAGGAAACCGTCGGCACCGGTAAAGGTCCACATGCGGAAGATCCCCCGTTCAGGCTGGCTGCGATCGCCTTCAGTGCGAAAACGGTAGGAAAAATCCCCGGTGACCTCATCCTTGAAATAGGCATCCTGGCCGGTCTGCATCAGCAGTTCGGTGCCATCAGGCAGCAGCACGTTGGTGGCAAAGGCCTCCACCTTGTCAGTCAGCGGTGGCCATGCTGCTACGCGGATGGTCATGCCTTCCTTGATGGCGTCCCGCGGGATGCCGGCGCGCTGCATGAGCGTGGGGGAGCCGCTTTCCAGGTCCCACTCGGTGCCATCGGCAGTCTCCAGGAAGATGTGGATATGCGGGTTTTCCCAGTGCAACCGGGTCACCACGCCCTCCAGTTCCTGGTGCGTGCTGTTGTCAAAACGGCCGAAGAAGCTGTGATGGGCCTGCAGTGCTGCCGGCAGGCCGAGAAGCAGCAGGAGTAGAGGTACGGTCAGGCGTGGCATGGTGTTTCCCCTTGCAAGTGTGCGCTTGTCCCACGTGTTTTTGTTATGGGGCAGATCATACTGCAATTCGGGCCGGCTTGTGATGTGGTGCGGTAGCGTGCACCTGCTGTGTTATGCTTTTCCGCTCATCCAACCAGGTCAGTCAGTGCGTGCGCAAACTCAATCCGGTTCTCCTGCTGATCATTTTCAGTGTGCTGATCTTCCTGGTGCGCAAGGTCTTCTTTCCGCAATATACAGACGACATGCTGATCAGTGCCCTGCAGGGCCTGCTGGCGCAGTTGGGGTTGCTCAGCGTGGTCTATCTGCTGCTGGGGTTTGTGGTCTGCGCATTCTTTTTTATTCCGGTATTGATGCCCCTTTGTATCCTGTGCGGCGCCTTTTATGGGCCGGTGCAGGGCAGTGTGGTGGCGCTGGCGGGCATCACGCTGGGGTGTGTGGCCACGACCGTGTCGGTAAGGCGGGTGTTTCGGGGCATGGGGCGCGTTGTGATGGACAAACCCGAGTACAAGAACCTGCTGGTCAAACTGACCCATCACGGTGTGGTAGTTGTGCTTCTGGTTCGCCTGGCCTTTGTCGTACCCTATATCCTTCAGAACATCCTGCTGGCGTTGACCAATATCAGTATCGCCAGGCTCACCCTGCTGACCTTGCTGGGGGGGATTCCGGGTGCCGTCAGTGACAGTTTTCTGGGGGCCGGCCTGGTCAGCCTGGGCAACACCGGCCTGTATGGCGCTATGGTCATGGTACCTGTAGTGGTGCTATATCTGGTCAATGCGCAGGTGTCATAGCTGCGCCGTAAACACGGACTGGCAGAAGACACTGATCTGCCATCATACACATCGCGTTGAAGACATGCCGCCCGGCGGCAACAAGGGGACAATCATGAAGACATTCAAGGGATTCAGCCTAGCGGTGCTGACACTGCTGGCCTTGCCGACACAGGCGCAGGACGACCTGGTGCGGCAGGCCTTCGCGGGCGTGGCGGATATCGGCAAACAATGGAACGGCCAGGTCAATACCGCCACCCAGGCGCTGTACACACCGCTGCATCAGGCAGTGGATCAAGCCGGTCTGGTACTGCACGAAGATATTGCCTATGGTCCGGATCCATTGCAGACCTTCGATCTCTGGGTGAGTGAGGCACCCTTTCGCGAGGGTGGTCCTGTGCTGGTGTATTTCCATGGCGGCGGCCTGACCGGCGGTGACAAGGTCAGCGCGGCGACTAACAACCTGATATACAGCAACGTTGGCAAGTTTGCGGCGCGCATGGGCGGTGTCGGCATCAACGCCAATTACCGCCTCGCCCCGGCGGTGAAATTCCCGGCCGGTGCTGAGGACCTGCGCGAGATCATTCGGTGGATCAAGGCCAATGTGGCCGAATATGGTGGCGATCCGGACAACATCTTCCTGATGGGTAATTCCGCTGGCGCCACGCATGTGGCCAGTTACCTGTACCACGAACCGTCCCAGTTGCCGGAAGGTCCGGGAATACGGGCAGCGATTCTCAGCTCCTGCGGCTGTGCCGGTGGTGGTGCCGCGTATTACGGCGAGGATGCCGCCGTGCGTGAAGCGACCTCACCCCTGGCGCTGGCAAAATCCTATGCCGGCCAACCTGTACCGGTGTATCTGTGGAGTGCGCAGTACGATCCGTCCAACATCGAAGCCAGTGTTGCCGATCTGTATGCCACGTTGTGTCACAAGTTTGAGGACTGCCCGCTATACACCCAGTGGCAGGGCTATAACCACGTGTCCCATGTCATGAGTATCGACACGGCAGACACGACCATCACCAATGGCTTGATGCGGTTCTATCACCAACTCATTGGCGACTAGGGTCGCCAATGACAGAGGCAAGAGACTAGAAACAAGAGACAAGAGGCAAGGACGACCCGTCCGGCTGCAGGTTTCGCCCGTAGGCTGGAAGAGGCCCGCGGGGCCGTTATCCGGCGTCATAGTCAGTCAGGAGTGGCAGCGAGGAATATCAGGCGACCCTTGGTCGCCATGCCGGATGACGGCGCCAGCGCCTTTTACGGCCTACATCATTTACCGAATCCAGGCATGTTTCGGAAAAACCTTGACAGAAAAATGCCAAAATTCATCCTGTTCTTGCCTCTTGCCTCTTGCCTCTTGCCTCTTGCCTCTTGCCTCTTGCCTCTTGCCTCTTGCCACTTAGCCCGGAAACGGTCGTACCGGATCGCGGCCATCCCAGTCCACTGACGCCTGGTAAATGCTGGTAAACAATTCATCCATGGCGGCATTGCCCGGAATCAGTTCCACGAAACCCGGATTGCGCACGCCATCATCCATGTAGCGCACCCGGCCCGAACCGACGTCGGCCGCAAAAGCCTCCTGATAACCCCGCGCCTGGTAAGCCTGTGATGCCGCCAGGGTGTCGTCCACGGCAATGCCTATGTGATGGAAGCCATAACCGCGTGCCTCGATGGTTTCCCGGTAGACGGAAGGGTGGTCGTCATTGGGCTGGATGAGCTCAATGTTCATGTGTCCGGCAAAGGCCATGGCAATGGCGACATCGGCCTGCGAAGGCTGTCCCCGGTAAACCTGGTCCGGCCCCGAAAAGCTTTCGAGCAGAAAGAAGGGGCCGGTGTTGCCGTCCATGAGCCACCAGTTCATGGCGGCCCGAATGTCCTCCACCACGTAGGCCATCTGCATGACCTGCCCCGTGCGCTGTCCAAAACCGAATTCAGCCATCGTAGATCCCCTTGTTTCAAAAATTGTTGACCAGGCGTCGTGTAACGCAGTTGTGATGGGCCGTTCTGATGCCTTGCTGCGGCCCTGGCCGGCCATTCTACCTGAAGCCGGCAGGATCCCTGAATCATGTAAAATAAAAGGAAGAGGCGTTCTTATTTCCGAAAACCTGTTCGTATTCCGAAAAAGTGGCTGCAGCGCGCAATCATATGATGAATATCATAACCTGCTGAAATAAATAGCATAATAATTTCAACCTGATCCTGAAAATGTTAACAAAAGTGGCCGTCAGGCAATTGACAATTGTGCAAATATAAATAGGATCAATATTCTTAAATATTATAAAAACAAGCAGTACCACAATAACTAAAACACCCGAGGGGGGAATCATGAAATCTGGATCATCAGGACGTTCCGGCCGTGCCTATCAACCGCGTTTAAAACCACTTGCCTGGTCCTGCATGCTTGCAGCCGGTCTGGGCACGGTGGGTCAGGTCATCGCCCAGGAGGGTGAGGACCTGGAAGAAATTGTCGTGACCGGTTCACGTATCGAGCGTTCCGGCATGAACACACCCAACCCGGTTACCACCGTGTCGTCCGAAGAGCTGTCCAACATGTCGCCCGGCGGCATCATCCAGGCGCTCAACCAGCTGCCGCAGTTTTATGCCAGTACCTCCATTGAGGATGCCGGCGGCTTCTTTGCCACGCCGGGATCGGGCAACCTGAACCTGCGTGGCCTGGGTACCAACCGGACCCTGACCCTGCTTAACGGCAAGCGCGTGGCCTCGTCCACCCGTTTCGGCGGCACCGACATCAACCTGTTTCCGGAAGCTCTGATCCGCAATGTGGAATCGGTCACCGGGGGCGCTTCTGCGGCCTACGGTACGGATGCCGTCACTGGCGTCACCAACTTCATCCTGGATACCGATTACACCGGCTTTACCGCCCACACCCAGCTGGGCACCACGGACCGTGGCGATGGTGACAATTCGGAATCCTCCATCACCTTCGGCATGGATGTGGGTGAAAAGGGCCATATCCTGATGTCGGCTGACATGTACGAGCAGGACGGCATTTTCACCTATGCAGACCGCGACTGGTACAAGGGCTGGGGTACCGTCAACACGCCGGGTGGTCCGGCCGAAGTCTGGGCCCCTTACGTGAAATCCACGCAGGCCACCTTCAATGGCGTGATTTCAGCGCCCGGTACATCCCTGCATCGCCAGGAGTTCAATGATGCCGGGACAGACATATCCCGCTTCGTGGAATGTCCGGGTGCCGGTGTGGGGCCTGCGGGACGCCATTCGGCGCCGCCGGGCAGCGGCTGTAGCGGCGACCTGTTCGGCGCTGATCGCCCGACGGTTTCTCCTGACTTTGAGCGCAAGAACCTGTTCGTATATGCCGATTACGATGTCACCGACAACCTGAACGTGTTCTTCCAGGGCATTCATGGCCAGTCCACGCGTACCTCCACCAATGGCGCGGGGCAGTTCCAGTTCGTGTTCTCACCCATGATCATTTACAGCGGCAATGCGTTTCTGCCACCGGAAATTCAGCAGGTCATGGATGATGAAGGCATCTCCCAGTTCACCCTGAACCGCATGGGGCATTCCTCCGACCTGGCCAAGGGCGGCGCAGCGACCGAGCAGGACATTACCCTGACTTCCGGTACGGTCGGTTTTGAATATGAATTCACCGGCGGCGGTTTCATGGACGGCTGGCAGCTCGATGGTTACTACCAGAAGGGCAAGAGTGATACCGATGCCTACCAGCATGGCGGTATCCGCATCGACCGCATCCACATGGCGCATGATGCCGTGATCGATCCGGCCACCGGCCAGGTTGCCTGTAACGTCACCGTGGTGTCCGGCCTGTACCCTGACTGTGTGCCGCTGAATCCGTTCGGGCGTGGCAACATGAGTGACGCTGCTATCGACTGGGTCACCGGTTTTGATGTCGGCCAGGAAGTCTCCGTTTCCCCGCTGTACTTCACCCAGAGCGGCTATGCCAAGGGCTATTCGGACAATTACATTTCCGAAGCGGCGAAAGTCATCAGGTCCGATATCGAGCAGGAAGTGTTCGAGTTCAACCTGAATGGTGAAATCTGGGAAGGCTTGGGTGCCGGCCCCGTCCTTGGTGCCTTTGGTTACCACTGGCGTGAAGAAGGCATGTACCAGCTGATGCGCTCGCCGGCTCTGCCTGACGGCAACCTGGATGACGGGCGTCCGGTCCCGGCCAACAATGCGGCCCTGGGTATTCGTGGCCAGTCTGCCGGTGATGTGAATAACTCGGTGGCCATCCAGTACTCCAAGGTGCCGAATATCGAAGGGGATATGGATGTCTCGGAATACTACGGTGAGTTGCTGGTGCCGCTGCTGGCCAACGACACCATCGACCAGCTCAACGCCTCCCTGGCGGCACGACGTGCTGACTATTCCGGTTCCGGCAGTATCTGGGCCTGGAAGTGGGGTGTGGATGCCCAGCTGAACGACCAGCTGCGCCTGCGCTTCACCCGCTCCCATGACGTGCGTGCGGGTACGCTGTCCGAACGTTATGACCAGACCGGTGGTGCGTCATCAGTCAATGATCCTTTCCTGGACAACCAGGCGTTCAACATCTTCCAGACCAGCGGTGGTGATCCCAACATTCGTCCGGAAGAGGCCGACACCATCACCGCCGGCATCGTGTACCAGCCGCTCTGGCTGGATGGCCTGTCTGTTTCCCTGGACTGGTATGACGTGTCCCTGGAAGACGCCATCTCCACGCTGACCGTGCAGCAGGTACTGGACCAGTGTTTTGCCGGTGACAATACCCTGTGTGACCGGATTACCCGCAACCCGGACGGCACCATCAACATCATCAAGGCCAACGTGCTCAACGTGGCCAAGGCGAATGTCAGTGGCTACGACCTGGAACTGGCCTACAACCGCGAAGTGGATTTCTTCGACTGGGGCGGTGCCGAGAGTCTGGGCTTCCGCGTCTTCTCCAGCTACCTGAAGGAAAACTCCTCGCAGGGTTTCAACGCCCCGGTCATTGACCGTGCCGGCCAGACCCAGGGCTTCGAGTTGCCCGAGCTGAAAGTCACGGCAAGCATGAACTACCGCAACGGGCCGTTCTCAGGCTTCTTCCAGCTGCGCTGGATTGATGAAGGCATCAGGGACACCCTGCATACCGAGGGCAACCAGATCGACAGGAACAAGATCGACAGTGCCACCTATGCGGACATGAACCTGCGTTACGAGTTTGAACTGGACCAGGGCTATATCGAACTGTTTGGCAACGTGTCGAACGTGTTTGATGAAGATCCACCCGTTACGCCGAGCTTCGGTCTGTTCGGAGGCTCCTCCAACCAGACCAACTCGGGCCTGTTTGACCTGCTTGGCCGCCGCTTTACCATCGGCCTCAGGTATACCTACTAACCTGAAGGGTTAGACCCCCAGTAAAAAAACCCGCTGTGAGCGATCGCAGCGGGGTTTTTTCTTTTCAGGGTACCCAGAAAACCGACTGGATGAAGCGGCGGATGCTGTCAGTGAATTCGGCAGAGTCCACGACGCTGCCGTGGGTGCCGGGCAGCGTGGTAACGGTCAGCGGGGCTTGCCAGCCAGTTGCGGCGAGGGCGAACAGAAGAACCAGTAGTTTGCGCAGTCGTGAGATCAGCAAGGTTTTGCGTGATGCTGAGGACCGAAGCGGACTACTCGGTGAACAGCGCGTTATCCAGGTTCAGCGGATCAGGAATGACGCAGTTGTCGATCTTCTCGCATTCCTGCTGCAGGTAGCGCGCGGTCTCGAAGAAAGGCAGCGGGGCCGAATCGTTGTAGGCCGGGGCATAACGGCCCATGGCCAGGTCGAACGGTGTGGTGCCGGCCTCATCCACGATTTGCAGGCGGGCACCATGCTCGATGAGGAAGCGGGCCACGTCGGTCCAGCCCTGCTTGGCGGCGCCATGCAAAGCGGTCTGGCCATGGATGACCACTTCACCCTCGTTGGCCGGGTGCAGGTTCTTGTCGCGTTCATAATCCACCGGATCGACACCAGGCGGCAGGGCCGGGTCACCGGACAGCGCATTGATGTCAGCGCCGGCTTCCAGCAGCAGGCGGATGGCCTCGATGCTCTGTGACTGGGTGCGATAGGCGCCGCGGGTCGGCGAGGTGGTGTGACCCATGCCGGCGACAATCATCATCGGGGTCTGGCCTTCCATGTTGGGCAGATCGGGCAGGGCGCCGTGGCTGAGCAGCAGTTGTGTGCTCTCGATGTCGCCGCCTTTGACGGCACGCATCAAGGGTGTTGCCCCGGTGGTCAGGACCTTGTCTGAACCACGGTCATAAATGGCGTTGCGCAGCGGTGGCACCATCTTCAGCTGGATATTCGGGTCAGCATCACGGGCCAGCAGCATGGCGGCAATGTCGTAACCGGTAGTGGTGTCGGAGGTCGGAATGTCAGCACGGCCGCCGGTCGGCAGGGTGTGCAGGTCGATGGCATTGAACAGCGGTGTGCGACCGTAGAGATCCCACTTGTTGACGTCGGCGCCGGCCTCGATCAGGGCCGCGGCGGTGGCAAAATGCTGGTTCAGCAGCGCCATGTTCAGTGGCGTTACCCGTTCCGGATCGTGAGCGTCCAGGTTGGCACCGGCCTCGGCGAGGACGTTGACACACGCCGTGCAGCCTTCGCGGGCGGCAAAGTGCAGGGGGGTAAAGCCGCCCTTGTTGAGGTGTTTCGGGCGTGGTTCATTGAGCGTGGTGCGATCCCATTCACGAATGGCGCTGACCCGGTTGATGTCGGCGCCGCGGGCAATCAGCAGTGCCATCATCTCGGGCTGACCCTGGGCGGCAGCCCAGTGCAAGGCGGACTGGCCGCCCCAGTGTTCAACCGTATCGATCTCGGCACCGTGGTCGAGCAGCAAGGTGGTGGCTTCGATCAGGCCGGCACGAGCAGTATTCATGAGCGCGGTTTCCCCTTCGGGGTTGCGCCAGTTGGCATCCGCGCCATGAGCCAGCAGGATGCGCAGCACGTCGGTGGCACCGACAATGGCGGCTTCCAGAATGGGTGATGTCCCGTAATCATTGACGGCATTGACGTCTGCACCGGCCTCGATCAGCGCCTCTGCCAGGTCGGCATTGGCCAGATAGGCGGCATACATGAGTGCCGTGGTGCCATCGGGCTGCGGGGCGCTGACATCGGCACCGCTTGCAATCATCGCGGCTGCCAGGTCTGTGTCACCACGGGCAATGACGTCTACCACCTTGTCCTGCGCGGCTGCCGGAACGGCCTGCAAGGCCAGCAGCACCGGGAGCGCCAGTAACATCGGGAAGCTTGTGATCAGTCGGATTTTCATCTTTGGTGTCCGTGCAGGTCTTTGCCTGGTGGCGAAAAGTCAGCAGAGTCTATCAAAAAAAGACCGGCGATTGCCTGCCTGCTTTCGGCGAGACCGGGCTTGCCTGCAATTTGCCTGCCTTCTGATTTTGCATTACCTTGCCTATCCCGCCGCATGACGGCGATTCCGTATTAGAAGAGGCCCCAGGTCCGGGAGTAGTCATGTCAGCACGCCCCAATCCTCTGGTGGACAGCGGCAAGCCCCTGTTCTTCAAGGTCGCCAACCCCGAGGCGCTGGGCTTTTCTGCCCCGGATATCCGTCTCGGCGAAGCGGTGCGCCTGTGTGTGCGCTCCCTATCGGTCATGCAGAAAGAGGCCCTGGTGGCCGCTGCCAGTACGGGTACGGTCTGGCGCCTGGCCAGTGATGAAGGCGCCTACCTGGATGGCCTTGATGCGGCGCCGTGTCCACTGTCCTTTCTCACCACCGGCATGGTCTGTTCCTACATGAATGAAATCCTGGCCCTGGCCAAACTGCGCGGCATCAGCATTGAAAACATTCGCCTCGTGCAGGACAACTACTACACCATGAAAGGATCGGCCCTCAGGGGCACGATGACCGGCGGAGCCAAGCATGTTGAACTGGCCGTGCACATCGACAGTGATGCCAGCAAGGACACGCTGGAAACCCTGGTGCAGGATGCCGTGGCCGCTTCCCCGCTGAACGGCCTCATGCGCGGTACACTGGAGAGCCTGTTTACCCTCAGTCATAACGGCCGGGAAATCGATCCCGACCGCGCCCTGCCGGTGGGTAGCCCCGCACAACCGGACCCCGGTGATCACTTTGACAAGGCGGTGCCAACCGATGATGACTGGCGCGGCCTGCTCACCAAAGGCGGCATGACACCCAAGACTGAAGAATCCGTGACGCTGGCCGGCGACAGCCTGAAAGAAGAACAGGACCGCATTCTCCACATTCGTGGCATCTGCACCCTGCGTGAGGATGGTGTGAAGCAGGTTGAGCAGCAGCTGTTCAACCCGCACGGGTCGATTTTTTATTTCCTGTGCGATGAGGCCCCGGAAAACGGCGGGCAGGGCCTGGCCCCGGATGCGGCCAGCTATATTTCGGCGGGCATCGGTTTCTGTTTCATGACCCAGTTCGGGCGCTATGCCAAGATTGTGAAAAAACCCCTGCAGGAATATCGCATTTTACAGGACACCCATTTTTCAAAAGGCGGCGCCAGCGGCGGTACCGGCAAGGCCGGCAGTGCCGATCCGGTGGAAACCCATGTCTACCTGGTCACCGAAGAGGGTGATGATTTTGCCCGCCAGGCGCTGGACATGTCAGAGCAGACCTGTTTCCTGCATGCCTTCTGCAAGACTGACCTGAAGACCCGGGTAACCATTGTCCCGGCGTGATGCTTTCGGCCATACCCGGCCAGCCTCGTTCGAGGCTTGAGCCCCGCATGATGCTACCAGGGAGTCGGGTCGGTTGATTCGCATTGGCAACAGAGACTGGCTGAAAGTCACACTGGGTGGTAAAAAGGGCGTTCGGATTGATCGACATAACATCGACAAGAATTCGACATAAAAAAGTACCAACACAACGATAACAACAAACAAAAACTTCTCGAGACAGAGCTCGAGACAGAGCTCGAGACAGAGCTCGAGACACAGAGAGGGGATAGGGAATGAAACGCGCAGTATCCGCATCAGCGCTGGCTGGTGTTTGCACCCTGGTCACTATGCTGGCTCACGCACAGCCAACCGTTCGGGCACCCTTGCCCGAAGTCGTCCAGCCACCGAAAAACTTTGCCACATCCACAGAACATTACGAGTTCCTGTATGACTATCATAACGGTGGTACACAGCACACGTATGAAAGCGTGCCCAAGTGGGAGGGGCTCTGGGAAGCTGGCGGCAACAACAGCGGCAACCAGTTATTCCTGGAGTCCACCGACGGTTCGCCGATCGGGCCATTTGGCGGCGGTGAGAATGTGGTCATCAAGGAGGGAGTATTAACACCCGAGTACGAAGCGGCCTTCCGCTATCGCCGTGAACTCGGTGTCGACTATGACCGTCTGACCTCCTGCGAGCCGGCCGGTATGCCGCGCTGGCTGCTTGAACCTTATGTCAGGGATTTCTTCAACACACCCTTCCAGTCCATGTGGATGAATGACCTCGGCAACGACATGCGTCGCATCTATATCAACCAGGAACACAAGAATATCGATGGCACCCATTTTGCCGCCGGTGATTCCATCGGCTTCTGGGTGGATGACATGCTCATCGTGCACACGGTCGATATTTTTCCCGGCGACTACTTCCGCGGCACGCCGCCCACCAGCAACCAGTTCGAGACCGTCGAGATCTGGCGCATGGAAACCCTGAACAACGGCACCAAACGCCTGGTCAACAACGTGACATTCTACGACCCGCTCAGCCTGGTGAAACCGATCACCGTGGTGTACGTGTACAACCCGCGTCCCGACCTGGAAGCGCAGGGTTTCCGTATGCGTTACTGGGAGTGTGCCCAGAACGACAATACCTACCTCACCTTTGACGAGGACGGGCGTCCGTCGACGCAGTATCGCCTGCCCGGTGAACCGGGGTATGTGGATCCGCGCGGCCTGAACCGCCTGCGTAACCCGGATCTGCCGGCCGACCTGGTTGGCCAGGAAAAAAGTCCGATCTTCAATGAATCCGTCCAGTAAGCACGAACAGACAAGGAGCTCATCATGACAACGCTAAACCGATTCGTTATCGCCGTGTGTTTACTGGTCGCGGCGGCCAACACGGCCCAGGCCCATCACAGTTTCGCCATGTTCAACCGCGCCGAGGAAGTCTTGCTCTCGGGCAAGGTCGTGCGCTGGGCTTTCAACAGCCCGCACATTGCCCTGTACATGGAAACCGATGACGGCACACTGTACAGCTTCGAAGGGGCCGCGCCGCCGTCGCTGCTGTCCCGTTCGCCAGCCATGAACGGCTTCACCTTTCAGCCCGGCCAGGACGTGCAGGTGGTGTACTGCCCGCTGCATGACGGGCGCCCGGGTGGCGCGGTAGGCTACATCATCGATGCGGACGGCGTGTTTTATTCGCCGAACGACGGTGGCTGCGGCCCGAGCCCGAACTGGAAGGAATGGGTTGGCATGGGGTATACCTCGCGCGCCGAGGCTGAAGCCGCGCAATGATGACTGCCATGACAATCGCCATGACGACCATGCTGCAACCAGGTGATACGTGGGCCCAATGAAAAATTCCCTGAAATGGATACAGGCCGTGGTCGGCATATTCATGCTGTGCTCACTGGCCGTGCAGGCACAACACGAAACCGGCGCTGACCTGGTCAGTGGTGAGCGTGCGTTCCGGGATTTCTGTGCCAACTGCCATGGCCCAGATGGCGACCTGATTGCCCAGGTGGATCTGGGTCACAACAACTTCCGTCAGCCTTATACCGATGCCGAACTCGCCGGCATCATTCTCAATGGCATTCCCGGCACACCCATGCCGCCGACGCCGCGTGTCACGCCGGAACAGGCAGACATGCTGGTCGCCTACCTGCGCAGTCTCGGTGACAACAATGATGATCTCGCCGGCAATGCCCAGCGCGGCCAGCAGCTGTTTGCCGGTAAAGGCCACTGCCTCGACTGCCATATGGTCAATGGCATCGGTGCGGTACTGGGGCCCGACCTGAGTAGCATCGCGCTGGTACGTGCCAGCAGCGAGCTGGAAGATTCTCTGCTCAATCCGGACGCCGTGGTGCAGCCGGACAACCGCTTCTATACCGTGCAAACCCGCGACGGTGAGCAGGTCAGCGGGCGCCTGCTCAACCATGACGCCTTCAGCGTGCAACTATTGGATGAAAAGGCCCGGCTGCGGTCATTTGAAAAATCCGAGCTGCAGGCCTGGGGTTTCAGCGATCCGGGCATGCCGTCGCTGGCGGGCAAGTTCAGCACACAGGAAATTGCCGACCTGGTGGCCTACCTGGCCACGCTGCGCCGGGGGGCACCGCAATGAGCAGTGATAAGATCGTTATACCGTTTGTTGACCTGTTTGTAGGAGCGGCTTCAGCCGCGAACCAACGCGCAGGTAATATTTGTTTGCGGCGAAAGCCGCTCCTACTCGCATTGCTCTGTATTTTTACAGCTGGAACAACCCAGGCCCAGGTCACCTTCGATGACATCCTGCAGGCTGACAATGACGCCAACTGGCTATCGTACTCACGCTCGCTGGACAACCAGCGCCACAGCCGGCTTGACCAGGTCAATGCCGGCAATGTTGATAAACTGATACTGCAATGGGTGTGGCAGGCGCGCTCCCTGGAAAAATTTGAGACCACACCGTTGGTGGTCGATGGCGTGCTGTATACCGTGCAGGCGCCTAATGACATCGTGGCGCTGGATGCCGCCACCGGCCGCATCTTTTGGACCTATCATCACGAACCGGCTCCGGCCCGCACCTGCTGCGGCCGCGTCAACCGCGGCCTGGCCATCCTTGGCAATACCCTGTTCATGGGTACCGTCGACGGGCGCCTGCTGGCCATTGATGCCCGCGCCGGCAACCTGATCTGGAACACGGAAGTCGCCGATGCCGATGCGCTGTATTCCATCACCATGCCGCCGCTGGTGGTGGAGGACAAGGTCTATATCGGTACCGCGGGCGGCGATCTCGGTATTCGTGCCTACGTAGCAGCCTATGATGTGGCAACCGGGGCGGAGCTCTGGAAAACCTATACCATCCCCGGTCCCGGTGAGTTTGGTCACGACACCTGGTCGGGTGATTCCTGGCTGACTGGCGGTGCTGCCATCTGGAATGCCGGCGCCTATGACGCCGAGGCCAACCTGGTCTATTTCGGTACCGGCAATCCGGCCCCGGACTGGGATGGTCGCACCCGTCTGGGCGACAACCTCTACAGTGACAGCGTGGTCGCCTTCGACGCCGACACCGGCAAAATCCGCTGGCATTACCAGTTCACCCCCCATGATGAAATGGATTACGACTCCACGCAGGTGCCGGTGCTGGTGGATCGCGAGTGGCAGGGCGAGATGCGCAAGCTCATGTACTGGGCCAATCGCAACGGCCTCATGTACGTGCTCGACCGTGTCACCGGGGAATTCCTGATGGGCAAACCTTTCGTGGCCGTGAACTGGATGACCGGCTTTGATGAGCGCGGCCGGCCGATTCGTGCCGAGGGCATGCTGCCGACACCCGAAGGCACCGTCATTCGTCCGCACGTGCACGGCGCCATCAACTGGGCACCCACGGCCTACAGCCCGACCCACGACAAGTACTATGTCGCACACTGGGAGGACTCCGGCATCATGGCCATCGAGGGCCAGTTCCCGCAGGCACTGGGCGTGAACCGGCGCCAGACCACCATGGGCGATGTCGCCCTGGAACCTTTCTACAACAACAATGATGAAGCCTGGGGCGTGATCCGCGCCTATGATCCCGATACGCTGGAAGCGGTGTGGGAATTCGACATGGGCAACATCACCTGGGGTGGCGTGCTGTCCACGGACGGTAACCTGGTGTTCGGTGGCGGCAAGGACGGCTACTTCGTAGCGCTGGATGCGGATACCGGCGAGCTGTTATGGAAGGCCTCACTGGGCGGGCAGGTCAATGCCGCGCCCATGACCTACGCCGTCAACGGCAAGCAGTACATTGCCATTGCCGCAGGTACCTCGCTGTTTACGTTTGCGTTGCCGGAATAACGAACTATTCCCAGATCACTTCATTACCCTCGTCAGCCGCTGCCGCCAGCAGGTCCAGCAGGGGCAGGGCACGCTGGCGCAGGCTGATCGTAGCTGATTCCTCTTCCGGCTCATTGTCTTCCTCGTCTGTCACTGGATTGCCGGGCGTGGTGTCGCCTCTGGCGCCGACCATGGCGGCAGCCAGTTTGTCCCGCGCAACGGCGACATTGTCCCCGGTCAATGCGCCCGGCACTGTGCCGGTTTCGCCCATGGCCCTGAGCAGGGCAAGACCAACCTCACCAGTGGTGACCACGTCGTGGAAGTTACGGCATTTGAAAGTGACCAGCATGACAATTTCCTGTGATGAATAGGCTGGTTAACATAACATATTCCCTGCGCGCTGAACGGCGGGTCAGCATTGCAAAGCGTTCGGTGTTACGCCATGCTTTTACTTTAAAATCTTCTGCCTGCCCAGCTGCCAACCATGAAGACGGACAGTCTGCATAACCGCAACACACTGAAAACCCTGTACAACATCTGCAGGCCAATGCTGGCTGCCTGGGGCATGATTTTTGGTGTCATCTCCGGCATGTCTGCCATCGCCCAGGAAGCGGCAGTCTTCCCGCCCAATGGCACTATCCCTGATCGCATCCAGCGCATCATCGACGGCCACAATCTGCCTGATTCCAGCTTCAGTTTTTACGTCCAGGCTGTCGATGCCGACAAGCCGCGCTTTGTCTTCAATGCCGGCAGGCCCATGAATCCGGCATCGTCGGTGAAAACCATCACGACCTTTGCCGCGCTGGAATCCCTTGGGCCGGCCTTCACCTGGCGCACCGAGCTGTATGCGCTGGGCCCGGTTGAAAACGGCGTGCTCAAGGGGGATCTGCTCATGAAGGGCGGCGGTGATCCGTTCCTGGTGGAAGACCAGTTGCGCGGCATGCTCAAGTCACTGCAACGTACCGGTGTCGAACACATCACCGGCAACTTGGTCCTGGACGGCTCCTACTTTGATGCCTCGGTCACCGATGACGATCTGATCGACAACCAGGCCGGGCGCGCTTACAACACACGCCCGAATGCGGTCATTGCCAACTTCCAAGCCATGACCTTCTACTTCTACCCGCACCCGAACGGCAGCGACGTCATCATCCATACCGACCCGCGCCTGCATAATGTGAAGATTGCCAATCGCCTGCGCCAGGTGGACCGTGCCTGCGGCGGCTACCAGCGCGGCATCAGCTACAACCTGAATCCGAGCGATCCGACTGAGGTCATTTTCGAAGGCAGCTTCCCGTCACGCTGCTCGCGTTACCAGCTGGTGCGCGAGGTGCTGAATGCGCCGGACTATACCTTCGGGCTGTTCATGGCGCTGTGGCAGGAACTGGGCGGCTCCCTGGATGGTGATCTGCGCGTCGGTGCCGTGCCTGATAACCTGGAGCCCATCGTGGTATGGAATTCGGTGCCCCTGGGCGATGTCATCAGGTCCATCAACAAGTTCAGCAACAATGTCATGACCCGCCAGCTGCTGCTGACCCTAGGGGCCGAAGTTCTCGGGCCACCGGCCACGATCGACAAGGGTATCCAGGCGATGAAGAACTACCTGGAGCTGAAAAGCCTGGACTCCACCCAACTCAGTCTCGACAATGGCGCCGGCCTGTCGCGGGGAACCCGCGTGACCACCAGCCTGATGACAGGGCTGTTGCAAAGTGCCTGGCGCAGTCCGTACATGCCGGAGTTTGTCGCGTCACTGCCCCTGAACGGACTCGACGGCACCATGCGCAACCGCGTGCGCGGTGCTACTATGTCCGGCAGAATGCACGTCAAAACCGGATCGCTGGATGAAGTGGCGGCTGTCGCCGGATATGTCTACTCGCAGAGCAACACCCTTTATACTGTCGTCGGTATCGTCAACCACGAGCTGGCTGATCGCGGCCCCGGGGCCGAACTGCTCGATGAGTTGCTGACCTGGGTGTACCTGCAGTAATCCTAGTAGGTCGGCATAGTAGTAGGTCGGCATTACCCTGAAGGGCATAAAAGGCCGCAGGCCGTTTGCTGACATTGAAACCAAGAGGTATTTGCGTGACTTTTCAATCAACACAACTTTTTTCACCCCTGAAACTGGCTGGCCTGGCTGCCGTGCTCATGCTTTCCGCCTGTGGTGGCGACAGCGAGCCGGTCGAAGCCGATCCTGTACCCGTGGCGACCGATGACCTGGTCATGCCGACACCGGAACCGGCCGGTCCCGAGTTGCTTCCGCTGCCTGGACTGGAAGGCAGTGTGCCTGCGATCACTGAAGTCACGACCATTGTCATGAGCACCGGCACCGGCGATCTCACCATCGAGATTTACCCGCAGGCGGCGCCCAATGCGGCTGCCCGTTTCGTGGAACTGGTGGAAGCCGGCTTCTATGACAACACCCCGGTGTTCAGGGTTGTTCCAGGTTTCGTGGCCCAGTTTGGCATCAACTGGCGCGGCGACTACCCGGCCTGGCAGGACAACACCTTCGACGATGATCCGACCCTGTTTGCACTGGAGCGCGGCACCCTGGCTTTCGCCAAGGCCGGCCCTAATACCAATTCCACCCAGGTGTTCATCAACTACGTGGAAAACAACCGGTTGGCCGATCCCCAGTACAACTTCACCGTGTTTGGCAAGGTCGTGGACGGCATGGACGCGGTGGACCAGTTTGTGTCGGTGGGCGATCCGGGCGGCGGCCTGGACCAGTTCCGCCTCTGGAACGATGGCGCAGCCTACTTGGAGTCCCTGGACACCCAGCCGGTCATGATCAACTCGGCCACGGTCGTCTCCGCCACGCCATAACATGAAAGCCTCTGCCGCCCAAGCTGTGCCTGATCCTGTGTTCCCTGCAGGGCATGGCACAAAGCGGCGGCTGCCAGGGCAGTACCCATTTCAACGATTTCGATTTCTGGCTGGGTGACTGGGATGTCACCGACAACAGCTCCGGGCAGGTGGCGGGTTTCAATAGCATGTCCAAGCAATTGAATAACTGCCTGGTGACTGAAGACTGGTCCGGGGCCAGCGATACTACCGGCAAGAGCATCAATTACTTCAAACCGCTGCGGGATGAATGGCGCCAGGTCTGGGTGGCACCGCGCTATGTCATCAATGTCCACGGTGGCCTGGTTGACGGTGCCATGGTGCTTACCGGCAGCATCGATTACTTCAACGCCACAACCTACGACTCTCGCGGCAGCTGGACACCGTCAGCCGACGGCAGCGTCAGGCCGTTCTTTGAACAGTACGACCCGGATGAGAAAACCTGGCGGGTTTGGTTTGACGGCCGTTAGACACGCCCCGATTGAGCTGGCGAACGCTCAATCCAGCCCGTAAGACATCTTGCCGGCCTTGCCGCCAAACACCTTGTAGACAAACACCGTGTAGCCAATGATCGCCGGCAGGGTGATGGCCACTCCCCAGAAAATGAACAGCAATGACTCGTTGGCCGAGGCCGCTTCCCACAGGGTCATCTGTCCGATCACGATATCCGGAAACAGGCTGTAGGACAGGCCCAGCGCGGCCATCAGACAGATTATCACCAGGCCGGCAAAGACGCTGTAGTCGGTGTCCTTGGGTGAGGTATTGGCCCTCAGGACTTTCTTCAGGATAAAGGCATAGGCCAGTCCGGTCACCAGGGGAATCGGCAGCAGGTAGAGAAACTGCGGCAGGGTGAACCACTTGTCGGCGATGCGCGTGCTCACCATCGGGGTGGCAATCGAGATCAGCAGCAGGGTGACGCCCATCGGCACGATCGCCGCCTTGGCCCAGTCGCGTGCCAGTGCCAGTAAAGGACCTTCCGCCTTGATCATGAGCCAGGCACAGCCCAGCATCACGTACAGCGATGGCAGGGTCAGCGCGATCAGCAGGGAGAACAGGGTGTTGATGAGACTGCCGTCCAGACCGGTAATGTAAGACCCCAGCATCCAGCCCTGAGCCAGGGTGGCCAGCAGCGAGCCAACGAAGAACAGCGTATTCCACAAGTCTTTCTGCTTCGGCACGGCTTTCACGCGAAAGTCGAAAGCAACGCCGCGCAGGATCAGCCCGACCAGCATCACGCCCACCGGCAGGTACAGCGCCGTCAGAATCACGCCATGAGCAGCGGGAAAGGCAATCAGCAACACGCCGATCCCCAGCACCAGCCAAGTTTCGTTGGCATCCCAGAACGGGCCGATGGACGCAATCATCAGATCCTTTTGCTCGTCATCAGCCATTGGCAACAGCAGGCCGATGCCCAGGTCATAGCCATCAAGAACGACATAAATCAGCATCGCCAGGCCCATGGCGCCGACGAAGAAAATCGGTAACCAGAAGTCCATTACGCCTGACCTCCTTCAGCCACCGCCATGTTGAGCGAAGGAAAGTGTTGCTGCGAAGCCTTTAGTGAAGCGGCCGGTTTGGTGGCCATGTAGCGTAGGGTGCCGACATAGCAGATGAGCAGGCCGACATAGAGGGTCAGGTAAGCCACCAGGGTGGACAGCACCGTACCGCCACCATGATCAGCCACGACGGCTTCCAGGGGGACCACGCCATGGATGATCCAGGGCTGACGGCCGATTTCCGTCACATACCATCCGGCCAGTACAGCCACCCAGCCGGAAAAGGTCATCCAGGAAAAGGTCTTCAGCAACAGGCCTTGCGGGGGCTGCCGTTTCACGAAAACGGCCCAGCCACCCCAGAAGGCACTGGCTAACATCAGAAGGCCGAGGCCGACCATGATGCGGAATGACCAGAACAGCGGCGCGACTGGCGGATGGGTATCAAAATCATTCAGGCCCTTGATTTCACCATCGGCATGATGGGTCAACACAAGGCTGGCAGCATAGGGAATCTCGATGGCCATCCTGGTGCTGCGGCTGTCTTCATCCGGAAACCCGAACAGGGTGAAGGGGACACCTGACTCGGTATCCCACACGGCTTCGATGGCCGCAATTTTTTCCGGTTGGTGCTCCAGCGTGTTGAGGCCGTGCATGTCGCCGATGAAGATCTGCAGCGGCGCCAGCACAATGGCCATGGCCAGGCCGGTCTTGAACACCATCAGCGTGGCCGGGCCGTCCACCTTGTCCTGCATACGCCAGGCACTGACGCCCATGATGATGAAGGCAGCCGTCAGCAGGGAGGCCGTCAGCATATGGGCCAGTCGATACGGGAAGGAAGGATTGAATATGATCGCCATCCAGTCATCGGCAAAGAAAATGCCATCCTCGATGCGATAGCCGGTGGGTGTCTGCATCCAGCTGTTGAGGCTGAGAATCCAGAACGCGGAAAAGGTGGTGCCGCCAGCGACCAGTATGGTGGCGATCAGGTGCGTACGGTTCGACACTCGCTGTTTGCCGAACAGCATGATGCCGAGGAAGGTCGCTTCCAGGAAGAAGGCGGTAAGAACCTCGTAACCCAGCAGGGGTCCGGCGATATTGCCGGCCTGTTCCATGAACCCGGGCCAGTTAGTGCCAAACTGGAAACTCATGGTGACACCGGACACCACGCCTAGGGCAAAGGTCAGGGCAAAAATTTTCACCCAGAAGTAATAGGCATACTCCCAGTTATTGTCACCGCTCAGGGTGAAACGGGTGCGAAAATACAGCAGCACCCAGCACAGGCCGATGGAAAAGGTCGGGAACAGGATGTGAAAACTGATGTTGGCCGCGAACTGAATGCGGGCGAGCAGGAGGGGATCAAGGTCCATCTGGTGTGGGTGTCCTCATGGTGATTGTCATTATTGGCATGACAGATTTGTCAGTGTTGCTTTGCAGGTGTCAGCCTGGTCCCTGCGCGGTCCCAGGGATTATCGGTAAAAACCCCTGAAAACAGCGAGTTGTATGCCAGCCTGAACACATCGTTCACAGGGGCTGGCAGACAGTGCCCGCCATGCGGGCCCCTCTGATGGTTAGTGCACAGAGTGTGCCAATGCGAAATTCATGACGTGGTCACGGCAGTGGCGTGGATATTTTCACCAAGGCGCAAGATACCGAGTGCCAATTGCTACTCAGAAAGGCTGCCGTGAATGACCAGCAGGGCATCGGGTTCGCCCGGGCGACCGGTAATGGTCATGGGTGTTTCGACCAGCAGTTTCTTGAAGGTTTGAATGCCGGGGCATTCATCGTAAAAGGTGCTCACGGCGTCCAGCTCGTCAAAGCTGACATGTTCATCAAAGGTCAGCCGCACCGCGTCGAGCGCTTCCCAGAGTACGGCATCTGATGCCATGACGGGACGGTCATGCATCTGTGCCAGCCAGTCCCAGTCCTGCAGGGTCTGGTTCAGGGTGGCCAGGTGCATGGGCATCCGGCGCCGAAGGATGCCGGTAGCCGCCGCTACATTGGTTTCAGGATGGAAGATGTCGCACCAGATCAGGTTGATGCAGGCGACCAGCAGGTCGAGGAAAGCACTAGAGGTGAGCTGGCGATGCCGGCTCCAGGTCAGGTCGTCCAGCGTGTCGGCGTCGGCCAGCTTGCGGTCCAGGAAGTCCAGGATCACCAGCGCCTCGTTCAGGCGCAGGTCGCCCCAGTGCAGGAACGGCAGCTTCTGGAAATCACCGGTGATGTCGCGGTCACCGCGAATCTGCGGCCAGTTGCTGTTGTCCTTGGCCAGCACGATTCTGTTGTCTGTAAATGGTACCTCATGGTGGGTCAGCAGGGCGCGAATGGCCTGGCCGCGACCACGCAGGTCAAAGTAGTGGAGCGAGATATTAGGAAAGTCAGACATAGTAGGTTTCGCGTTGTTCTCGTGATGATGCCAGGGTTTACGTATCAGTAGACTACATGGCTTTGGTCGGTAAAATAAAAAACTTTTCCGACTGCTGTATTAATTCACTCCACGCCAGACCTGCCAGACATGACCTTTTACCCCCTGGAAAAAGCCGCCAGCCTGCATGCCAGATACCGCAAGGCGTTTCGCTTTGCCGGCCACCACCTGTTGCTGCTGCAGCACGACGGCAAGCCCTTTATCATGGACAACATCTGTCCCCATGCCGGTTATCCCATGCTGCATGGTCTGGTGATTGGCGGGAACCTGCGCTGTCCCATGCACGGTTACCTGTTCGACCTGGACAACGGCGCCTGCCGGATGTCTTCGGAAGGGCCGTGCAATGACATCGGCGTGTACGAAGTGGCGGTCATTGGCGACGATATCGGCGTCTGGCTGTAAATTCCTCAGACTATCAGGCCGACAATGGCCGCCGTCATTGAGGTCGCCAGTGTGCCCGACAGGATCGACAGCGGTGACATGGCAATGATGTCCCTGATGCGGCCCGGGCAGATGGTCATCAGGCCCGCAATCATGATGCCGACACTGCCCAGGTTGGCAAAGCCACACAGTGCATAGGTCATGATAAGGCGGCTGTAATCCGACAGCGGGGCGGATTGCAGATTCACAAAGGCAATGAATTCGTTGAGGATGGTTTTTGTGCCCATGAGCTGGCCGGCGATGTTAGCTTCCTGCCAGGGTATGCCGATCAGCCACATCAGTGGCGCAAACACCACGCCGGAAATACGTGCCAGCGTGACCGGCTGGCCCTGAATGGCCGGCAGCAGTGACAGCATTTCATCCACCAGTGCCGCCAGCGCGACGAACACGATCAGGGTCGCCACGATATTCACCAGCATTTTCAGCCCGATCATGGTGCCCTGCATGATGGCGTCCATGTTGCCGTCATAGTGGATGACCTTGTCTGCACGTTCACTGACATCCTCCACCGACAGGGTGATGGAGTTATCCAGAGGCTTGATCATGATCGCCAGCATGATGGCGGCAGGAGCGGAAATGACTGACGCGATCAGGATGTGCGACAGCGGTGTATCAATCACACCGGTCAGCAGCGAGGCATACAGTCCCATGACGGTGCCCGCGACCGTGGCCATGCCGCAGGTCATTAGAATGAACAGTTCGGCCTTGCTCATGGCGTTCAGATAGGCGCGGATCAGCAAGGGCGCCTCCACCTGGCCGAAAAAGATACTGGCCGCTGCCGCAAAACCGATCTCGCCGCTCAGGCCGAAACTTTTCTGCAGCACACGGCTGAAGCCGCTAACGATGAGCGGAATCACGCGCCAGTGCCACAGCAGTGCTGACAGTACACTCAGTACCAGGACGATGGGAAGAGCCATGAAGGCCAGGCTGCTCACGGCGCCGGAATTCGTGACGTCAAATGGCGCCGGGCCGCCGCCGACAAAACCAAAGACATAGGCGGTCGCGGTTTCCGTGGCACGGATGACAGCCTCTATGCCCCGGTTGAGCACGAGCAGGGCGGCGCGAAACGGCCCGACCTTGAGCAGTAGCGCGGCCAGCACGAACTGCAGCCCCAATCCTGTCGCGATAATTTTCCAGGACAGTTTCTGCCGTCCGCCGACCAGCCAGGCCAGCAGCAAGATGGCAAGGATACCCAGGACGCCCTGGAAAGGAATGTCGCTACCGTTCACAACAACTCACGCGGTGATTGCAGATCAGCCAATGCTAAACCAACTGTCCTGGGCCTTCATCCTGCAATTGACCTGTTTGGATGTAATGTGTGCATTATCAGTCGGCACGGGGTTTTGATGAGCTTGCCGCTTCGTCATGAGAGGTGATTGATGAATCCGAGATGATCTAGCTGCCGGCAAAACTGCAGACCTGGCTGGAACTGGCTATCCAACTGCTGCCCAACCTGCTGCTGGCCATCGTGATGCTGGTGGCCCTAGTGATCGGAGCAACAATCGTGCGCCGGGTGTTCGACAAGGTCCTGAGCAAGTATTCCGACAATATGGCCGTCAATCGCATCCTGACCAACATGGTCTATATCGCCATTATCTCTTTGGGCTGTTTTCGGCCCTGGGCATTCTCAATCTCAACAAGACCGTGACGTCACTGCTGGCCCAGACCCTGGGTTCCGATGCTGCGCATGCCGGTCACAAGGCGGGCAGTGACAAGGGCTCTGCATCTGGCAGCAAGTCTGCAACCAGTGACAGCAAGGGTGAAGCCGATGCCGCCCGCGATGACGGCGACTGACTCTGGTGCCGCGGCAACTGCCCGGCATTAATCCCTGACAAATCAATACGGGCCGCTATAATAGCGGCCTTTGTTTTTCCCGACCGGCTGCCCCATGAAAAAAGATATTCTCAAAATGGCCCTGATCCTGGGCTCACTCAGCTGGATCGGCCCCTTTGCCATAGACATGTACCTGCCAGCCATGCCGGTCATTGCCAAAGACCTGGGCGCGTCGGTTTCTGCCTCCCAGGCGACGCTGATGGCCTTTTTCATTTCCTTCGGCATCAGCCAGCTGGTTTATGGTCCGGCCACTGACGTCATGGGTCGCAAGCCGCCGCTGTATTTCGGCCTTGTGGTCTTTGCCTGTGCGTCAGTGGGCTGCGCGGTGGCGCCGACCATCGAACTCCTCATTGGCATGCGCTTTTTGCAGGGCATCGGCGCGGCGGCGGTGATGTCGATTCCGCGTGCCGTGATTCGCGACTGCTACACCGGCAACGATGCCACGCGGCTGATGTCGACCATCATGCTGATCATTGCCGTGTCGCCGATGTTCGCGCCGCTGCTGGGCAGTGCCGTGATCGTGCCATTCGGTTGGCGCGCCGTGTTCATTGCCGTGGCCCTGGCCAGCCTGCTGGGCTTCGCCATGACCCGCTTCGCGCTGCCGGAAACCCTAAAACCGGAAAACCGCTCGCCATTTAAAATGGGCAACATGCTGCGTGCGTTTGGTGTGCTGTTCCGGGATACTCATTTCATGGGGCTGACCCTCATCGGCGGCATGGGCATGGGCAGTTTCTTCTCCTTCCTGGCCACCAGTTCCTTCCTTTACATGAATTACTACGGCCTGACGGCATTCCAGTACAGCCTGGCCTTTGCCGTGAATGCCTTCGGCTTCTTTGCCGCCAGCCAGATGGCGGCTAACCTTGAGGCGAAATTTGGGGCACTGAAAGTCATACGCATGGCCGTGGCCGGCTACTGTACCGCGGCCTGCTCATTGTTCGTACTGGTGATGGCCGGGTTTGACCAGTTCCCGGTGCTGGTCGCAGGCCTGTTCTGTACGTATGGTTTTCTGGGTCTGGTGCTGCCGACCTCCATGGTGCTGGCGCTGGAAGATCATGGCCCAATTGCCGGTACCGCCGCCGCCCTGGGCGGTACCCTGCAGATGGTCGTTGGCGCCATTGCCATTGCCATCGTCAGTGCGGTGTTCAACAACACGCCAGTGCCGCTGGTGTTTGCGGTGGCCATCTGCGCACTCATTGCCGTGACGCTGTCCATTTTCGCTCTGCGCAAAACGCCGGTTGGCGAAGCCGCCTGACGGCAGTTCTCCGATATTTTCCCCTGAATGACAACGGGCCGGCCGGGTTGACCCGGCCGGCCCGTCAGCAGGAGTAAGTGGTTCTAGCTGCTGACCGCTGTAATCCTCAATTCCACGCGACGGTTCAGGGCGCGTCCTGATGACGAGTCGTTGTCGGCGATAGGCTGGTCTACCCCAAAGCCCTGGGTAATCAGGCGCTCCCGATCGACACCATGAGAGGCCAGGTAGTTCGCCACCGAGTTGGCGCGACGTTCCGACAGGCTGGAGTTGTAGGAGGCCTCGCCGGTAGAGTCGGTATGGCCTTCGACCACCAGGCGGGTATCGGTGAACTTGCAGAGCACCTCGGCTACGGAATCGAGTATAGGCATGAAGTCATTGCGCAGCGCGTAGCCATCCGTCGGGAAGGTGATGTTGCCCGGCATGATCAGGTTCAGTTCATCACCATTGGGCTGCACGCTGAGACCGGTACCGGCCAGCTGTTCGCGCAATTCAGCTTCCTGCGAGTCCATGTAGGCACCGATCCCGGCCCCGATGGCACCACAACCGGCCGCTGCATTACGCGCACGCTTGCCGCTTTCTCCGGCACCGATCAGGCCGCAGATGACGGCGCCGGCAGCACCGAATTTGACGGCGTTGCTGGTCTGCTGTTCACCGGGGTAGGGGTTGGTGGTGGTCCAGGCCGCCAGCGTCATGGACATCGCTGCGACAGAATCGTTTTCTGCAGGTTCACTATCTGTGGGATAGTCATCAAGATTTTCATGTTGTCTCCTGTGTATGTTTGTCGCCTGCTGGCGACGAGTGGCTGTCGTCCTTTATAACGTGCAAAGCCTGTACCATACCGTTCCGTGGTTTATAGTTTTGGAAAAATCAGTATGTCAGCGGCTGCGCTGACACATGAGGGGATTCCAGCTGAACCTCTTACGAGGTCGGTTCTGTAATTTTTACCGGCAGCAGGGGGTAACAGGCCGGGGCGTCGGTGGTAACCGGATTGCGCCGTGTCTTGTCGGCACCTGGCCGGAGTGTCCGGCTCGGGATGAGCGGGGGCAATCCGGCCAGTGCGATCGATATTGTACTGCGGGTCAGGGAGCCCGGCAGGAAAAGCTGGCGGCCATCATGATATCTCCGCTGCCATTGTACTCAGGCACTTCAGGCCAGGCACAGATCGGGCGGGTAAATTCGCCCATAGCATTGTCTGTGCCAGGCATGCCGGCCGGCAAGGCGGGATGCAAACCGGCCAGCGTACCCGGCGCCTGTTCATTTTCGACCCACTCTTCCAGCGCCGACAGCCAGTCGATCGCATGGGCCCCTTCACCACCGGAGCAGTGGTCCATGCCCGGTACCAGATAAAACCGCAAGGCATCGTTCATCACACTATCACCCAGGGTATTCTGCACAGCCTCGACATAATTCATCGTGTTGCCGTACGAGATCAGTCCGTCAGTGGTACCGTGATAGGTGATGAGTTTACCGCCGTGGTTGATGAAATGACTGATATCTGGGTCCATGGCGATCAACTCAGCACTGTTTTCTACTGCCATCGACATGAGGCTGTCGGCATCAAAGCTGGCAGGATCCCAGTTCGGGTCTTCCAGCAGGATATCCCTGAAATAACCGGTACCCAGGCTGAAGGCTGGCGAGGCATAAGGTGCCCACAGCGGTTCACTGGCCGGGCCGGTGCCTGGGAACCAGACAGTGCCGTCACTGGAGACGACACCGGCATAAATGGTGTGCGCCGCGTTGACCTCTTCGGGCGTCAGGCACTGGGCAGACTCACTACCCAGGCACTGCAGTTGGGCCGGATCGAAATCGCATTGGGCGATATTTGTGATGACCCGATCCTCAACACCATCCAGGGCATCACAGGAGGCAATAGCAGCCTCCTTAAGCAACCCAAGTTTCGACACTGGCAGTTTTTCCTCGCCGAGGTTGACCTGGATGACAATGCTCAGTGCCATCAGAGGTGACCAGTTGGCAGCTGGGGCGCCCGCAATAATGCCGTCGTAGTCATCAGGAAAACGCTGGGCTTCCATGAGGCCCTGTCGGCCACCTGTTGAACAACCGACAAAATAGGATTTTTCAGGCTCATTGCCGTAATGCGTAGTAGTGATTTCCTTGCCGGTGATGGTGAGTTCATGAACAGCACGCCAGGCGTAATCGCGCAGTTTCTCCGGGTGGTCCACAGTCCAGCCCCATATGTCTGTGCCACCGGAGACATGGCCGGTATCGGTGTTGGTCACGGCATAGCCGCGCATCAGCGGGTCGACCATGGAACTGTGTACGATGCTGCCGGCGACACCGCCATTTCCGGTCTGCATAAAACGGCCATTCCAGTGTTGCGTTGGCAACCATAATTCAAAGCGGATGTCGGAATCATCCGTTGGATGCAGGGCGCCCACGATACGGCAGAATTCCGGCATGGCGGCATAATCCGGACCCATGCCGCCAAAAGCTAGAGTGGGTACTGAAAACTCCCCGGCGGCGACAGTCTCTGCCAAGGAGATGGTGGTGTTCATGAAGTCGTGGTCAGCCAGTGTTTCACAAGAGACAAGTTTCAGGTCGGCAGCCGCTGGACTGGTGCTGGCCATCCCGTCAGGCGCAGATGAGTCGGCAGGCTCGCCACAGGCGGCCAGGAAAAAAACGCAGGTGAGCGTAGCCGGAAGAGTTGGTCTCATGGTGATTTCCCCTTATGAATCAGTGCTGAAATTAGCTGATTTGAAGTGTAGCAGTCTATTGAGTAACTACCTGAGTGAGGGCTTATTCCCACCCGGTATCTGCATCGTAGGGCACGAAAATGCCCACGGCTTCCACTTCATGAATCAGGCCGTCGGTGATCTTGAAGATATGCGCGGCGGGCAGGTCATAGGCTTCGCGATCTTCATCCCACATCACTTCAGTGCCATCGGCCGCCATCATTCGATGCGGTCCCTTGGCCATGGACTGGCGAAAATGGGACAGGCTCATGACCAGTCCCTGCACCGGGTCGACGGCAAACACGCGGCGGTTGTCGATGCTGTCGATGTAGGCAAAACGGCGTGAGTCCATCTGTCCTTTGCAGTCGGTAGCTACCGGCGGCGGCGGATTGCCGTTGACATCGACCTGGTCAAAGACTTCCGGGCCCAGGTAACTGGCGCCGGTGATCATGCCGTTTTCCTGGCGCTCGCAATCCTCGGCAAAGGGCACCAGGCTGCCGTCACTCAGATTGAGACCGTCATAGTAGGACGCCGCAATGGTGGCCAGCTCGAGGTAGGGCATACGCTCGGCGGGAGCGACTTCGGTGACCATGGCCGCGCGCGGTTTGCTGAGCCTGGCCATGTCGACGATGGGCGGGATGTCGCCGACCAGGTGTTCGGCTTCGATAATTTCCCGGCCGGCCAGTTTCAGGCGTGCCGCCAGCAGTTTGCTTGCCTCGTCGTTGTCGCTGCGATGCGTCACCACGGTCATGATGCCAATCGTGTGCTGGCGCGGATCGGGAATAAGAATGCGGTAACTGGCAGACACCGCCGTGGCGCTTGCCCATAAGCCTGCCCCGGGCTGCAGCCGGGTGATGTTTTCGACAAAGGCAACATCGTCAGCCAGTGGGGCGGCATCAGGATTGTTTTCTGCCAGAGCCCGCAGGTAGATGTTAGCGGTGTTGAGCAGGCAGAGGCGATCGCAGTCCGGTGCCGCGCTGTAGACCGGCACAGACAGCAGCAGGGCTGTCAGGGCTGAGAGGGTAATGAGAGTAGTAGGCGGGCGTAGCATGAGGATCCCCGTGGTTATTCTTGTTTGCGGGCAGAATAGCACAATCACTTTGGCCGCCCCATCATGGTCAAAGCCGCAGGAATCGGGGAAAATGCGGTTAAAACAAGACCCGTTACAGGAACAGGGAAATCCCGCATGTCTCGTCTGCTTTGCTCGACGCTTGCCTTTGTCACCCTATCGTTGACAGCCACTGTAAACGCACAGCAGGCGTTTACCGCCGATGCGCTGCGGCAACTACCGCATGAAAACTGGGCCACCAACGGCGGCAACCTGTATAACCAGCGCTACTCGCCGCTCACTCAGATCAACCGCGTCACGGTCGCCAACCTCAGGGGCGTCTGGCAAATCAGTCTCGACGGTTCCGGGGCTGGCCCGCAGTATTCCGGTGAGGCCCAGCCCATCGTGGTCGATGGCGTTGCCTATGTCATTACCGGCGCGGACGATGTCTTTGCCATCGATGTCGATACCGGTGAAAAGCTGTGGCGCTACACCGCCAACCTGCCGGACACCATGCGCACGGTCTGCTGCGGCTGGACCAGTCGCGGCGTCGGCATCAGTGACGAGCATATCTACGTCGGGCAGCTGGACGGCCAGCTCAAGGCGCTCGATCGGGATACCGGGGAAGTGGTGTGGTCCATCCAGGCCGAGCGCTGGCAGGAAGGCCTCACCATCACCAGTGCGCCGCTGTACATCAA